>Ga0308164_10000312_pt1 | contig 99478 bp, 81 predicted proteins | sample PhyTR2_FD_201031 | JGI IMG/M metagenome (GOLD analysis project Ga0308164, IMG submission 201031) | Phyllosphere microbial communities from UC Gill Tract Community Farm, Albany, California, United States - DLSLT.R2 | ecosystem: Host-associated > Plants > Phyllosphere > Unclassified | place: USA... | reverse complement strand
GTCCTGAGCCTGTCGAAGGATGAATGGCCTGCGCTCAAGGCATGAGGACAGGCCGTTCATGGTTCGACAGGCTCACCACGAACGAGTATTGGCTGGCGTCCCCACTTTTCAGTCAGACAGACCCTAGTTGGCTCAGTTCGAAGAAGAGGCTGTCGGTCGTGCTGGCATTGAGATGAGTTGTATCAACCCAGGCTTGGAGGCTATAGCCCTGAGGGCGTCAGGCGAACAATAGGGCGCTGATCATCGCATGGGCAGAGTTTCGTTGCCATACAGTGATTTGGAAATGCTTTGTTTTGCGTTTCGCTTCTGGCAACACAGCTGACTTCGAGTTGTTTGCTGGTACCGTTCTATAAAACAGTGCGTTATCGCTTGTCTACCGTTGCGGCGGCAGCCGGGGAGTGGGCGGCATTCATGCGGCCTTCACCCCGTTCCCGTTTACTCTGCATAGAGGCATGCAGACACCTGAAGCATGGAGGCCCCGAGGTGAACACGGGGCTGGCGGATTATAGGCAGCGACCTGTAGTTTGAGCCGGGCACTTCGTTGGGAATCTGCGGTGTCGTTTTTGGCTAACCGAGCAAAGCCAGATGCAAGCAGGGGACATCAAGAGAAGCTTCTCCAAAGCTCGGTACCCAGCAACCATGGATTGATGACGCTGGTCTCCAGACGGATGGTGTCGAAATCCGTCACCTCGGCCAGCAGCTTGTGCCTGGCTCCCGAGTTGTCGAAGAGGTATGCACGGTGTGCCACCTCGCAGGCCTCGGTCATGAGAGCTATGGACTTGTGATATCGGTCGATGACCTTGTCATCGGGCACGGGGTGGCCGCCCTGCAGCACACGCCGGCGCACCCGGTCGATGTTGATGTGGGGGTCGTCAGTCGCCACGAAGTACAGATAGATGCGGTAGCCGCGCTCCCGGGCTTCTCGCATGAAGGCAATCTTCGAGTCGTGTGACATTACCGTCTCGAAAGTGAATGTCTTGCCTTCGTGTAGCAGTTCCTGGCGGATCGCCTCGGCGAGAGTGGCAGCAAGGTAGGAATCGAATGGCCCGGGCACCCACAGAGTCAGCGCTTCGTTCAATGCCATGCCCTCTAACAGGGCCGGCATGTTCAGATGCTTCTCGAGCCCGAACGTCTGAAGGCTCGTCTTGATGCGCTCGATCACCTCGTCCGGCGCTCCCGTGATGCCGAAGTCCCCGAGCGCCACAAGTCCGTCCGAGGCATTGAGGGTCTTCTCCAGCTCGTCGGCATTCACAAAGGCGCCGATCCACTGCGGCTTCAGCTCGGACATGATGGTGCTTTTGCCCGACCCATTCGGGCCTGCGAGCACACGCAGGCGCGGTTGCGCGGATTGCACGGGGGCAGGGGCCGCCCGTCCAGCGCGAGCGGTTTTACCTGACACGCTTGAGGACAGTGCCAGGCTTTACGCGCTTGCCAACCGGGAGATTCATGAGGACCGTGACACTGCCGTCGAGCTTGCGCTCGACGACCTGGCCGCTCGCGGTCTTCACGGTGACTGCGCCGGTATGCCTGAGCGTATTCCAGTACGCATCGTGACCTGCCTTGGCGGCGATCGCAGGGATGCGTCGCTCGGCGATCTGCATTCCTCGTTCGGTCAAAATGGTGGGGTGGGGCTTGGTAGACATGGTGCTGCTGAAGTATGGCTTCAAGTCTAGCAGGCGAGCGTAAACACCTGGGGATAGTGCGCTGATCTCAAGGACTTGCGCACTCACTTCAGGTATCAGTACCCGCGTCACTGCTGCAGCCGTCCGATCAACATGCTCCAGAACAACTCGGCTGCGCCTTCCTGAGTGAGATTTTGCCGATTGCTTCCATAAGAGGCCATGCCCAGTGCCTTGAGGTACATCGCCTGGTCGTCATTCTCCACCGACACCATCTCGTTGAAACTATTGCCTCGAGCAGAAGTGTCACTGGAATAGCGGATGCCGTTGCTTCTGAATCCGCCTCCCCCGAGATGCACCGAGCATTCGGAAGTGCGTCTGCCCTGCTGGTAGATGGCGGCAGTGAAAGTATTGGCATCGACTCGACGGAATTGCCCTGTGACCCCAGGATTGCGTGCTTGCAGTTCCTGTAGCGATGCTTCGAAGAAGCGAGCGAGAAAATCGAACGTCTCGGTCAGGAAACGGTCTGCGTCGAGGTCATTGAACTCTTTCTTCAGCCGAAGGTTGCTGGATCGCGGCGCGGTCGAAGCGGGTTGAGGGACCTGAGGCGCCTGCCACGCAGTTGTTGCGACCTGGGCCGTACCGGAGCCTTGCTGGTGACGTTGTTGAACGAGCCGCCGCACCTGCCGGGCCACGTCGGTATAGGCCTCGTCATAGTTTGGCCAGCTGGTTATCGCCGTTCCGTCTTTAGGTACAGCCAGCAGTCCGCCCAATGGCGTGGACTGCCATTGGCATGCTCGCACGATCACCGGAATGACATCGGCTTCGCCAGCAGCGTGACGTTCCAACGCGCGTTTCATTTCAATGGTGTAGCAATATCGCGAAGCCAAAAAGCTCGAACTCACCAACAACAAGATGACGTCAGCGGCATTGATCTGCTGGTCGATCTCGGCATCCAATCGAGCACCCGGGAAAATACGACGGTCGTGCCAAGACTCGATCAGACCTTCGTGCCGTAGTGATGCAAGATGTTTTTCAAGCTGATCGCGGTAAGACTCGTCGTCATGCGAGTAGGAGAAAAAAACTTTAGCCATGGGACTCCTGTGGTGCACAGACACTGGCAGGCCAGACCCACACGACGCCTGCGCGGCGCTTCTTTTGGATCGTTGACCACTATTGCAGAAGCTCCGATTATGCGTGGCCCCCAACTAGGCCTAAGGGAGCTGCTTCAGTCAATGCACGCAAGCTCGCGAAGTGCGTTGACGAACTACACCGAAAGTGCTTGCTCGCCATGAGCCGGACTCGATCTCTAACGGGATCTATTGAGTTCGACGGTGCAGGCAGCCTGAAGAGGCTTGGCTAGGCAGGCCCGCAATACTCGTCGAGACCATCGTTTGCAACGGCAATGACGGCATCCAGTCCAAGCTTTTGCTGGTCTCCATAAGCGGCGCTTATCGTTACCTAAGTACGCCTTGTAAAGTGGACTGCGGGCGCGGCATGGAAGCACGTAATGAACCAACTACTAGTGCAAAGCTTGCTTTAAAGCGGGGCCCGGCCGAGAAAACCCTGGCCGGCCCGCAGACCAACTGAGTGAGGTACGGGGTTCGGCCGAAAATGGCAAGTTGGACAATTGCAAGGGCGAGCGTTCCATAGCAGCTATCGAAGCGGGCTTAAACCGAAGGGCCGAGGCCATGAATTACAAGGCCAAGGCGAGCGCCAGGAAGTCCAGAACAGCAGGTCTGAGGAGTCTGCGGAATTTTTTTGGAAGAAATTGCCGTTTGAAGTTCGCCAGACAAAAGAAGGGCAGGTCAGAAGTGGTGATGCCATATCGCTACCGAAGGATGCACCAACTGCACTGCGCAAGGCATCGAGGTCGAAGGTTAAAACAACTCGAGGCTGGGGCTATGAGACGGATTTGTAGTGATGTGGCCAGCTTGCTCGCGGCGTGCAAGTCAGTTTGCCAAATCGCGTCAGAAATTAGGGTTCCGGCTGCGCTCCCATAACAGGGTTTGGTTGACAATTTCAATCCTGAATTCTGCTGAGCAGTACCGCAGGATCGTGAAGGCTACCATTTGGAAATGGAGGTGGTGACTATTTACATGAAGCTGTTCAAGCGGGTGTAAATGTGGATAAAGCGAATGAACACTTGACCAGAAGCAAAACCATGAGACTTACTGGCTCCATACCCGCCCTCGTCACCCCATTCGTCGATGACCGCTTCGACGCCAGTACCCTGGGCGCCCTCATCGATTGGCATGTAGAACACGGCTCCAGCGGTCTGGTCATCTGCGGCACGACCGGCGAATGCCCGACGCTGACGCACGAAGAACACATCGCGGTGATACGCGAGGCAGTATGCCTGGCCAAGGGCCGCATCCCCATCATTGCCGGCGTGGGATCGAACAGCACGCAAGAGGCGTTGGCGCTGATAGCAGTTGCAGAAAGGTCTGGCGCGGACGCTCTGCTGCACGTGACCGGCTACTACAACAAGCCCACCCAGCGCCAGGTCATCGGGCATTTCCGCAGGCTGGACCAGGCGACGCAACTGCCCATCCTTGTCTACAACATTCCATCGCGTACGGGCCAGGAACTAAGCGTAGACACTCTCGTTGAGCTGAGCATGCTGGAGCATGTTGCCGGAGTCAAAGACTCGACGGGTAATGTTGGCCGCGTAACCCTGGAGCGGCTGCGCATCGCCAAGCCTTTCGCCTTCCTGTCTGGTGACGACGCGACCGCGCTGGGGTATATCGCGCACGGTGGTGCAGGATGCATTTCCGTGACTGCCAACGTCGCTCCAGCCCTGTGCTCAGAAATGTGCGCACATGCACAGGCGGGGCGCATGGGCGAGGCCCGTTCGTTGCAGGACCGGCTGATGCCGCTGCATATGGCTTTGTTTTTGGAGCCAAGCCCCGGAGGTGTGAAGTACGCGATGTCAAGGCTCGGTTTGTGCCGCAACGAACTGCGGATGCCGCTCGGTGAGATCAGTGTGCAAGCCAAGGCCGCTATTGATGCGGCTATGGCCATTGCGGGTTTGGGTGGCTGATAACTCTCATTCGTGTGTGCCGCCCACCGGCCGGGGCAAACAAGCTCATGATCAGCGACGAGGCAGCGCTTAGCGGCATCCTTGTTGCGCTCTAAATTGGCATGCTCCAGGAAAATTCCCTACAGAGCATGGGCTATGGCAGTGGCATGAACTGCGGCCGACACAGGCGAAACTGGCAACCTGTTATGGAAAAGGATCAGTCGCACCAAGCATGCCATTGGGCTGTGCGAACAGATCAATCGATTGGAGCTGGAAGAGCATTAATGGCTTTTTTCCTGGCAGGAAGAAGGGCCACATTGCCACTCGGCTTAACAGTCTTCTTTTCGTAGATACCAGAGGCATTGCGTTCGGGACCGTATCTGCGATCGACTGCTGGCAGCGCAGGTCACGCAAGCAGTTAACCAAAACTCATACAGATAACGGCTATGGCCATCGCACTGCCGTACCTATCTGCAGCAAAAGGGAAATCTCAAGCAGGATTGCCAGGCGAGGCATCGATATGAACAGGAGGCTGGGATGTATCGCCGGGTTGTGGAGAAAGCAGTGCCTGGCTGACCGGCTTTGAAAAGTTGCTACTCCGCCTTGAAAGGCGCTTCGGCATCCGCAAAGCATGACTGAAATTGGCCTCGGCAATCATCTGCATGCGCTTCTTGGGCCATTGGTGAGCGGTTGAGGTGAGCCCTGATATACGGGACGCGTGGGGCATGCGGCTTCGCCATTCCCACTGCAATGCATCAAAAAATAAATTTGAGCGGGAGGGGTGTCGATGACCATGAGCTTGATTGATGTGCTGCTGCGCCGAGCTGCGCAAACACCAGATGCGCCGGCGTACCACTTCCTTGCCGAAAACCTGGATGTTGCAGAAAGCCTGAGCTACCAACAGCTTGACGATCGGGCCGCACAATGGGCGGCGACGCTGCGCCAGGCGGCAGCGGAGGACGATCGGCAGCATGTGCTTTTGGCTTTTGAGCCTGGCCTCGAGTTCATCTGCGCGTTCTTCGGCTGTCTTTATGCTGGCCTAATCGCTGTGCCAACCTTCTGAAGTCTCCTGGAGGAAGTTGCCACTGGACATATGCCAAGCGAAAGAGAACTTGGTCAGGAGTGGCTGAGCCGTGTCGTTGCCGAAAGATGCGCCTATGGCATTGCGCAAGGCCGCAGGGCTGGTGGTGAGGGCAGCCCGAGGCCAGGCCTATGGGGTGGACTTGTGAATTCCTAGTGCGACTTTGCCACTATCACTTGATGACGATAGACAGCACGCCACTGCCCACAATAGGAGATTTACCAAATGAAAAAACTTACCGTTTTGCTGGTTGTAGCAGGCACGTTGTCGATGGTATCCGGGTGCAAAGAGAACAAGCCGGCCGAAGTCGTTCAAACCGTCGATTGGTACGAGGCCCACGAGGCCGAACGCACCGAAGTCCTGGCGAAGTGCAGGTCGAATCCCGGCGAGCTGGCCGCCACGCCAAATTGCGTGAACGCCAGCCGAGCCGAGTCTTCTTCCACTTGGAGCGCGAGGGGCAGCATCCAGGTCAAGCCATTGACGGCTGACGACATCTACAAGAACAAGAAATAGGAGGGGGCAACATGGCTGCGATGAACCGATGGTTTTCCAGTTCGTTGGCGAGACGGTCAAAAACGCGACGGATGTGCTTGTTTAAACGGTTGCTTCCGTCTCATGTTTACGCTTCAAATTAAGGGAAGCGTCTGCTGCAGGCCAATGCAACTCATACAGGCGAATTCCGCTCTGCCGCCTGCGGTGCACGGCAGATGGAGCGCATCGTGGTGCAAATCGTCGAAACCAAAGCCGAGAATCAGACCCGAGGCGGCGTGATGTACGGCGAGCGCTAACGAAGACCGACGGCCAGCGATAATCCGTGAGCCCCACACCCGCCCATGCAGTTGCCTTGACTGCTGTTCCCGGATCATTGCTTACTTTCCATGGTTGACATTTCCTCACTCCTAGCCTTTGTCTTGGCCGCTTCGGTCTTGACGCTTACCCCTGGTGTGGATACTGCAATAGTTTTGCGCGCATTGGCCACGGGAGGGCGACGGCAGGCATTGCAGGCCGCCACGGGCATTGCCATGGGGTGCCTGGCATGGGGCGCTGCCGCCTCCCTGGGGCTCGGGGCGCTGTTGCATGCCTCGCAAACCGCGTACACCGTGGTCAAGCTCGTGGGTGGGGCCTATCTGGTCTGGTTGGGGGTGAAGCTGCTGCTGGCATCGACAACTCAGCGGCCAGTTGATCCAGCAGACGCCGGCTTTCGTCCCCAGGCAAACGCTTTCTGGCAAGGTCTGCTGACGAACCTGCTGAACCCCAAGATCGGCATCTTCTATGTCACCTTCCTGCCGCAATTCATTGCGCCGGGTGCGCACGTGGCGGGCTACTCGTTTTTCCTGGCTGGTGTGCATGTCGCGCTGTCGCTGCTGTGGTTCGGCATGCTCATTGCAGCAGCAGCGCCGCTGGGGGCATTGCTGCGCCGGCCGGATACAGCGAAGACGCTCGACCGATTGACGGGCTGCATCTTTGTCGGGTTTGGCGTGAGGCTTGCCAGCTCTGCGCCTGGCCTAAGGTAACCCAGGCGGACTGGTTCGGCTAAAAGTCTGGTTAGACCAGCGCCCCCGATGCAGTGCTCTTGGCGGTTCCGGTAGGAATGCGTTAATCAAATGCCCCATAAACATGCGATAAGGAGTGCGTTATCGTTACCTATATCGGCTTGTTTCATTCATCAGATAAGCCTGCTGCAAGAGCGATTTGTGCAGTAACGCCGTCCTGAAGGACCAACTGCCCAGTAGCACTGGACGGCCTCCTTCCAAGGACGACGGATCGCATATCGGTCTGCGCCGTCTCAAAAAGCCATTTGAGTCAATAGCCGGCTTCTTCAGAACCCGTAGTGGAAGATAAGGAACGCAAGGCCATCTCCAGCCGTGCCCGGCTGGCCGCCCGAAGCTGTTGTAGTCCCAGCCTCCGCGCCATTGATTGATAGACAGCATCGCCTTGTGTGCCCTGTGAGATCACGCTGCGAGCCAGCGATACCAGTTCCGCAAGGCTGATTTCATCCACCGCACGCACGCTGTCCTCATCGCCAGGCGTCCTGAAAGGCGACTCCGCTGCGGGATCAAGATGGCCAGGCCAGTAAAACGTACCCACCTCTTCATTTGTTGCTCGATAGCGGTCCCTAGCGAGTTGGAACACACGCTCGCGGATGCGCCCACCGGTGCGCAACCAGCCATGGGCGCGGGCAATGCGACGCGCCAGCAAGGCGTCGAGAACGGGTCCTTCATGGTCGATGACATGGGCAACCATAGCCGACAGAACGTCGTTGTAATCGCTGTCGTAGAAGCGGTCAGGATCGGCTCCTGCGACAGCTTCGGCGGGGTTGGTGACCTGATAGCGCGAAATGGACGAGGGTGCTGGACCGTCTGTATCGACGGCCAGCGGTGCTGCCGAAACCTGCTTGGCAAAGACTTCTTGCCCTTGAGGTAATGGAGTGTTTGCCGATGCTTCGGGTGCGAATCCTCCCGCATCTGGATGCGGGGCCGCCGGTGTCTTTTCTGGCGCAATTGCTGAGGCACTCGCTTGCGCGATAGCAGCTTGCGCCAAGCGCTCGGCCTCGGCGTCGCGCTCGGTCTGGTCGGCACGCTGCTTGCGCTGCGCGGTAAGCAGTGTCTGCAGCCGGGCGTCCACTTTCTCAAGGGTGCCGAGTGGATCGACCCACCAGTCCGTAGACCAGATCCGCACGATGTCCCAGCCCAGCCCGCGCAGCACCTGTTCGCGCAGCTTGTCGCGGTCACGTGCCGTGGCACTGCGGTGATAGGTGGCGCCATCGCACTCCACGCCGGCCAGGTAACGGCCCGGTGCGTCGGGATCGACGATGCCCAGGTCGACACGGAACGAAGAAGCGCCGATCTGTGACTGAACGCGCCAGCCGCGTTGGCTCAATGCTGTGGCCACGGCCTGCTCGAAGGGGCTATCGAAGCCTCCCATGCTGCCGCGGTTGGCTTCCGCAAGGGCACGAGCACCACGTTCCGCGAATTCCATGAAATGCTTCAGATCGCGCACGCCGATGGCCTGGGTACGCGCCAGATCCATTTGCTCCGCGCGGAAGCTGGCGAACACGCGCAGTTCCTGGCGCGCCCGCGTGATCGCCACGTTGAGCCGGCGCTCGCCGCCCTGGCGATTGAGTGGGCCGAAGTTCATGGCCAGCTGACCCGCGGTGTCTGGGCCGTAAGTCAGGGAAAAGAAGATGAGGTCGCGCTCGTCACCCTGCACACTCTCGAGGTTCTTGACAAACAGCGGCTCCAGCTCGGCATCGTCGAAGTAGGGCTCCAGCTGAGGGTCCTTGCGCCTGGCGTCGTCGAACAGATCCTCGATCAGTTTTTGCTGTTCAGCGTTGAAAGTCACGACGCCAATGGTGTACCCACTTTCGCGGAATCCGGGCGCAGTTAGGCGAGACACCACCTCGGCGACCAATGCCTTGGCCTCCGCCGGGTTGGTACGCGCGCCTCCCTTCTGGTATGTGCCCGACACCACCTCCAGGCTCACGGCGCGATCGTCGGTGCAGGGAGACGGGAAGGTGACCAGCTCGCCATCGTAGTAGGCGTGGTTGGAGAAAGCGATGAGGCTTTCGTGGCGGGAGCGGTAGTGCCAGTTCAGATTGCGTGTCGGCAGGTTGGCGCCTATGCACTCGTCGAGAATGCTTTCCAGATCGGCTTCCACGTCTTCGTCGTCCAGTCCCGACTCGGCGCGGTCGAAGAACGAGGTCGGTGGCAGCTGCTTGGGATCGCCGACCATGACCACCTGGCGGCCACGAGCGATGGCGCCAATGGCGTCCCAGACCGGGATCTGCGAGGCTTCGTCGAAGATCACCAGGTCGAAGGCGTTGGCGCCGGCCTGCAGATACTGTGCGATGGACAGCGGGCTCATCAGCAGACAGGGTGTGAGTTTGGTCAGCGCCTCGGGGATCTTGCTCATCAAATCACGCAGCGGAAGGTGCGCGCGTTTCTTGCCCATCTCGTGCCGCAGCAGTCCCCACTCGGAGTTGCGGCTGACGTTGTCTTGCGAAGGAAGATCAGCACAGAGTCGGGCGCGTAGCCAGTCGCGGGTGAGCACGGTGAAGCGGTCGTCCAGTGCGCGGAAATCGCGGATGCGCTGTTCGTGTTCGGCGCTGACAAAGCCGCGAATGACCGGCTCATGATCGACGACCGCATTGAGCCACCAGCGCGCGTAGTTGGTTTCGAAAGCCTTCCGCGTCTCGCCAGGTCCGACCTGGCCTTGCTCCATCCCCTGGACGACTGGGGCCAGGCCCAGCGCCAGTGCTTCGCCGCGTGCCTGGCGCCAGGCGCACCAACTGCGCAGGCTGTGCTCGGCGCGCACGACGGACTGGCTGTGTGCGATAAGGTCGTCAAGTGACAGGAACTGCCACCGCGTACGGGCCTCCTCGGCGAAATGCCCGGTGGTCGCCAGCGCCTCACGCCGGGGAAGCAGCTGCTCCCAGCTTGCCAGGTAGCGGTCGCCAGCAAGTGCGATCCGTCCTCCTGGCTCCAGCAGTGCATTGGCGTCTCCCAGCAGCGCGTGCAACGGCGCCTTGCAGGCAGAAATCTGTTCGGGAGTGGAGGCCAGACGGGCCATCACCGCAGCCAGGTCCTCGCGCAGCTGGCAGGCCCCTTCAAGGTCTTGAAGTTGGGTGGCCAGGCCTTTCCACAAGCCGTCGGTGGATTCGCGCAAATCATCCAGGGCGGACAGCTCAACCTCGGTTTGCGTACGCTGCAGGAAGGTCTGAAGATCACGTGCCAGCGTGGGACCACACAGGCATTCCTCGACCATGCTGTGGCGCTGCTCCAGGCTGCCTTGTTGGACATGGCTGCGCCAGTCGGCAAGGAAATCCAAGGCGGCGCGCAGTGCCTCAGTCTGGGTGCCATAGCCGGCCCACAAGCCATCGGTAAGCTCCGCCAGGCCAGCGTGGGTCGCGATTTCCTTGTCGAGCTGGAGCAGCCGCCGTGCTTTTTGCAGATCGGCCTGCATGGCAGGACCGCATTCGCCGCTGGCGATAGCGTCGAAACCGTTGTCTTCCCAGGCACGGTCGTCCTGCACCGCAACCAATGCGCTTTGCCAGCGCAGAGCGGTGCGCACCTTTTCCACTTGCGTGTCCAACCCAGCCCACACGTCCTTGCACTCGTGGGTGGGAGCAAGGTTCTGGATTTGTTGGCGCAGAGCACGGATGGTGTTCCAAAGCCGCAGATCGGCGCCGATATCGGGTTCCGACCCAGCGTGGATCGCGCCGGCCAGTTGGGCCGTGACCTTGCGCTTGCCAAGCCAGGAGTTGGGCCAGAATGCCTGCTCTGCCTGCGTCCATGCCTGCTGCAACAGGGCGACATCGAGTTGTTCGACCTGAGGTCCGTAGGCGACCGATAGCTGTGCGTGCTGTTCGGCAAGCTGCGACAGCAGCTCCAATCCCTGGTCGATTTGCTCGATGACCGGCGCCGGCCAGGGCGCGCCCAGTTGCAGTCGGGTTTGCCGATGTTCTGTGAGCGCGGCTAGCGCCTTGTCGCAGGCCAGCGAGACCGCCATCGGCCATGGCGTGGATAGCTGCGCGTTCAGTTCGGCATGCCGGCGCTTGAGCACTGCGCCTTGTGTAAGGCGCTGGCATAGAGTGCGCGCGTCGGGACGCAGCACAAAACGCCAGTCGTGTCCGGCGGCCGATGGCAGGCGCCGGGCCAGAAGCAGCAGCGCTTCGCAGGTTTGGGGCGTCAAGGCGGAAGAGGGCAAGCCAATGGCCTCGACAAGTGCCTGGGCGGAGTCGACCGTTGTCTGGGCTGCGGGCAGCACGTCGCGCGCTGCGGCGACCAGTTGCTGCTGCCAGGTCGGTGACCAATCGCCCTGGCCGACCAACGCCAAGGGATGCTGCACCAAGGTGGCATGCCCGATGGCCTGGGCATTGACTTCCAGCCGGTCAACGGCATTGCGCAACTGCTCCATGCCGGCATCATCGTGGTGGTCGGGCGAAGGCCATACCAGATCCAGTCGGGCGATGTTGCGTCCCGCACTGACCGTGCCCATGGCCGCAAACAGGCTCAAGCCGTTGCGGCGCCGCAGGTGAAGACGTTCGACATAGATGTTCAGCGCATCACGCAGCCGTTGGAGCTTCTCGGCTTCGGCACGCCACTGTTCTGCGTCGGCCTGGCCGCTGCTGGACCAAGCCGATTGCAGCTGTGCCAGCACGTCGAGCTTGCGTGCCTTGCTGGAGTGCAATTCGAGGCAGAACTCTCCCAGTCCGATTTCCCGCAGGCGCCGGTATACAACGTCGAGCGCCGCGATTTTCTCCGACACGAACAGCACGCGACGGCCCTGGGCCAGGGACTGGGCGATCAGATTGGCGATGGTCTGGCTCTTGCCGGTTCCGGGTGGGCCGATCAGCACGAAATCCTTGCCCTGCGAGGCAGCCAGCACGGCCGACAGTTGCGAAGAATCCGCGGGCAAGGGGCAGAACACCTGTGCGGGGCCAAAATGCTGGTCCAGCTCACGCACCTGCGGGAACGGCGCACCCGGTGGATACGCATCGCGCGGCGTGTCCAGCAGATGGCGCACCACGGCGTTTTCGCGCAGCTGCTCGCTGCGCTGGGCAAGATCCTTCCACATCAGGTACTTAGCGAACGAGAACATGGACAGCACCACTTCCTCGGTTACTTCCCAGCCTTTGATGTCCTTGATGGCGTGGCCCACGGCTTTCCACACGGCTGCCACATCCAGGCCGGCCTCGTCCCGCGGCAATTCGCCCTCGAGCGTCCCCAGATTCAGCTCGAAGTCCTGGCGCAGCATTTCGATCAAGGTGGGATTGAAACGCGGCTCATCGTCGTGCAAGGTGAGCGTGAAACCGGAGCGTGCACTCTTGCGCTGCAGACTGACCGGCACCAGGATCAAGGGGGCACGGTAGCGCTGGCCGTCGCGGTCCTCACGTGTCCAGGATAGGAAGCCCAAGGCGAGATAGAGGGTGTTGGCTCCCCCTTCCTGCAAGGTCGTGCGCGCGCCGCGGAAAAGGTCGGTAAGGCGCACATCGAGCTCGGATTCGGCGACGCCGACAAAGATCTCGCGCCGTTGCAGCGCACCGAGCGCGTGGGCGCGGCGCACATTCTCCCGCTCGCGCCCTTCGTAGATGGCCTGATTGCGTGGATCAGCGCCGTCCATCAGGTCCGGGCGTGGCAGCAGCTTCAGCGGATGGCCACTGGCCAGCAGGTCTTCCAGCGCTCCTGCGTCCGGCGCTTCTAGCTTGAGCGCCTTCTTGCCGCTCTTGAAATTAAGCAGGTTGTTGCGCAAAGACAGGTCCAGCAGCTTGCGTTGCCAGCGCAGCAGCCGGTCCCGGGGATCGAGCTGGCTGATGTCATCTGCATTAGCCGGGGGACTGTCGGGCAGGTCTGGTGCGTCCTCCATTACGGTCGCGCCAGACGTGGTCGGCGCGTCTATGGATACAGCCGCTGCCGCTTCTGCGCTGGCCAACGGTTTGATGCGCTGCAGCCGGGCACGCCGGATGTCCACCGCCAGGCGGAATGTGGCGTCGAGAGTTTCGTCTACCTGCTGCGCACCGCGCTCCGTGGCGTAACTGAAAGGGACCGTCGGGCGCTGCGTGATCAGTGTGGTTTCGAACAGCACCAGCTCTTTGAGCCTCAGGCGCTTGCGCAAGGCGGTGACATCATCGATGACCGTTGTCGAGAACTCCTCAGGCTGCAACCACACTCCAGCGAAGGCGTGGCCGTCTGTGAAGATCAGCATCGGATTCAACCCTGCCTGCTCGAGCGCAGCGCAAAACAGCAGGGCAAGGTCGAAACATGTGCCCAGACCGGAGGATTCAATTTGGCTGGGGCTGCGGACCTTCTGACCCGATTGTTCGAAACTGGCGGGGGGTAGCGCATAGTCCAGCTGCATACCGGCGGTAGCGCCCCAGATCGCCGACGCCAGTTCCCAGGCGCGTTTGGCACCGCCGGCATAACCGTCCAATGCAGGGTTGCGGTGGTTTTGCCGCAGAACCTCCGCGGTACGCTTCAGCAGCCTATCCACCGCCGGATCGTTTGGCTGTACGAATGCTGCCACCAAATCAGGCAAATGCGACAGCCCGCCCCACTGGTTACGTGGCAGTAGCTCCAGTTGGATATCACGTTGTGCGAGGGCCGGGGCAGCAGGATCCGAGCCCACGCACCGCAGGGCGAGAGAAACTGTCGCGGTTTCGGCTTCGGTGAGACGTGCCAGCAATCCGCCATCCAGATTCAGATCCAGATCGCGGATCGCAAGCCGTGAGCCGGCCGCCAGCGTGTCGATGTGCCAGGCGCGCGGCTTGAGAAACGGTGGGCTGGAAGTTAGGAGCAACTCCACCTGCTCGTGCGTCTTGCCGGTCTCGTTGATCAGCCAGAGATCCCGAATTAACGGTACGGCATTCTGAAAGTCGGCCAAGTTCAACTTGGCGATGAGGGTGGCGTCGATCTTCAGTTCGGGTACGGCCACCGAAACTTCCCGTGTTGTATCGTCCATGGAATTCCCTGTAGTGCCCATGTCATAACACGCCTGACGCGCGGTTATTTCCATTTGTAATATTACCGCCACTTGATAATGATCAGCGCTTCTGACTCCAATTTGGTCCGCGCCGGCGACTAGGGCAAAGGTCTGTTCCGCATCAAGATGGAAAAAGCGCATGCATGCTTTTAGGAGGCCGAGTCTTGATCTGAACCCGGGCCGCAGGCTCTAGAGTTTACCCGCTACGCAGCACTGGCCGTGGGGCCGTCCGTTGCGTCTACCGAAACGGGCGGTCACGATACCGAAACTACCTTGGCCAACGTCCTCATTGGCGTCGATCACTACGACCGAGATGAACGGTGACGTTGGCCGAAATTACGCACTGGGACCACTCATTGTGGAAAGTTTGGCTCTTCTGGTGCTTGCAACGTTTCCAAATCACCGGCTAGTTCTGCTTCAATATCGGCAATGCTGGGCAGACTCTGTTCCAGCGCATCGGGGAGGTCACGCAGCAACTGGTATTCGGCTACGCCTATGGGCTTGTCGATTCCCGAGAGCGCATATTCCGCCACCAGCCGATTTTGCTGTTTGCACAGAAGTAAGCCTATGGTGGGCTTGTCATCCTCGGCTTTGACCTGGGCATCCACTGCTGCGAGGTAAAAGTTGAGTTGGCCCGCGTGCTCGGGCCTGAAGGCTGTGGCCTTGAGCTCCACCACCACATAGCATTTCAGGCGCGTGTGATAGAACAGCAGATCGATAAAAAACTCGTCGCCACCCACCTCCAGCCGAAACTGTCGGCCCACGAAGGCAAAGCCCGCCCCCAGCTCCAGCAAGAAGCGTGTGATATGGCGGATCAGCCCGTTTTCGATCTCGCGCTCCTGCGCATCATCGCCCAAACCGAGAAAGTCGAACAGATACGGATCTTTGAGCGTTTCGAGAGCCAGCGCCGACGCGGGCGCTGGCAAGCGGGCCTCGAAGTTCGTGACCGCTGCGCCCTGGCGCAGATGCAGGCGGTTTTTGATGTGCACGGCGAGCGTGGTGCGCGACCAGCCGTGCTGCAGCGTCTGCGTGGCGTACCAAGCGCGATCCTGCATGCTGTCCAACTGCGTCAGCAAGGTGACGATATGGAACCAAGGCAATTGGTCAGCAGGCTGCTGACCAAATCGACCGTCCGGGCAATGCTGGGCAAAAAATCGCATGTACTTGAGGTTGCTGGACGACCAACCGCGCATATCTGGAAATGCCTCCTTGAGGTCACGCGCCAGCCGCTCGATCACCTTGGCGCCCCAACCCTGAGCCTGCTGGCGTTGCAAAATGTCTCGCCCAATGCGCGCATAGAGTTGCACCAGCTCAGCGTTGATGGCCAGCGCCGCGCGTTGCCTGGCCTGCGCAATCTGGCCTTTGAGTTGGGCCAGCCACTCGGCATAGTCTTCTGGCGCAAGCTGTGGATTTGTGTCGATGCCCATGGAAGTGAGCTCCTCTATTTTTTGCCTGTGCTTCGGGCCGGCGTATCTGGTCGGATATGAGGTGGGGGTGCTGGGCTGACGCGCAGGCTGCCGAGGATTGTGCCACTGCGCAAGCGCGCTCTTCAGGGGCGGTGAGACACCAATGCAGTATGTGGTGCCGCGAAGGGCTGACAAAAGTAGCTGCCCAGATGATGGCCGAGAGCAAGTAGCTGTGATTCGCCGCAGCCGTAGGCGCTCGCATACGCCTGTAGGGATTGACTCTAATTCGAGACGCGCTGTGATGGTCTGCCCGAGGAATCTCCGAAGGCGTTTTGCAGCCCCAAATCCTGTAAGCCAGCGCACAGAAGGGCGCGACTCGGAAAGAAAAATCTCGTCAGCGGCATCATACGCGACGTGACTCCCGGCAGGGCCTGTCGAGCCTAAAGCTCGTGAGAAAGGGACCTTATCGCGAGTTATCTGAGCAGCACACCTTTAATTAGGAAAACGTAGCAAGTCGGGGCGTCAGGGTGGCCGCCTGACTTCAGCTAATCCGCCTCCACGAAAACTGGTGCGGTTCGGTAAAAATTAAGCGCTACTGAGAAATCGGAACGCCGGGCCACCAAAGATATGTTGCCATTGACTGCATAAACGAGGCGAAATACCTTGACGCGCGCCGGATGTGCCCCAGAAACGCGAAATAAGAACAAAGGCCTCAGCTGCACTTCCTCTCAATGAGTTTGGCACATACGCACGCGAATATATGGGAGCAGCAGATCGCCCGTAGGAAGATCTGCTGTTCCCGTTGCAACTGCGAACCCAGCTGTATCAATTCTTGGGTTTGGGCTTGCTAGGCTTCAGAGTAGACGTGTTACCGGGAGTTTCCTTGTTATCGCGACGACGTTGATCGGGCTTGCCAGTAGATTTGGCGATCGGTTTGGGTCCGGGCTTAAGGGCCATAACAAAATCCTTTGGTAATGATTTTTTATAGTAGCTGTTTATAGACGTCACCGCAAACACTGAATTCCTCCGGGCTTTGCAGGATGTAGGTAGCGGCGTCGCTTGTTCGCGTTAGCTTAGCCCCCAGGTCTCATTGAGGTGAGTAACGTGTTGTGAAGTTGGGGCAGGGTTCAGATGTCGAGCAGTTGTTCGCAACATGTGGGACGGCATGCGCAAACTCCCGCCGTCACCCGTGCCGATCGTCGCGGTCCGATGGTTGACGCGCACGACCACGCCAATGTTGTGCCAACCGTTGCGGTCCTCGAACGTCACGGTGTCGTCTTTCTGGAAATCGCGCGTCTCACTGCCACCGCGTATGCGCCCAGGCATTTCGTCTGGAATCGAGTCATTGCGACTGGACATATCGGGTTCACGTATTTTAGGCGATTCACGGGTCTGTCTCGAAGTTCGAGCGATCGCTCTGTTGAAATAGATCACGATAACGCGTGCGTTATCGTGAGTTAATTATTCATAAGTGCCGACGGTCAACTAAATAAGATGTTATGACTATACAAATGTCTGCTTTGCAGCGATTGCCGCTGCTCGTAGCCACAACGCTTCCTAACCGTCCCATACCGGCCATCCGCGCATCAACGCAGGTGGCCGCTCAACGACGGATTTCAGGTGTGCAGCGGACAGCGACCATCGAGTGCAGGCGGATAAAGTGCTAGATGTCTGCTGTCACGTCGTGCGAAAAGGAGCCTGCGACCCATTGCCGTCATCCGAGCTTTGACGAGCGATAACCGCTGTGAAACGATTGCAGTCGTTCACCTTCCGGCACCCAATATCAGGTTACAGTCAGATAGCAGTCCTCAAGCTCCCAAAAACGCAAGTCTTACGTTTGAGGTAAGCCGACGCCGCAGGCGTTCAGCGCTTGACTGAACGGTTAGCGCCTTGGACTGTGTCGGAGTTCCAGCGTCCAGTCTACATGCAGGATTGCCATGAAGAAATCAGGGAAAGAACGACCGACTGCGCTGCATGCCGACTGCATCTATCGATTTGGCCTCGTCAAACGTCATGAACGAAAGGTGAAGCGGCAGCGAAAATCCTTCGATATCTATCGCCCGCCGAAGTGCGTCGGATTGGCAATCACTCTTGCACAGAATCATGAGGTCAATATCGGCGGCGTTGGGATCATCCCGATCAACCGAGCCGAACAGATGCCATTCGCTACCCTCTGCAACGTCTCCAAGTGACGTTGCAAGTTCGCTTAGACTGGCGATAGTCTTCTGGCGTATCACCTGGCCAAACGTTGCATAAGTTCACCAAATGTCAATGCTTCGGCGTTCATCGAATTGGCAGCGGCGTTGGCCTGATGTGTGATTGAGCCGTGGCTCGACGACTTCACAACAACATCGAAGTGGCCGAACTGGTCTCTGGCGTTGCGCACATCTTCCGCACTCATGTTGTACGCATCAATGACGGCAACTGTTAGGCTGGCACCACGCTTGCGATTGGCCTTGAAAACTCTGTCATAGACGTACGAAACACCTGAAACATTCGTGTGCTGTCTCATGGCCTTGATAAAGAAGCCCATGTTCTTGTCGCGATATGAACCGGCATCGCCCGTGGAAGCGGCGCGTGAGACATCCCTTAGGGTTCCGAATGCAGCCGAAGCGGCATGAACATGATCTATTGCCCCGCCACTCCAGACGGTTTTAGAAGGAACATTTACCACGAACTCAGGCTGAGTAGGACCGGCGAAAATCGGCGCCACGTCAGACAACTGAATCATGCTCTTAACACCAATGACTGCCACCGGGAAAGTGTAGTCATCAGCTGCACGAACGATCAGGAACTCCTCAGCAGTACGCTCGACAATCTCAAGACCCTCGCTTTGTTCAAGTTTCTCCGCAACCCAATCAGTCACACTCATCCCTCAGTCCTCCAGAATCTGGGTTAAAGCCGTGGGAAAGCGCGACGCATCCTCTCGGCTATCTTCGACATGGAAAGCCTCCAAGTCGTCTATGTGTTGCCTGAACTGCTCAAGCGTGGCTTTTTCATCAGCAATAAGAAGAGGACGATTGGCATCAAGAATCGCTAGCATGCGCCTGCTATTGGGGAGGATGCGAGTTAACATCTTGCGCTTCCACTGGTCGGCAGCGCCACTTTCGGGATTGCATGCAGCTTCGATGTGAGGCCCGTACTGCCTAAAGATCGCGAGATTTTCAGACAGAATCGGCTCTATCGCCTGACGGGCATGGGCGCGGTCACTGAACGCCACTGCACCAAACAAGGCTTGAAGCTTGTGCGCGTGCTCACGCTTCCAGTTCAGCATTGTGCTGTCGGGGAAGGCCTCTGACGCTTTGTCCACCATAGTGTGGCAGTTTGCGCAGAGCATGACGAGGTTTTCAAAGGAGCCGCGCTCCTCGTCACTCAAGGCGCGGTTTGTACGTGGCCCACCATCAATTGCCGCAAAAACGTGCGCCATCTCGGCGATATGAATTGACTTGCCGGCAGCGTCAACAAACAACTCATTTGAACAGTTTGGGTTCTGGCAGTAGCCGGCCGAAGCGGCGAACAGACGGCGCTGTGTATGTGCGTTTGGTGATGCAGCACCTCTCGAGCAAGGCATCCGGTGGTCCTCTCAATTGACGTCCAACGATTCTATTGCACCTGAGCACTTCCAACCGATCAGTTTGTGGGCTTTTGATGCCTAACTTGAGATAAACCTCAAACCCGTGGCATAGCAACTTCCACTGGTGGATAACAAGATAGGGGAAAATTTCGAAAATCCGTTTTGAAAAATGGTTGCTCAGTCTCAGATGAATTTCAATTGCTTAAAAAAGCCGAAAAACCCATCAATTTGATACCAGCTTTTCGGCTTTACGACGGTGACAGCTTGTTGAATAGACCCGTCATTCAGCTCAGTCTGGCCATCGGCCGCTATCAGCCTGAAGTCGCCACAGGCAGCAATGACTTAAGGCTAGCTTCTGGCCGATAGCGTGAGCACACGTATTCGCCAGGAAGCAGACGGCCCGATACGCGAGCCAGTCCAGAAAGGTCAGTTGCCAGCGAAGTCCACGAACTGGTGCTACCGGCCACAAGGAGTCATTGAGGAAAACCCGTTCTAGGCGTGTCTAGCCCACAGAGCAACCAGCAGCTTGGTCACTATCACCATGTCCCGTTACCCAAGCATGTTAGAAGATCCCGAAAAAGGACTTCTAAAACCCGAACGTGTTGCCCGTATTCGACGACTACTACACGAGGAAGTAGCTTGTGCCTCGAGCCGGACTCGAATAGAAACGCCGCCTCAAGGCCAAGTAGCGCATTTTCGGCGCGCCGCGTCTGCTGATTTGCGCATAGGCTTTTCAAGCCGCCTCTTAACCAGCCTCTGCCCGCCGGAGCCCCCCGTGCTTTGACGGGTAGGGCTGTGTCACCACGTTCGTGTGATCAGCTTAGGATGCAGGGAAGCGGGCGTTCGCCAAAGACTATTTATGGCCGACTGCAGCAGCCCCAGGAACTCGATGGCGTCACCCGCGGGAGCGGAGAATTGAAAGCCGCTTCGTCTTCATCTTCCTATCGCCACAAGGTGAAGCTCTGCGAAGAACTGAAGCGTGCATACTCCATCCATCATTTCTAAGAGATTCATCTTCTTCATGCTTGTCGTCATCGATTCGAACATCTGGCTATCGTCGCTCGCGCTACGCTCAAACCTAAGCGCAGCGGTACTTTTCTATGTTTCACAGCGAGGTTGGACAGTTGTAGTCCCAGAAGTCGTTCATCTTGAGGTTGAAGCGAACTTACGTGCGCAACTGGCTGGCGCAGTCGATTCCGTTCAAACAAGCCATCGAAAGCTACTTGCGGTGTTCGGAAAGCTGAAGGAAGTTGTGCTTCCAACTCAATCAGAAATCGAGCATGTCGTTTCGAAGGTGTTTGCTATCGACCAGGTAGGCCTCCGTCATGTACCGTTTACTCTAGCGAGTGCCAGGGATTCCTTTCTCAGAGCAGTCGACAAACGCCCTCCGAGCCATCGCAGTCAGCAGTTCAAGGATGGCGTAATTTGGGCCGACTGCCTCGCACTTTTGGATGAGGACAATGTCATCCTGGTGACCAGCGACAAGGCGTTCTTTGAGGGGGATGACTTGAAGCGTGGTCTGTCGAAAGAGTTGCAAAGCGAGACCGCTTCGAAGCCCCACACCTTGCGGTTGCTGTGTGAGCTGACGGAGCTTCTTGACGAAGTTCGTGTTCCCGTCGGCATTGAACCCTCTATGCTACTTGCTGCCTTTCGTACGACCGAGGGCATGACGTTTGCGAGCTTGCTGGGCCGCAATGGATTCTCCGAGGGCGAGTTGCTGAAATGCTCGAGCAAGCTCTACGCAACCTCGGATGCGTCTAAGCTGCACCTTGAATTCCAGCTTGAACTGGAGGCAAGGGATGTCACGGGTCAAGGCCGAATAGGTGGTGTGTTGATTGTGACTGGTAATGGACTCTATGCTCCTAGACAGTCAGTGTTTGAGGCTTTTCAGAGCGGCGGAGAGGAACTCCGCTACACCTTAGAGACAGGCGAGGAAGTCAAGCGCAGCATCGTGATAGGAGCCGGAAATATGGTGCTCGGTCACGCTGATGTCATTCATTCCGTTCGCCATCAGCTTTGATGCACTCGCGCTCGAACCCCTCCTACAGCTTCCCTATCGCCGCAATTCCTGATGCGTTAATGTCGCGGCGCCGGAGGCAGGGTCCATTAGCACCTGAACCAATCAGCTTTGACCTTCGCGCCCAAGTTGTAGCTCGAGATCCGGGCGATTGACTGAACTTACAAACCGACGTCCCCCCATTTCAGTAGCACTTGGCTTTGGAGTCCAGGGTTAATTTAACGGGTTTTGAATCGTTCGCTGGGAATAGGCCGCCAGTCAACCCGCCAAGTACCTTTTTGGGGCACTAGGCACCGCTGTATCCCAGCAGCTCAAAGCAGCCGGATTCGTTTTGCGAAAGCTCGTCAGTTCAAGGCTGCATGACATGAGTGCCATGAACATTTGCGACCGTGGGTTGATTCGCGGACGCCATTCGCCGCACGCTTGGCTTGCCTGCCGTCGGATAGCGGAAGCCATCAAGGGGCACTTCGATCCCAGGATGGATGGAGACTCGCGCTCGCGCCGTCAACAGTCACTGTGCCACCGGCGCGGCTGCCGCTTTAGCACCATCGCTGGCCTACAATTGGGGGTTAAGAACATGCTACCTAAGACGCCTTACGACCACATGTCGGCTCAACTGCCGGCCATGCGCCTCATAGCCAAGGCCGTCGGCCTCTTCAGCCCCCAGGTGCGAACAAGCTGGCGCCAAGTGGAGTCCCAATTGGCGGCCGTGCAGGAGATTAAGATGAACATCGCGCTGTACTCCGAGCGGTTCGTGCCGCTCGGGTGGGCAAACTACGACCGCATGTCATCGAAGGTCCTCGCAGAACTGGCCAAGTGCAGCGTAGAGTTCGGAGAGCAGCTACTCACCCAGCACCACCTCGACGAGCAGACCCTGCTGGTGTTGGGCTACAGATTTCATTTGCCAGAGTTCCAGCCTTGGGCAGCGATCTACGAGCGCGCCATCGAACGGTGCAAGGCAGAGGATTGGCTCAGTGCCGTTCCTCTCATTCTCGTCATCATCGACGGGATCTGCACCACAAGTTCTGGCAAGCATCCGTTTTCTGGCGGTGCGGACGCGGACGTCTTCAATACACAGACTAGCGGCAAAGGCGGATTGGCAGATGCGCTGAAGGTACTTGGAGCCACGCGACGTAAACTCAGCGAGGCCCCCATTGATGCCCCTTTTAGACATGGCATCGTCCATGGGCTGAATCCGAACTACGGCTATCCAATTGTCGCAGCCAAGGCATTCAACCTGCTCCAGGCAACGACAGACTACTTTGTCAGCATCAAGGACGAAGCACAGCGTATTGCTCGAGCAGAAGATGAGCAGCGGCCGGCCAGCTTCCACGAGATTGCCGCCGTCATGCGCGAAACAGCGGCCTTCAAGGCGGCGTTGGAAGCATGGCAGGCAAGACCTGAGCGCACCAGCTTGGCCATCGACGGATCGTGCGCAGAACTAGCCGACGATACACTTCCTGAAGCGGTCGCCGCGAAGTACTTGCAGTTTCTGGAAAAGTCCAACTACGGAGAGCTGGCTGCGCTAAACGTTGACTATCCTCAACGCCCAGTGGCCTACCGCGCAGGGCAACTTCGCCAGGAACTAAAAAGGATACGCGTGCTGCATTGGTCTATCAGTAGCATCCGTGACGCATCCGCGAGCATGACCTTGGTGAGTGTAGTTGTCCAGGTTGAAGTTGCCGGCCGCCCCGACGAGCTCTGGGGAGAGCTAAGAATGATGTATGCGGACCCATTCTTCGAGCCGATGGTGCGTGGCACCGCCGGAGGCCAGTGGTATGTCATGCCTAACCTGACAACCGACCTATGGGTGAAGAGACAGCAGCTTGAGGCACAGTAGGGTCCAGCCAACTGCGGCAACGACCGTTAGTCGGCAACGCTCGTCGTCATTGCTTGAGTTCTTCGAGCGTTTAATAAGCACGAATGTTTTGCGTTAGCCTGAAGCAGTCGGTCGCAAGTGCGGAGATTGCAGGCGTGCGGCAAAGAATTGCCATCGTTTGGCTGAGTGATGGGGCATAGGCTCGCCGAGGATTTTCCTGAGCCTTGCACATAAGACAGGAACTGTCTTGCTCGGAGTCGGAGCAATATGCCTGCCGCAATAGATCGCGATAAGCAGCCGGCGACACGGCATTGCGCCGCTCCATCAACCCGAACATGACTGCTGCAAGGCCCGTTTCTCCTGCCATTTTTTGCCGCTAATGATTTAATTTGGATTTATTGACGCATCATATCCCTCATTGTGGTGCGTGACGTTTAATTTGCTGATTTGAAAAAATCTTTGCTGAAAAAGCATTTCACTGCTGGCAATGGGAAGTGATCGAAATCTACGAGACCGCTCTGCTGGAGACGGGCCTGCGTACTTAGATGCGTGGAGGTCGACACTTGGCCGCTGGCGCCGGGCGGGGTGGAGGTCTGTGAGGCGACGGAGGATGCCTGGCATCTGGCTTGGCTGTTCGACCAGTTTTATTGCGCCAATCCGGCGCGCTTGCATGCCGACTGCAACCATGGCGTGCACCCCTCCAGCCAATTCGGGCTGCTCTGTCTCCGAGCTGCGTTGCCGATGACTGCATTGCATGAAGCACTCGTCCTGCTCAGTTGAGGCCCACCGCGCGTCTTTCCGTCCCGAGTTGCTCGGTGCGGCCGCTGACGAACTGCGCTTTGCTTTTGATATGCCGGTTGAGGAGGTGCCTGCGCGGTTTGCGCAGGCAGTCGAGAACGGATTGCTGCCAGCAATGACGAACTGCTGCGCGTGGTGCACAGCCTGACGCCTTTGCAGTCGGCCGTTCTTCGGGTACGGCTGCAAGAGGCATCAATTACGCGCCTTTCGAAGCTGGCACGATCACCGCGTATCAGGCCGTATTGCAAGCCACAGGGCAGCGCGAGGACGCAACGGCCGATGTTCCCGGAGTACAGCAGGCGCTGCTTATGGCTTTGCAGGATAAATCTCTGGTCTGGCGGGCTGCGCGGGGCATCTATGCGCGGGAGGAATCAGCGCTGAGCGATTTGATGGAAAGCAATGGACTCTTGAAGGTAGATCCAAGCGGTCTGGTGCTGCTGCACGCGCTGGCCTGGTGCTGCGCTACAGGATCATGCTCTTGCTGGTGCTCGATGAGGCATTGTGCCCATGCCATCGATCTGCCTGCCATAGGGAGCGGGGCTTCACAGCGTGCGCAGGAAGATGGCATCGCGCACGGCACCGGGTTGCTGCGCGGCGCGGGCAGGTCATGGAGGTGGAAGCACACGCCCTTGCCGGTGCCGCCGCGCAGACAGATCGCGGAGGTCTTGGTTTGCGGCGGATGGGACGTTGATGGCGTCATTTCGGAAAACCCATTTCCGATGGCGAAAGCTGCGCCGCGGCGAAATGACGATGCATGCGCCGTCGCAAGGCTCAGGGAATCAAGCGCTCGGCGCGCAGGCGCTCGAAAAGATCGAAGAACGACGCGTCCGTTGCCTGGTAGGCGCTGAAGCCCAGGCGGCGGCTGTTGGCCATGTCGGTCATTACTTCGACAGGGCGTCCCAGGTCGAGGTCCGTGTGCCAGGCCGAGGCCAGGCGGTCGAGGTCGGGCTCGGCAAGGCCGTGGCGTTGGGCGATCTCGCGCCACACGCCATGGTCGTTTGCCATTGCCGCTTCCAGCGGCTGGATCGTGCCGCTGAAGCCTGCCGGCGGCACGCCAAACCATGAAGCCAGCTTCGGCCACAGCCAGCTCCAGCGGAAGATGTCGCCGTTGACGATGTTGAACGCCTCGTTGTGCGCGGCGTCGGTGTCGGCCGCCCATACGAGCTGTTTCGCCAGCATGCGCGCATCGGTGACGTCGGACAGTCCGTTCCACTGGGCCTCGGAGCCGGGAAACTGGAACGCCCGTCCCGTCTCCTTGCAGATCGACGCATAGACGGCCAGCGTGGTGCCCAGGTTCATGGCGTTGCCTACCGCCTGGCCGATGATGGTGTGCGGGCGATGCACCGACCAGGTAAAGCGGTCGCGCTCGGCCGCTGCATAGACCTCGTCTTCCTGCGCATAGTAGAAATTCTCGATCGGCAGGCGCGGCTGGCTCTCCCGCAGCGGCGTGTCGGGCAGGGTGTCGGAGCTGGCGTAGGCTTCAAACGGGCCGAGGTAGTGCTTCAGGCCGGTGACGAGCGCGACATGGCGCACGCTCTTTTTTGCCGACAGGGCATCGAGCAGATTGCGCACCAGCGCCGCGTTGACCCGGATGTTCTCCGCCTCCGTGTCTTGGCGCATCCAGGTGGTGATGAAGACATGGGTCGGCGCGACGTCTGCCAATGCCGTGGCCAATGCGCCTGGGTCCAGCAGGTCGGCCGCCACATGGGAGGCGCCTGGCAAGCCTGGGGCAGGGCGGCGCGAAAGTCCGATGACGTCCCATCCATCTCTCAGCAATTCCCGCGCAACATGGTTGCCGCCAATGCCGGTAATGCCTGCGATGAGCGCTGTACGTTGCATGCTTTGTCTTCCATGGTGAAAATTCATTCTATGGGCGGCGCGGGCAAGCTTTGTACATCCAGATGTATCCCTGGTGCGATGACGAGGGCTCGCAGAAGGAAAGCACGGATTGAATGCGCAAGCGTCGAGCCCCACCCTCCGGCAATTCAGGCAGATGCCTGCGTTGCCGCGCCAGGGTGGGCGTTGGCTCCGGTCAGGCGGCGCAGCGTCAAGGCGCAGCGTTGTTCGATCAAGGCAATGATTTGCTCGACAACTTCGTTACCGGAATAACCGCGCCCGGGAACGGCTCGCAGCCTGCGCGCGGCGGGCGGCAGCGACTCGGCCAGTTCCAGAATGCGTTCTCTGGACTGTGCCCAGGAGAAGCCCACGTCTTCGGCAAACTGCTCCCAGTCGCAGGCTTGGATTTCGCAGAAGCGGTATGTGCTTCCGATCTTCATGGCCATCTTCGAGGCCAGCGCGGGGTACACCGCTGTCGACCATATGGTGTCGAGCGGCGCCATGATCGGCCCGGCCGGGACAGGCCCGGCCAGGACAGGCCCGGCCGGGACAGGCGTCTGCTCTGCATACAGCAGCGAGAAATTCCCTGCATGCACCACGTGGTTGCCGATCAATGCGTTGAATACCACGTCATCGAACAGGCGCAGTATCTGCGGCCTCATGGGGCGCGTCGCGCGGCGCAGCAAATCGAAACACCGGGCCAGGCCGGGGCCCCCTTCATGCTCGTACTTCATTGCCGGCAGCACGCCCAGCGCCTGGCAGAAGTCCTCCTGGTGAAGGCGCCGCCGTCGACCTGATGCATCGACCACCCGGTCATAACGCTCGATCAGCAAAAAGGGCCGGCCCAGAACCGAACGGATCTCAGCTTGCGCCGGCCTGAGGCCCATCACCTGGGCCAAAGCCATGCAAAACCCTGCATTGGCCACGCTGTGTTCCACGGCGGGCAGGGCCGGCCTGAGGAGATGGGAGCTGGGCGTGTCACCCAGCGGCAGCCCGATGCGGGCCCCATCGAAGACCACTGGCAATCGATCCTTGCCGGTCGGCAGGGGGCAATGCGGCAATTTATCGAGGAGGGCAGCGACTTCCTCGTCGCTCAGCCACCGTACCCCGGGGCCTGGGACAGGTGCGGGCAGGTCCTGCCCTGCCTCAAGGAGGGCTACGGCACCGGCGCCTTCGCTGCCGAGGTGAGCGAGCAGTGCGAGATCGTTGCGCAGGGCGATCATGCGGCGCGCCGGCCCCTCGGGCAGCAGGCCGGCAAAGAAGGGGCGCGTCTGCGGATCGTCAAATGGCTGCGCCTGTAACGGCAGCGAAAGGGACAGTGCCGTGGCGCCGGGCCACGACAGCCACTCCGGCGCATAGCTGAAACTCAGCTGGCCATCGACCAGCGCCAAGGTACCGGCGCGGTGGGCATACAGCCAGACTTGCAGTTCAGGCACCATGGATGCTGCCTTTTCCCGACCCGGACAATCTGCTGGTTGGGACCTGTGCTGGCTGTGGTGCCCTATGGAAGAAACGGCTTGACGCTTCTCCAAGCACCCGGCGCGATGCAGCGCTGAAAGCGCTGGGGCTGCTGTATCTCGCCGCAAGCGCCATCTGGGTGATCGGTTGCCCGCCGGCAATCTCGCGCAGAGCGTAAAGCACCCTTGCCCGCGCCAGCCATTTCCTGAAACTCATTGCTGTCTCCTTGCGAAAGCACCGGGTAAAGGGGTATAGGCCCATTGGCATTTGTCCTGCCAGCCCATCGATGGAGCCGGCGCGCGCGTCATCGGTTCACGCGGACGCATCGGCTACAGACGAACGGGAAGGACTAACGCTTCATCAAAATGCGCGTGAAACCCCGGCATTCATGCCCAGGCACTTCATAGCGGCCACGATCGATGCGCCGCAACTGGCCACTGCTCACCATACGCTGCAATGTCTTGTCGACCGCATCGCGGTTTCCCAGGCAAGCGAAATCGCTGGGAACCCAGACACTGTGGGGTCCAGCCGCTCGAACGATGGCGGTGACTTGTGATTTGAGATTGGACACGATGTCTGATATTTGTATACATGTTTCGGACACGATGCAAAGTTCATGGTTATTTTGCAGACTGTGCCTGCTGCAAGCCTTGCAACTCCTAGCTCTAAAACTACGGACTCAGCCCAACTCCGTGAAGACATAAGTTGCTGTTCTATAATGAATTGTTCCAAATTATCGAAAGTTTTGGAATTTGCTACAAAAGCTGAGCTTGGCGTCTGCGGAGAGCTTTGACGCATGGCCCAGAGGGGCTTGTTCAAACTGTCGTTTCCAAGATTTTTAAGGAACAAGGGCTCTGCTTGATTGGACCAAACATGGAACTCCAACCCATCACCGACACTGCCGCCAAGCAAGCCATTGATGCCACCCGGGCGTACAAGGAATGGGTACGAGTGCAGAGGCAGCTGAAAACGCTTGGTGGCTCCATGTTCTGGAAGCCCGTGGGCAGTTACGAATACCTGGCACAGCGCTCGGGACTGAAGATTCACCACCTGGGAGCCAGATCACCCGAGACGGAGCTGCAGTACGAGAAATTCCAGCAGGAGCGTGACCGTTTGCGTTCTCGCGAGAAGTCGCTGCACGCGCGCATCAAGCTGCACGAGCGTATGAACCATGCCGTGCATGCGGGCGCTGCCCCCACGCCAGTGCTCAAAACTTTGGATGCACTCGAGGAGGCAGGTGCAGGTACAGACAGCCTGGTGCTGGGTTCCGCCGCGCTGCTGGCGTACTGGCAGGCCAGTGGCCTGCAGCAGCCCATGCAGGCCACAAAAGCGCTGGATGAAGGCCTCTGGGTATTGCTTCGAAAAAAGCTTACTGCTCAAGCCAAACGCAAGCTGCAGAGCAGCAAGATCTTCAATGTCAGCGAAGTCCAGATCAAGGACAGCCGATTTTTGAAGTTCCTGATGCACTCACACCAAGTCAAGCATGTGAGTTGCATCAAGTCCACCAAGACGCCTATGACCAGCTTGCCACCAACAAGCGCGCTGGAAGAAGCCTTGGTACCCATGCTTGCCCAGATCAAAAGCTCGCCGGCGTTCGAGCAGGTCGTGATTGGCAAGACCGGAAAAATGGGCCTGATGCGCACGGTAGACCCCAAGGTGTTCTTGAACCTTTGCGATACCCCGGCGGGAAAGGCCCTTGGCATTGAACCGCAGCTGGGCGAAATGGTGCAGCAGTTGGTGTATCAGCGCCGCATTCACTCCAAAATCCAAGACGACGTCTGTACCGAACTGAAGCCCTGAACTTCGATGAAACCATGAAAGAAGGCTGAGTGAATTCAGATCATTTTCACATGCTCGACGACCAAGTAGTGGCGCAGCGCCAGCGGTCGTTAAAAGCAATGAGCGCCTTGCAGCAGGCGCGCGATGCGATGACGAGATGCGCCTACGAGTTGGAATGGTTTGAAGAGGCAGGCGAGCGGCATCTGGTGCGAACGAGCGGAGATCGCCGCACGATCATCAAGGCAGGTTCGGGGCATGATCTTGAAACGATGCGTGCAAAGCATGTGGGAAAGCGCAAGCTTGCGCAGCTGGGGTTCGAGCAGGCGCACCGCCTAGGAGCAATGAATTCAAGGCGCCAGTAGGCTCTACAAAGGGGCGCGCTGAGTGAGTGCGAGCCTGCCCAGCCGTGACAAGACGCATCGTGATGGGTCATCCAAGGCCTGGGATGCGTCGAGTGCAGATCAACGGCATTCTTGCGAGGAGCATGAAAATCCCCGCAAGCGCGCTGTAAGACAAGTGCGGCAATGGCCGGATCCGGGCAGGCGTGTCGACCTCTGACTACAGGGCCTTCGCCCAAAAGCGGTGACAGTCCAGCTTTTGAGCAATGCGAAAGGACCCCATGGCCGCACATCCCAATGTCTCCGGAAAGAAAGTTGCCGTTCTCGTCACCGACGGTTTTGAGCAGGTCGAGCTGACAGGCCCCAAAAAGGCGCTGGAAGCCGCAGGCGCCCGGGTCAGCATCCTGGCGCCCGAGAATGGAACGGTGCAGGGCTTCAACCATACTGACAAAGCCGACAGCTTTGAAGTGGACGGCACGATTTCAGCCGCACGCCCTGACGATTTCGATGCGCTGCTGCTGCCGGGCGGCGTGCAGAACGCCGATGCACTGCGCGTCGACAAAGACGCGCGGGCGTTCGTGAAGGCGATTTCAAAGCAGGGCAAGCCGATGGCAGTGATCTGCCACGGGGCATGGCTGCTGATCGACGCCGAACTGGTGCAAGGACGCACTTTGACCAGTTGGCCCAGCCTGGAGGTAGATCTGACCAATGCCGGCGCCAGCTGGGTCGATGCCGAGGTGCACGTCGATCAACAGCTGGTCAGCAGCCGCAAACCCGACGACATTCCTGCATTCAATGAGCAGTTTCTGAAAGTGCTCGGCGGGGCTGCGTGATCCAGTAACGCGGCAAATCGGATTTGGCGGCGCATGGCTCTGGCGGCGGCTGCCATTTCCTCGGAAGGCGATGGAATGCGACCCGCAAGCCTGGACGTGCCCATGCGCGGGTCCAATGCACCGCTTTCGCAGCCCATGCGGGAGCTTGCGGCGTCGCCAGGCCGCCGGGGCGGGGCAATCGGATAGGTCGTGATGGGCGGCTCGAAGCAGTGCTCATTCGCTGGCTCCGATCCTTGCAGCAATCATCGAATGTTTGATTCGTGGGAATTCGCCGCCAAGGCGATCCTGGCAGCGACCTGCGCCCACAGCGCCCATGCGACACCGCCCGGGTGTTGCGAAAATCCAACGCTACCCGATGGATCCCAGGCTGTCCCAGGCCTTTGCCGTGCCTGAATGCAAATTATTGGGCATGAAGACATGAATGAGAGTGACTTGTATTCAATAATCGCGTCCGTCTCGTGCAGGCTGCTGCTTTTGCGCCGCCCTGCGCCGACGTTCCGTCCATTCGAATCCATAACAGTCACTTCGCCATGTCCTCTTCCTGCGCCCATTCGCCGCATGCCGGCCCGTTCACGCCGACCGAACTTTCGCGCGGACTGCGCCTGTGCCTGGGCGCCTGCCTGGCAATTGCCGCGGTGGGTGCGGCGGCCCAGACCGCCACTGCGACGAATCAGCTCGGTGACGTGACGGTCAAGGACCAGGCGGCCGCTATCGGTGGCCTGCAGAAGACCTACTCCGGCGGCCAGCTCGCGCGTGGCGGGGACCTGGGGATCCTCGGGCGCACCGATCTGATGAATGTGCCGTTCAGCACGACCAACTACACCTCGGAGCTGATCGAGAACCAGCAGGGCCTGACGGTCTCTGACGTGGTGATGAACGACGCCTCGGTGCGCACGCTGCAGGCGCGCGGCGGCTACGGCGAGGACTACCAGGTGCGCGGCCTGACGATCGGCGCGCGCGATGTCGCGATCAACGGCCTGTACGGCCTGTCGCCGGCCACGCGCATGCCGCTGGAGATGATCGAGCGCGTCGAGGTGCTCAAGGGCCCGGGCTCGTTCACCAACGGTGTGGGCCCGAACGGCAGCGTCGGCGGCGCGATCAACGTGGTGACCAAGCGCGCGGGCGACGTGCCGCTCACGCGTGTGACCGGCACCTATATGGGCAAGGCGCAGTTCGGCACCCATCTGGATGTGGGCCGCCGCTTTGGCGAAGACAACGAATGGGGCGTGCGCGCCAACGGCGTGTGGCGCAATGGCGAAGGCAATATCGATGGCGGGCGCCAGCGCCTGGGCCTGGGCGCGCTGGGCGTGGATTACGCCGGCGCGCGCCTGCGCTGGTCGGGCGATGTGCTCTACAGCAAGAGCAAATCGGTCAACTACCGCCCGCAGGCCGGCTTCCTGGCCGGCATCACCGAGCTGCCTGGCGTGCCGGACAACCGCCAGACCTTCTACCCGGGCGCGAAACTCGCGGATGATGCCAAGACTGCGCTCACGCGCATCGAGTACGACCTGAACGACAGCACCACGGTCTATGGCGGCATCGGCTACAGCGAGGTCACCAGCGACCAGGACTTTCCCTCCTCCGACGCGCCGCGGCGGATCAACTCCGCCGGCAACTTCACCGTGCGCAACGGCTACTACGACGAATACAACAAAACCACCGCAGCCGATGTGGGCCTGCGTACGCGCTTCAAGACCGGCGATGTGGGCCACACGGTGGTGGTGACGGCCAACGGCCTGCAGCGCGAGACCGGGTTTTTCTATCAGCTGACACCGGGGCCTGGCGTTGCCTCCAATATCTACAACCCCTCGGCGCTGCCCCCGATCACTTTTGCGCGCGGCGCGCGCAACAAGTCCGCCGATCTGTCGCTGCGCAGCGTCGCGGTGGTCGATACCCTGGCGTTCTACAACGACCGGCTGCTGGTGACGCTGGGCGCACGCCACCAGTCCATCGAGCAAAAGAGCGTCAACGGCTCCACGCCTTACGATGCGAGCTCGGTCACGCCGCTGGTGGGCCTGGTTTTCAAACCCACGCAGAATGTCTCGGTCTACGCCAACCATACTTCGGGCCTGTCGGCCGGCGGCACGGCGGGTGCGGGCACGGCCAATGTGGGCGAAGTGTTCGCGCCGCAGAAAACCAAGCAGGTCGAAGTCGGTGTCAAGGCCGACTGGGGCCGCCTGCTGACCCAAGCCGCGATCTATGAGATCAAGCGGCCCACTTCCATGACCGATCCTGCCACGCTGGTCTATAGCTTCGGCGGCGAGCAGCGCTATCGCGGCCTGGAGCTCACGGCCTATGGCGAAGTGCAGCGGGGCCTGCGCCTGATGGCCAGCGCCGCCTTCAACGACGCCAAGCTGACCCGGACCACGGGCGGCGTGAACCAGGGTAATGACGCCAACGGCGTGCCCGAACGCACCTTCAATGTCGGTCTGGACTGGGATACCCCGTGGGTGCAGGGCCTGAGCCTCAATGGCCGCGTGATCAACACCTCGGCCATGTGGTATGACGCCGCCAACCGCCTGCGCATGCCGGCGTGGACACGCGTGGACCTGGGCGCGCGTTACGCGACCAAGTTCGGCAACCAGCCGGTGGTGCTGCGCGCCAATCTCGAGAACATTGCCGACAAGGCCTACTGGGTGACGGCCGCGGGCTACGCCACCGTGGGCGCGCCGCGCACGCTGATGCTGTCGGCCCAGGTCGATTTCTAAAACTTTCAGGAAGACTCCCCATGAACCGCATGAACTCCATTGCCGCCGCCGCGCTGGCCCTGCTGGGCCTGGCCCAGGGCGCCCAGGCGCACCAGATCTGGATCGAGCAGCCCGCCGGGCAGCAAACCGCCACGCTGCGCTTCGGCGAATTCGGCGAGAACCTGCGCGAGGCCTCGCCCGGGCTGCTGGACAAGTTCGGCCAGCCCACGGCCACGCTGATTTCCGGCCAGGGCGAAAAAGCCGGTGAAGTGCGCAAGACCGCCGACGGTTTTGCCTTGCCGTTCGGCGCGGCGCGCGGCGACTCCATCGTGGCTGCGGACGAGCGCTACCCGCTCTACACCTGGAAGCAGGGCGACAAGGAAACACTCAACCGCTACTACCCCGCGGCCCGCCTGATCACCAGCTTCGCGGCCCAGGCGCCGAAGCTCGCGCTGGACCTGGTGCCCACGGGCAAGGCCGGCGAGCTGCGGCTGTACCTCAACGGCCAGCCCAAGGCCGGCGCCAAGGTCGTGCTGGTCACGCAGTCCGGGTGGGCCAAGGAGGCGCAGACCGATGCGCAGGGCCTGGTCCAGTTCGACATGCCCTGGAAGGGCACCTACGTGGCCGAGGCCAGCGTCAACGACGCGGCCGCGGGCGAGCGCGCGGGCGCGGGCGGCAAGGAGAAATTCGATGCCGTGAGCTATGTCACCTCGCTGACCTATGTGAAGCCCGACGGCGTGGCGCCGATCCCGGCCCTGCCTGCGGCCACTCCCCACAAATGAGCGTGCTGCCCGGCCGCGCCGCGCGTAGCGACGCCCATCGCATCGGCGCGCTGGTCTCGCGCATCGCCGCGGCGCTGCTGGGCGGCTATGCGCTGGCTGCGCTGACCAGCCTGGCCGCGCTGGCCCTGCCGATGGACAAGGCCCAGGGCGTGCTCACCGGCATGCTGCTGAGCTTCGTGGTCTACGCCGGCGCAGTGGTCTGGGTGTTTGCCGCGCGCAGTGCACGCCGTGCCTGGGCCGGGCTGCTGATCGCGGCGCTGCCGCTGGTGCTCGCGTCCTGGTTCGCACGCACGCTGCACTTTCCTTTCTGAGCTTCGACTCCATGCCAAAACCTCTACCCGTGCCGGCCAAGGCACCGGGCCTGCGCCAGACGATGTCGGACCTGCACACCTGGACCGGCCTGCTGCTGGGCTGGTTCCTGTATGCGATGTTCCTCACCGGCACGGTGAGCTATTTCAAGGACGAATTGTCGCAGTGGTCGCGCCCCGAGCTCACGCGCCAGATCGCGCTGCCCGACCCGGCCGCCGCGGCGCAGCGCGTGGCCGATGCGCTCGCGCAGATCGCGCCGGGCAGTTCGCAATGGGGCATGCGCATGCCCGATGCACGGAGCAACACCGTCTCCTCGTTTTGGCGCACCGCGCCGGGGCAGCCCGGGCAGCGCGGTTTCGCACAAGGAAATTTCGACCCGGTGACGGGCGCGGCAGTGACGTCGCGCGCGACCCAGGGCGGCGAATTCTTCTTTCGCTTCCACTTCCAGTTCCATTACCTGCCCGCGATCTGGGGCCGCTGGCTCGCGGGCCTGGCGGGCATGTTCATGCTGGTGGCCATCGTCAGCGGGGTCATCACGCACAAGAAGATCTTCGTCGACTTCTTCACCTTTCGCGGCGGCAAGGGCCAGCGCTCCTGGCTGGACGCGCACAACGCGCTGTCGGTGTTCGGGCTGCCGTTCCACTTGATGATCACCTACACCGGCCTGGTCACGCTGATGGCGCTCTACATGCCCTGGGGCCAGCAGGCAGCGATCCAGACCGCCGCGGAGAAAAGGCAGCTTTCCAGCGAGCTCAGCGTCTTCATTCCCCCAGGCAAGGCCAGCGGGCAGCCGGCAGCGCTGGCGCCGGTCGACGCGATGGTGCGCCAGGCGCAGGCCGTCTGGGGCCCGCACAACATCGGCGGCGTGACCATCACCCACCCGGGCGACGCCGCGGCGCGTGTCTCGGTGGCGCGCGGCAGCGCCGAGCGGGTGTCGATGAGCCCGCAGTACATGCTGTTCGAGGGCAGCACCGGCAAACTGCTCGAGACGCACGACCGGGTCGGCCCGGCCGCCGAGACGCGCGGCGTGCTGTATGCGCTGCACCTGGGGCGCTTCAGCGACCTGTCGCTGCGCTGGCTGTATTTCATCGTGAGCCTGGCGGGCACCGCCATGGTGGGCACGGGCCTGGTGATGTGGACCGTCAAGCGGCGCGCGAAGCTGGCCGATCCCGATAGGCCCTATTTCGGCTTCTGGCTGGTCGAGCGGCTGAACATCGCCGCCATTGCCGGCCTGTCGATCGCGATGGCGGGCTTTCTCTGGGCCAACCGGCTGCTGCCCGCGCAGCTGCCCCAGCGTGCCGACTGGGAGATTCACGCGTTCTTCGCCGTCTGGGCGCTGGCGCTGCTGCACGCGCTGGTGCGGCCGGCGCGGCGCGCCTGGGTCGAGCAGCTGTGGCTGGCTGCGGCGGTGCTGGCGCTGACGCCGGTGCTCAATGCGCTGACCACCGATCGCCCGCTGTGGCGCAGCCTGGCCGAAGGCGACTGGGTGTTTGCCGGCATGGACCTGGCGCTGTGGGCGTTCGCGGCGGTGCATGCGGCGCTGGCGCTGCGCACCCTGCGCCACCGCGCGCGTGCGCCGGCCAGGGCCGCGCGGCTGAACGCGCGCGCCGGGGAGGCCGCATGATGCACTTCTTGATGCTCGCGGGCTGCACCGCGGGAATGTGCGCCCTGGCCGCAGCCGCCGAACGCCAGCAGCCGCTGTGCTTCGGGCGCACGCTGTCCGGACGCAGCACCCGGTGGCTCCGGGCCACGGGCTGGGTGCTGCTGCTGGTGTGCCTGGGGGCCGCCGTGCGCGGCTGGGGCTGGGGCCTGGGGCTGGTCGCGTACAGCGGGCATACCAGCCTGGCCGCCGGTTTGGTCTATCTGGGGCTCATCCTGCGTGCGCGCCAGGCCCCGGCCTGAAGCTCAGTCCTCGTTGTTGGGACGCGGGTAGCCCGCGTCGGCCCAGCGCTGCGCCGATGCGCGGGTGAGGCTGTGATCGGGCCTGACGCGCACCTTGGCCAGCTCGCTGCCGTCCGCTGCGGTGGCGGTCAGCGTCGCCGAAGGATTGTCCTCATCGGGCTCGATGTCGAGGGACACGGTCACGCGCGATCCGCGCACGTCGATCTGGATGTCCTTGTGCAGCTGCGCGGCCTGGTGCTGCTCCGCGCGGCGCACTATTTCGTAGGCCGTCTTGACCAGGGTGTTGAAGGCCGACACGTCGAGCGGCTTGGGGTTCTTCTTGTCGCGGCCCATGGTCCAGGGGCCCACCAGGGCCGGCTCGGCCTGGCCGTCCTGGGTCATTGCCACGGCCCAGCCATCGTCATCTTCGTTCTTGATGACGCGGGCCTCCCAGCCGTTGTGGTGCCAAAGGCGGTCTTCGAAAATGGAGACGTCTGTGGGTTCGGGTTCTACGGACATGGCTGGACTTTTCGCTGAAGCTATCAAGTCCGCAATTTTACTGTTCATTCATACAGATTCGCGTGGGTGGGGTCTCTTGTGGGCGCACGGAGCCTGGGCTTGCACAAGCGGATTTCTATAGAGAACTATAATTGGCAATAATTCGGAATAATCATGGAGCTTGGCATGGAATTTTTCCACCGCACGGCCCTCGCCGCCGACATTGCGGGCAAGGTCTTGTTGGTTTCGGCGACCTCCGCATCGAGCTCCGGCTTGTTCCTGGCTGCGCCGCGACGCACGGGCAAGTCCACCTTCCTGCGTGAAGACCTGCGTCCGCAGCTGGAGCAACGCAAAGCACTGGTGGTCTATGCGGATCTATGGGAAGACCGCAAGTCCGATCCGGGCGAGGTGATCGTGAGTGCAGTTCGCGCCGAACTTGCAAAGCACGAAGGGGTGGTCAAGCGTCTGGCCAAGGCGGCAGGCATGGAGAAGGTCGCCTTGGGAGGCGTGTCCTTCTCGCTGGACCGGGTGGGCCTGGGCGACGGAGTGTCGCTGTCGGCAGCCCTGGCCGCGCTCTCCGATGAGTGCCAATGCCCCATCGTACTGATCATCGACGAAGCCCAGCACGCGATTACCAGCGACAAAGGCAACGATGCATTGTTCGCACTCAAGGCAGCGCGCGATGAACTCAACAGCAGCAGACACCACGGCTTGCGGATCGTCGCCACGGGCTCCAACCGAGACAAGCTGGCGATGCTGCGCAACAGCCGCGACCAGGCCTTTTTTGGCGCGCCGTTGGTGAGCTTTCCCCCGTTGGGCGGTGAATATGTGGACTGGTTCTGCGAGCGCGCCCAGTTGCCTGGCAAGCTCGATCCAGAGCAGGTGAAGAAGTTGTTCAGCCGCGCGTCTTTCCGTCCCGAGTTGCTGGGAGCGGCCGCTGACGAACTGCGCTTTGCCTTTGATCTGCAGGTGGATGAGGTGCCTGCACGGTTTGCGCAGGCCGTCGAGGAACAGATGGCTGCCAGCAACGACGAGCTGCTGCGCGTGGTGCATAGCCTGACGCCCTTGCAATCGGCCGTTTTGCGCGTACTGGCTGCAAGAGGCAGCCAGTACGCGCCCTTTGAAGCCGGCACGATCGCCGCGTATCAAGCCGTATTGCAGGCCACGGGGCAGCCCATGAACGCCAAGGCCGATGTTCCCGGAGTGCAGCAGGCGCTCATGGCTTTGCAGGAGAAAGCCCTTGTCTGGCGAGCGGCGCGGGGCGTCTATGCGCTGGAAGAATCAGCGCTGAGCGATCTGATGGAAAGCGATGGGATGCTGAGGATGGTGCCTCCCATCGCTCGAGGGTGAGGCCTATTGCGTGGAGCAGCTGAAGCTGGCCGCGAGGTTGACGTCGCCGCTGCCCTTGTAGCGCGGATAGCCGGGGTAGTCGCACAGCGGCCGGGTGCGGCCCGGCACGCCGGCGGTGTCGGTCACGGTCTGGTTCGGGGGCAGGGTGCTTTTCTCGACCCAGTTCTCCAGCGTCGACAGCGAGTCCCAGGCGGCATTGAACACCGTGCTCACGGCGTGCCCGTAGCCCGGAATCTCGTAGTAGCGCAGGAAGGAGTCGGCGCGCGCCTGGCCCATGGTGGCGCGTACGCGCTCGACGTACTGGGCGGTGGCGCGCGTGCTCACCAGCGCGTCGCCCGTGCCGTGCGCAATCAGCATCTTGCCGCCCCTGGATTGGAACGCCGTCAGGTCGGTCTTGTTGACGTCCTGCAGTGCGCTGAGCGCGCTGATGCGCTGCTGGTAGGGACCGGGGTTTTGCGGATCGAGCGTCAGCGCGTTGAAGTTCGGGTCGCGCGTGACGAAAAAGCGCACCCACTGGTCCCAGAAGATGCTGCCGTAGGGCGCGCCATTGGGCATCGGGCTGGCGGGCTGGGCACTGCTGAGCGACAGGAAGGAGACCGTGGCCTGCAAGGCGCTGGGGTTGGGAATGCCGAAGTCGGTGCCCCAGGTGTTGAAGCCCGGGTACTGGGTCTCGCCGCTGGCCAGCGGATAGCCGAAGGTGATCGGGGTGTCGATGACCTTGAAGGCCGCGATCTGCGCGTCCGACAGGCAGCTGTCGCCCGTGTCGAGGCCGCCGGCGCAGCGCAGCGCGGCGCCGTTGACGGTGGCGACCGCCGGGTCGAAGCTCCGGTTGCAGGACCGGATGTCGCTGACCAGCCCGTCGGTGACGCCGTCGAGCGCATCGCAGGCCTGGAGCGACGCGTCATACAGCTGCTTGCGCTTGGCCGCATTGGGATAGGCGCCGGGCTGCGCGAGCGCACGCGTGATGCGGCCGAACTGCAGGTCGAGGCTGGCAGCGGCGCCGGCGGGGTACAGCGCGATCACCCCATCCCAGTCCTGCGGCCAGCGCTGCGCCACCGCCAGCGCTTCGCGCCCGCCCGTCGAGCCGCCGGCGAAATAGGCTTTGCTCGGGTTGCCCGCGGCGTAACGCGCGTTGAGGATCGCGTAGGCGACATCGCGCGTCTTCTTGAGCGCGTCGCCCGAAAAATTGCGCAGCGCCTCGTCGTTGACGCCAAAGGAGCCGTCCTGGCTGCCCAGCGCCGTGGCCTGGTGCCCGGAGTCGCTGGCGAAAGTCGCATAACCGCGGCCCAGCGGCGTGGCCTGGGCAGTGGGCCCCGCCGGCACGTTGCCTGTGACGGAAGGGATCAGGCCGTTGTAGCCGCCCCCGCCAAACATCACCGCCTTGTTGTTCCAGGTGGCTGGCAGCGCCATCTGCAGCATGATCTTCGGCGCCGTGGGGTCGACCGGCGAGATCGAAGCGCTCACCCGGCAGAACGCGGGGGTGGTGCCTGCTGCCACGACGGGAGTGGCCGCGGTGACCACTGCGCCGGTCGTCGGCAGCCCGATGCTGCTGGCGGCAATCACCATGCCGTTGAGCTCGGCGCAGCCCAGGGGCTGCGGCGGCGGAGGCGGGTCTTCACCGCCACTGCCGCCGCATGCGACCAGCACGGCCGAGGCCGAGAGGGACAGCAGCAGGGTGAGGGGACCTGTAGAGCGCTGGGCTTGTCGCATGTCGTCTCCTTGTTTTGGGCGAGGCTGGCTGCAAGGCGGTTAGCTCGCTGCCAGTGTCCGGATTCGATAGAGCGTGGTCCATCCACGTTTGCACTTAGGACGCCGTGATCCAGGCGCCTGCAAATAAAAAACCGCTGGAGCTTGAAGTCCTGCAAAATAACTCCAGATACCATCCATATGGATGGTTATTGGAGGGTGAAAGCAATGAACAATCAGATATCTACGCCCCTGGCGCGTACCAAGGGTGCCGATTCCGAGAAGGTCACGATCAATCTCGGCTTCGTGGATCTCGGTCATATCGATCTGCTGGTGGCCGAGGGGGTGTACTCCAATCGGACGGACTTCATCCGCACCGCGATCCGCAACCAGCTCGCCGCGCAGGCCGACACCGTGCGCCAGATGGTGGCGCGCAAGATGCTGGTGCTGGGCATGCAGCGCTTTGGCAGCGCCGAGCTGCGCGCGGCCCAGGCGGCGGGCGAGCAGCTCGATATCCGCGTGCTGGGACTGGCGTCGATCGATGACGATGTCACGCCTGAATTGGCCCACGCGACGATTGCCTCGATCACGGTGCTGGGCGCCTTCCATGCGAGTGCCGCCGTCAAGGCCGCGCTCGCGGGGCGCATCCACTGAACCACATCGCACTGCGGCGCGCCTTGCGTGCCTGCAGCTGTGCCACTGCCCGATGCATGGGGCGCTACGCCCCGAAAGGATTTCCCATGGACTGGACCACCGACCTCAGACAGTTGCTTGCGACCACCGCCCCGATGGTCCGGCGCGGTGCGTTGATGGAGGCGACGCAAGCCATCCAGAGCGCGCTGGGCGGCACGCGGGCCCAGCGGCAGATGCCTGCGGGCCCCACTGCAGCTGCAACTCCGGGCGCCGCTGCGGGCGCCACTGCCGGCCCTGCGGCGCCCGAGGGGCGCAGCGCCTGGGCCGCGCGCTTCGGCCGCAACTGGCAGCCGCTGCGTGGACAGGACGCCGAAGTGCAGGATGTGGACGTCGTCGACCATGTCGCGGCGCGTGGCCGGCCCGCGGCCAACGATGCGCCCGCAGCACCCAGTGCAAAGGGCCTGCAGGCGCCGGGCAGCTTCGAGCGCGTCGCCTTCGCGGCGCAGCCCGGGGCCACGCAGGACCACTACTGGCTCTATGTGCCGACGGGCGCTTCCAGCCCGGGTTCGGCGCCGATGCCGCTGGTGCTGATGCTCCACGGCTGCACGCAAAATCCGCAGGACTTTGCGATCGGCACCGGGATGAATGGCGCGGCCGAGGCGGTGAATGCGCTGGTGCTCTATCCCGCGCAGTCGCAGCAGGCCAACCCCAAGGGCTGCTGGAACTGGTTTCGCCCGCAGGACCAGGCGCGCGGCGGCGGCGAGCCCGCGACGCTGGTGGCAATGGTGCGCGATGTGATGCGCCGCCATGCGGTCGACGAGCGGCGCGTCTATGTGGCGGGCCTGTCTGCCGGGGGTGCAATGGCGGCCCTGCTGGGGCGCGAGTATCCGGAGCTGTTTGCCGCGGTGGGCGTGCATTCGGGCCTGCAGGCGGGCGCCGCGCACAATGTGATGGGCGCGCTGTCGGCCATGAAGAATGGTGCCAAGCAGCCCGCGGCGCCTGCCGGGCACGTGGGCGCATCACCACCGGCGCTGATCGTCTTTCATGGCGACGCCGACAAGACGGTGCATGCGCGCAATGCCCAGCAGCTCACCGATGCGGCGCTCGCGGCGCGCGGTCCTGCGGCCGGCAAGGGCGCGCCGCAGGTGCAAAGCGGGCAGTCGGCGGCGGGGCAGCGCTATACGCGCACGCTCTACCGCGGCGCGGCGGATGCGCCAGTGGGCGCGGCGGTGGTCGAGCAATGGATGCTGCATGGCGCGGGCCATGCCTGGGCGGGGGGCGACGCGCGCGGCAGCCACACCGACCCGCTCGGCGTGAATGCCACGCAGGAGATGCTGCGCTTTTTCCTGGAGCACCCGCGCCGTTGACCGGCAGCGTCACTTGGGCTGATTTTCCGGTTCTGCCGCGTCACCGCGCCAGCGCAGCGCCTCGATCACCAGCGCCAGCGCCGGGGCCAGCTGGCCCCGGTTCGCGTAATAGAGGTGGTAGCCGGGAAAGCGCGGCCACCAGTCCTCGAGTACCGGAACCAGCCGTCCCTGATCGATATGCGGCTGCATCAGGTCCAGCGGCACGAACGCACAGCCCAGGCCGGCCAGCGCGGCCTGCAGCATCAGATCGGTGTTGTTGAAGACCACCTGGCCCTCGACCCGCACCTTGGTAGCCTGACCGTCCTTCTCGAAATCCCAGGCATAGAGGCCGCCATGGGTCGGCAGGCGCAGGTTGATGCAGCGGTGCGCCGCCAGGTCGGCGGGCGTCTGCGGCAGCGGCTTGCCCGCGAGGTACCCCGGGGAGGCCGCCACCGCCATGCGCAGCTCGGGCGCCAGGCGCACGGCAACCATGTCCTTGTCCACGCGGTCGCCCACGCGCACGCCGGCGTCGAAGCGCTGCGCGGCAATGTCGGTGAAGGCATAGTCGACGCTGAACTCGACGTGGATGTCCGGGTACTCCTGGAGCAGCGGCAGCAGCCGCGGCCAGAGCACGGTGGTGATCGCGTGGTCGTGCGCCGTGATGCGCACCGTGCCCGCGGGCTTGTCACGCAGCGCATTGAGCGAGCCCAGCTCGAGCTCGATTTCCTCGATGCGCGGCGCCACCGCATCGAGCAGCCGCGCGCCGGCTTGCGTCGTGCTGACGCTGCGCGTGGTGCGCGTGAGCAGCCGCACGCCCAGGCGCGCTTCGAGCGCGAGCATCGCGTGGCTCAGCGCCGAGCGCGACATGCCCAGCTGCGCGGCCGCCCGCGTGAAGCTGCGTGCGCGCGCCACGGCGACAAAGGCCTGCAGGTCGTTGAGATTCTCTTTGGGCATGGGTGAAGGGGCGGCACTTTCGCATATCGATGTGTCGATACTAGCAACCAAAGTTGAGCGCCTGAGCGTTGCCCCGCGCGGGGCCGGGCCTGTCAGCGCGGCTGCGGCGCGAACAGCGCGCGCGTGAGCAGCGCCAGCGCCTGATCGGAGGGCATGGCCTGCGCGAACAGCGCCTCGGCGCGGCGCACATGGCCGGCCAGGATGCGCCGCGTGCTCGACGGCCCCACCAGCGCCACCAGCGTGGCCTTGCCCGCATCCTGCTGGCAATCCTTGCCCAGCGCCGATGCTTCCATTTCACCATCGGCCAGGTCGTCGGCGAGCTGGAAGGCCTGTCCCAGCGCCTCGGCGGCTTCGCGCATCATGGCCCGGGTCTGCGGATTGGCACCGGCCGCCAAGCCCGCGAGCTCGAAGGCCGCGGTGAACAGCGCACCGGTCTTTTGCTGGTTGGTCTGCGCGATCTGCGGCGTGGTGCGCGCCGGGCCCGTGGCGTGCAGGTCGAGATACTGGCCGGACACCAGTCCGTCGAGGCCGACGGCATCCGACAGCACGGTGACCATGTCGGTGCGCACCAGAGGCGGGATGGCGCTGGCCGTCGCCGTGATGCGCCAGGCGCAGGCAAGCAGCGCGACGGCCGCAAGCATCGCCACATCTTCGCCAAACGCCAGATGCACGGTCGGCTGGTTGCGGCGCAGCTTGGCGTCGTCCATGCAGGGCATGTCGTCGAGGAACAGCGACGCTGCATGCACCATCTCGAGCGCGCAGGCGGCGTCCAGCACATCGGCCGGATCGACGCCAAAGCCGCGCGCCGCCAGCAGCATCAGCAGCGGCCGCACGCGCTTGCCCGGTGCCAGCACGCCGTAGCGCATCGCGGCGGCCACGCGGTTTTCCTGGGCGTGCGCAGCAGGCATCAGCACATCCAGCCGTTCGTCGATCTGCAGGCGCAGCGCGTCGATCAGCCGATCCTGTGCACTGTCCCGGGAGGGGTCAGCGGTGGCCAGCAGGGGTGATAGAGCGTGCGAAACGAACATGCGATAGGAAGGGAAGGGCACCGCCAAGCGAAGCGGTACCGGTACCTTAGCCACAAAGCACGCGCGCGCGACGCTGGGTCGGTGAAGTTGCGCTTCCGTCCTACAGCTTGGGCAGACACAATAGTCGGGATCAATCCTGCCTGTGCGGCAGCGCTCCAACCCATGCACCTCGCCTTCATCGCTCCTCCCTTCACCAGCCACGTGCGCGCGCTCGAAGCGCTCGCCAGCGTGCTGCTGGAGCGCGGCCACCGCGTGAGCTGGATCCACCAGATCGATGTGGCGGCCGTGCTGCGCGATCCGCGCATCGGTTTCCAGGCGGTGGGCGCCGCGAGCCATCCTGCGGGCCATCTGCAGGGCCTGGTCGCGCGCGCGGCCAACCCGGGCGGGCCGCTGGGGCTGCGCCGGGTCATTGGCGACGTGGCCGCGGGCACCGATCTGCTGTGCCGTGAGGCGCCGGCCTGGCTGGAAAAGCTCGGCGTCGACGCGATCGTCGCTGACCAGATGGAAGCCGCGGGCGGCCTGCTGGCCGCGGGGCTGGGCCTGCCCTTCGTGTCGGTGGCCTGCGCGCTGCCCGTGAACCGCGACCCGCGCGTGCCGTTGCCCGTCATGCCCTGGGGCTACGCCAAGGATGCGCGCGGCGAGCAGCTCAACGAGGGCAGCACGCGGGTCTATGACTGGATGATGGGCGCGCATGAAAAGGTGATCCGCCACCACGCCGCGCGCTTTGGATTGCAGGACCGGCGCACGCTGGCCGACTGCGTCTCGCCGCTGCTGCAGCTGAGCCAGACCACGGCCGGATTCGACTTTCCCCGCAGCGCGCCCGAGCCCCACTTCCACCACGTCGGCCCGCTGCGCGCGCCGCCCGCGGCCGAGCCGGCGCTCGATCTGCGGCTGGATGCGGACCGGCCCTTTGTCTTTGCCTCGCTGGGCACGCTGCAGGGCGGGCGCTACGCGCTGTTCGAGCGCATCGCGCGCGCCTGCCATGCCGAGGGCCTGCAGCTGCTGGTGGCGCATTGCGATCGCCTCGACGAGCAGCAGGCCGCGTCGCTGGTGCTGGCCGGGGCCACGGCCGTCACGGGCTTTGCGCCGCAGCGCGCGGCGCTGGCGCGCGCCGATGTCGTGGTCACCCACGCCGGGCTCAACACCGCGCTCGATGCATTGGAGGCGGGCACGCCGCAGCTGGCCCTGCCCATTGCGTTCGACCAGCCCGGCGTGGCCGCGCGCATCGCGCATGCCGGCACGGGGCTCAAACTCCTGCCGCCGCTGGCCAGCGTCATGGCGCTGCGGCGCGCGCTGCGCCGGCTGCTCGGCGAGCCCGGCTTTGCCGCCCGCAGCCGTGCGCTGGGCGCGGAAATCGCGGCCTCGGGTGGCGCCGTGCATGCGGCCGATCTGCTCGAGGCCGCGCTGCAGCCGCGCGCGGCCCGTGAGCGACCCCACATTGCCAACCTGGTCCACGGCGACAGCGCCCGTCTGGCTTCGCATGTTTGATAACCCTGTGGCAGCCGGGCTCGACGCCGATCTGCTGCTGGTCGGCGGGGGTCTGGCCAATGGCCTGATTGCCCGGCGCCTGCAGCAGGTCCATCCCGAGCTGCGCGTGCTGGTGCTCGAGGCCGGCGCGGCGCTGGGCGGCAACCACACCTGGAGCTTCCATGCGTCCGATCTGACGCCGGCGCAGCGCGCCTGGATCGCACCCTGCGTGGCGCACCGCTGGCCTGCGCACGAGGTGGTGTTTCCCGGCTACCGCCGGCGCCTCGAGGGCGAGTACTGCAGCGTGACTTCGGAACGCTTCGATCAGGTGCTGCGCAGTGTGGAAGGCGTGGCCGTCCAGTTGAACTGCACGGTGCAGGGCGTGACGCCCACGAGCGCGCAGCTGGCCGATGGCCGCTGGCTGCACGCGCGCGCCGTCATCGATGCGCGCGGCGCGGCGCCGACCGGGCATCTCGCGCTGCGCTTCCAGAAATTCCTCGGCCAGGAGCTGCGCCTCGCGGCCCCGCACGGCCTCACGGCGCCGGTGCTGATGGATGCGACCGTCGACCAGATCGATGGCTACCGCTTCGTCTACGTGCTGCCGCTCACGCCCGACACGGTGCTGGTCGAGGACACGGTCTATGCCGATGGCGCGGCGCTGCCGCGCGAGCGCCTGCGCAGCCATATCGCGGATTACGTTGCGGCCCGCAGCTGGCGCGTGGCGCAGCTGCTGCGCGAGGAGGAGGGCGTGCTGCCGATTGCGTTGGCCGGGGACGCCGAGGCGTTTTGGGACGCTGCGCAGGAGGTGCCGCGCGCCGGCCTGGCCGCGGCGCTGTTCCATCCGACGACCGGCTACTCCCTGCCGCAGGCCCTGCGCCTGGCGGATGCGCTGGCGGCGCTGCCGCGCAGCACCTGGGACGATCCACAACGTGTTTTCTCTGCGGTGCGCGCGCATGCGCTGGCGCACTGGCGCTCGACCGGGTTCTTTCGCCTGCTCAACCGCATGCTGTTTCTCGCGGCCGCGCCGCCCGCGCGCCGCGCCGTGATGGAGCGCTTCTACCGCCTGCCGGCGCCGCTGGTCGCGCGCTTCTACGCGGGCCAGCCCACGCTGGCCGACAAGGCGCGTATCCTCACCGGGCGCCCGCCAGTGCCGGTCGCGGCCGCATTGCGCGCAGCTATCCTTCCCGTGCCCGCCATCGATGGCGCGGCCCCATCCTCTTCCCGGTCTTCCACGCCATGAACGTCACTCACTCTCCAGGCCCAGGGGCCACGGCCGCGGTCATCGGCTCCGGCTTCGGCGGCCTGGCGCTGGCCATGCGGCTGCAGGCCGCGGGCGTGCGCACCACCGTGTTCGAGTCGCGCGACAAGCCCGGCGGGCGCGCCTATGTCTATCATGACCAGGGTTTCACCTTCGATGCCGGCCCCACCGTGATCACCGATCCCTCCGCGCTGGAAGAGCTGTTCGCGCTGTCGGGCAGGCCGCTGGCCGACTATGTCGAGCTGCTGCCCGTGGCGCCGTTCTACCGGCTGTGCTGGGAGGATGGCACGAAGCTCGACTACGCCAACGACCAGGCGGCGCTCGACGCCCAGCTGCGCGCCCTGTCGCCGCGCGATGTCGAGGGCTACCAGCGCTTTCTGGCCTATTCGCGCGCCGTGTTCGAGGAGGGCTACCTCAAGCTCGGCACCGTGCCCTTCCTGCAGTTTCGCGACATGGTCGCGGCCGGGCCGGCGCTGGTGAAACTGCAGGCCTGGCGCAGCGTCTACAGCATGGTGGCCTCGTTCATCCAGGATGAGAAGCTGCGCCAGGTCTTTTCCTTCCATTCGCTGCTGGTCGGCGGCAACCCCTTCGAGACCAGCTCGATCTACGCGCTGATCCACGCGCTCGAGCGCGAGTGGGGCGTGTGGTTTCCGCGCGGGGGCACGGGCGCGCTGGTGCAGGGCATGCGCCGCTGCTTCGAGGACATGGGCGGCACGCTGCGCCTGTCGACGCCGGTGGAGCGCATCGAGGTCGAGGGCGGGCGCGTGACGGGCCTGATCGCGGGCGGCGCGCACCATGCGTTCGACCAGGTGGCCTCCAACGCCGATGTGGTCCACACCTACGAGCGCCTGCTGGGCCACACGCGGCGCGGGCAGTCCGAGGCGCGGCGCCTCAAGGGCAAGCGCTTCAGCATGTCGCTGTTCGTCGTGCATTTCGGGCTCTCGCGGCCCCAGCCGCAGCTGCAGCACCACACCGTGTGCTTTGGCGCGCGCTACCGCGAACTGATCCACGACATCTTCCACGGCAGCGAGATTCCGGACGACTTCTCGCTGTACCTGCATGCCCCCTGCGTGACCGATCCGTCGCTCGCGCCGCCGGGCTGCTCGAGCCACTATGTGCTCGCGCCCGTGCCGCACCTGGGCAACGCGCCGGTCGACTGGGACGTCGAGGGCCCGCGCCTGCGCGACCGCATCTTCGACTATCTCGAAAAGCACTACATGCCCAGGCTGCGTGAAAGCCTCGTGACCAGCCGCATGTTCACGCCGCAGGACTTCCAGTCCGAGCTCGGCGCCCACCACGGCTCGGCCTTCTCGCTCGAGCCGGTGCTGACGCAAAGCGCGTGGTTTCGCCCGCACAACCGCGATGCCGAGATCCCGAACCTGTATATCGTCGGCGCCGGCACGCACCCGGGCGCGGGCGTGCCCGGGGTCGTGGGCTCGGCCAAGGCCACGGCCGGCCTGATGCTGAGTGAGACGCAGCCAGCATGATCGGGCAGGCGACCCCACAAGCGCAGCTCATCGCGCACGGCACCGCAGCGATCCGCACCGGCTCGCACAGCTTTGCCGCCGCCGCGCGCCTGTTTCCGCCCGCGGTGCGCGAAAGCGCCGTCATGCTCTATGCCTGGTGCCGGCACTGCGACGATGTGGTCGATGGGCAGGAGCTGGGCCACGGCCAGATCAGCGGCGAGCGCGGCGAGGGCGCGCAGCGCCTGCAGGAGCTGCGCGAGGCCACGCGCCGGGCCTGTGCCGGCCTGCCCAGCGCCGATCCGGTGTTTGCGGGCCTGGCCGAGGTCGTGCGCCGCCACCGCATCGCGCCCGTGTATTTCGAGCACCATCTGGACGGCTTTGCGATGGATGTCGAGGAGCATCAATACGTGACGCTCGAGGACACGCTGGCCTACTGCTGGCGCGTGGCGGGCGTGGTCGGCGTGATGATGGCGCAGATCATGGGCCGCAGCGACGCGGCCACGCTCGACCGCGCCTGCGATCTGGGCATGGCTTTTCAGCTCACCAATATCGCGCGCGACGTGGTCGAGGACGCCGCGATCGGCCGCATCTATCTGCCCGCGGAGTGGCTGGCCGCTGAAGGCATTCCGGCCGATGCGGCGCTGGCCGACCCGCGCCACCGCGCCGCGCTCGCGCGCGTGGCCCGGCGGTTGGTGCAGGCGGCCGAGCCCTATTACGACTCGGCGCTGGGCGGGCTGCCCGCGCTGCCGCTGCGCTCGGCATGGTCCATTGCGACCGCGCGCAGCGTCTACCGAGCCATTGGCCGCAAGGTGAAGGCGCGCGGGCCGGCCGCCTGGGACACGCGCGCGCGCACCAACCGGGCGGAAAAAATCGGCTGGGTCGCCACCGCCGCGGCGCAGGCCCTGGTGTCGCGCACGCGCCAGCCGCGCGCGCGCAGCGAGCAGCTGTTCAAGCGCCCGGCCTGAATGGAGTAGAGGGATTCAGGCGCCGGGCGTGCGCCGGCTCTTGCGCTGGCGCTGCACTTCCTGCAGCTTTTGCTTGAGCCGCTCGGGCGCCGGCGCCCAGAGGAATCCAAACGACACGCAGCCTTCGCGACCATGCACCGCGTGGTGCAGGCGGTGCGCCTGGTACAAGCGCTTGAGGTAGCCCGAGCGCGGCACCCAGCGCCAGGGCCAGCGCTTGTGCACCAGCCCGTCGTGCGCGATGAAGTACAGCGCGCCGTAGAGCGTCATGCCCGCGCCGATCCACTGCAGCGGCCAGCGCCCCGCGGTGCCCAGCGCGATGAGCACGATGGCCACGCCCGCGAACACGGCCGCATAGAGGTCGTTTTTCTCGAACCAGCCGCCCGTGGGCTCGTGGTGCGAGCGGTGCCAGCCCCAGCCCCAGCCATGCATCACCCAGCGGTGCGCGGCCCACGCGAACGCCTCCATGCCGGCCACGGTGGCGAGCACGATTCCAAGGGAGGCAAGGGCAGAGGTCATGGAGCGGCAAAAAAGCGCCGCGCACAGCGCGCGGCGGGGATCGAAGCAGGCATCCTAACTGATGCCGCGCCCGGGATCTGTAGGTCAGCCGCTGGCCCTCGGGCGCCCGGTGCCTTGAGCAGCCGTGTTTGAGACGGCATCGGCGGCAAACCGCTCAAAGCCCCACTTCCTTCCACCCCGCATCGACGGCTTGCTCGGCTTTGGAGGCCTTGCCAAACAGTTGCGTGGCCTGCTCGCGGGTCTTGGCCGCGAATTGCGCCATGCCCATGCGCGGCACCAGGCCGGCCGTCGCCATGGCCTGGTACCAGACCTGGCCGATGGTCTCCCAGCTGGGGCCGCCCAGGCGTTTGCAGGCCGTGCAGAAAGCCAGATTCGCCGGGCCGCTGGCGCCGTGCGGCTGCGCGCCGGACTTCAGTTCTTCATAGCGCGCGGGCTGGGGCGACAGGCAGTGCTTGCCGCCGGGCTCGGCCATGTCGCGCATGCAGGTGTAGCCGCGCTCGCGCGTGAGCGGGCCGATGATGTCGCTGCCCAGCAGCCAGTCGGCGCCGGCCGCGTCTTGCTTGAGCCGCCATTGGCGGAACATCGTGCCGAAGCAGTCGGACAGGCTCTCGTTGAGCCCGCCGGGCTCGCCGTCGTATTCGAGCTGCAGCGTGTACTGCGTGAGGCCGTGCGCGAGCTCGTGGCCGATCACGTCGAGGCCCAGCGTGAAGCTGACGAACAGCTCGCTGTCGCCGTCGCCATAGATCATCTGCAGGCCATTCCACATCGCGTTGTTGTATTTCTTGCCGTAGTGCACCGCGGACATCAGCGTCATGCCCGCGTTGTCGATCGAGTTGCGCTTGAAGACCTCGCGCAGGAAGGTCGCCATCTGGTCGGTTTCGGTATAGATGCGCTGAACCGCGGCATCCTTGGACTGGCCCGGGTCCTTGATCTGCAGGCCCGGCAGGCTCTGGGTCTGGCGGGAGTCGAAGAGCGTGACCTCGGGGTTCTTCGTGAGCTCCACGAGCCCGTGGTTTTCCAGCAGAAAGCCGGCCAGCTTGATGTTCTGGTCGCGGATGTCGCAAAAGCGCTGGTTCAGGCGCGCGGTATGGACCGCGCGCTCGCAGGCCTCCTTGGACAGTTTGGGATCACAGGCCAGGCGCTCGAGCACCGAGTCTGGCACGAACTGGCATTGGCAGCGGCGCATATGGACCTCCCATGCAATGGGGCGGGCACACGGGCCGGATCGGCAGGCATCGAGCGCCGCGCTGGTGCCAGCTCCCTTGGCGTCCCGGCCGCCCCAAAGCAATCACGCGGAACGCGCTTTCCATCGTAGACCGCGGCATCCCGGTGCGGCGCGAGAGGCCATGGCAGCGAGGATGACTTGATCCGGCCAAGTTTCATCCAGCGAAACTTCTCGGCAAGTTTTTGACCTGCCCTCGCGCTGCGCCTACAGTTTTCCATCCATACGGTTTCACCCAGAGAAACGCCCATGCCTGCGCACACCCCGGTCTCTCCGCGAAAGAAGTCGATCATGACCCGGCTGCCGGGCAGCAGCGTCTCGTCGGTGGAGCGCGCCATGCGCGTGCTGCGCGTCATGTCCGAAGGCATCAACACCCGGCTGACCGATATCGCCGCGGCCGCGGACCTGGACAAGGCGACCGCCCTGCGGCTGCTGGAGATGCTGGTGCGCGACGGCTTCGTCGTGCGCGACCCGGCCAGCAAGCAGTTCGCGCTCGGGCCGGAGCTGATGGTGCTCGGGGCCGCGGCGCTGCGGCGCTTCGATCCGCGGCCGCTTGCGCGCCCGAGCCTGATGCGGCTGGTGGGGCAATTCGAGGACAGCGCGGTGCTGTCGATCCCCAGCGGCATCGAGTCGCTGTGCATCGACGTCGAGGAGGGCAGCTATCCGATCCGCGCGAACTACCTGCGCGTGGGCAGCCGCCGGCCACTGGGCGTCGGCGCGGGCAGCCTGGCGCTGCTGGCGTGGATGCCGCAGGCCGAACGCGAGGCGGCGCTCGAGGTGCTGCTGACCCAGCTGCAGCGCTACCCGCGCATCGACGCCGGGCTGCTGCACGAGCGCATCGAGCAGGCGCGCGGCAAGGGCTACGCGGTGCTGCTCGATGTCGTGGTCGAGCGCATGGGCGGCATCGCGGTGCCGATCTTCGCGCCCGACGGCAAACCGGTGGCGGCGCTGAGCATTGCCGCGCTCAACGAGCGCATCCTGGGGCGCGAGGCGCAGCTGGCCCAGGCGCTGCAGCGCGAAGCCATGGTCTGCCAGGTGCGCTGGGCCGAAAGCGCCGGCGCCGGGCACCGCGCGGCGCGGCCCGGGGCGGCAGCAAAAAAATCCACAAAGACAGGAGACTGAGCGATGAGCATGAATCCGCAGGTTTATCTGCGCGGCGCGGGCGGCACGGCCTTTGGCCGCCACGCGGGGCAGGGCGCGCTGGACCTCATGGCCCAGGCGGCCACGCAGGCATTGTCGAGTGCGCAGATGGCGCACTCCGAGATCGACGGCGTGCTGTGCGGCTATGCGACGACGCTGCCGCACCTGATGCTGGCAACGCTGCTCTGCGAGCGCTTCGCGCTGCGGCCCGACTATGCGCACAGCATGCAGCTGGGCGGCGCGACGGGCGCGGCCATGCTGATGGCCGCGCGCGAGCTGGTGCGCTCGGGGCGCTGCCGCAACGTGCTGGTGGTGGCGGGCGAGAACCGCTTGTCGGGGCAGTCGCGCGACAGCGCGATCCAGACGCTGGCGCAGGTCGGCGACGCGGACTACGAGGTGCCCAACGGCGCCTCGGTGCCTGCGTACTACGGGCTGCTGGCCTCCGAATACCTGCACCGCACGGGCGTCACGCGCACCGATCTCGCCGAGTTCGCGGTGCTGATGCGCCGCCACGCGGCCGAGCACGCAGGCGCCCACCTGCGCGAGCCGATCGGCGTGCAGGACGTGCTGGCAAGCAAGCCGATCGCGGCGCCCTTGACGCTGCTCGACTGCTGCCCGATCTCGGACGGCGCGATGGCGCTGGTGGTCTCTGGCACGCCCGGCGCGCAGGGCGCGGTGGCGCTGCGCGGCGCGGGGCAGGCGCACCGCCACCAGCACCTCACGGCCCTGGCCGACGTGATGGACTGCGGCGCGGGCCACGCGGCGCGCCAGGCGCTGGCCGAGGCGGGCATGGCGCCGGCCGATTTCGACTACCTCGGCATCTACGACTCCTTCACCATCACGCTGGTGATGCTGCTCGAGGAGATCGGGTTCGCGCCGCGCGCGGGCGCCGCCGAGCGGCTGCGCGCGGGGCATTTCGCGCGCGGCGGAGCGCAGCCGCTCAACACCCATGGCGGGCTGCTGTCCTATGGGCACTGCGGCGTGGCCGGCGGCATGGCGCATGTCGTCGAGGCCTGGCAGCAGATGTGCGGCCTTGCCGGCGCGCGCCAATTGGCAAAGGCGCCGTCACGCGCTTTCATCCATGCCGATGGCGGCGTGATGTCGTCGCATGTGAGCCTGGTTCTGGCCCGCGAGGAGTGAGCAGCATGGCATCCCTTTCCACCCCCTTTGTCGACGGTCTCGAGGCGCAGGTCCTGCGCTACCAGCGCTGCGGGCAGTGCGGCCAGGCGCAGACGCTTGCGCGCTATGCGTGCCAGGCCTGCGCCAGCGCGGCGCTCGAGTGGTGCGATGCCAGCGGCCACGCCACCGTGCGCGCGGCCACCGTCGTGGCGCGCGCGCCCTCCGATGAATTCCGGGCGCTCGCGCCCTACACGCTGGTGCTGGTGCAGCTCGACGAAGGCCCGCGTCTGATGGGCCACGCCGATGCCGGCATGGCCATCGGCACCCGCGTGCAGGCCCGGTTCTTCCGGCACCAGGAGCGCATGCTGGTGCGCTTTGCAGCGCTCGAATAGACGACGGATTCCAGGCTTTGTTCACATAAAAAACCCAAGGAGACAAGACATGCCCTTTGCCACTTCCTCACCCGCGCGCCGCCGCGCCCTGGCGCTGGCCTGCAGCGCCGCGCTGGCCGCGTTGGCCGCGCTGCCGGCCCATGCGGCCGGTGACTACCCGAACAAGTCCATCAAGCTGGTCGTGCCGTACCCGCCGGGCGGGCCGACCGACATCGTCGCGCGCGTGGTGGCGCAGAAACTCTCCGAGCGCCTGGGGCAGACCATCGTCATCGAGAACCGCCCCGGCGCGGGCGGGAACCTGGGTGCCGAGGCCGTGGCGCGCAGCCCCGCCGATGGCTACACGCTGGTGGTGGCCACCACCGCGCATGCGATCAATCCCTCGCTGTTCAGCAAGCTCGGCTACTCCATCACCAAGGACCTGGCGCCGATCTCGCAGCTCACCGCCGGCCCGCTGGTGATCGTTGCCACGCCGACGCTGGCCGCCAGCAACGTCAAGGAGCTGATCGCGCTGGCCAGGAGCAAGAGCGGCGGCATCAATTACGCCTCCTCGGGCAACGGCCAGTCGACGCACCTGTCGGCGGAGCTGTTCAATGCGATGGCCGGGGTCAAGATGAACCACATCCCCTACAAAGGCAGCGCGCCGGCGCTCACCGACGTGATGAGCGGCCAGGCCGATGTGATGTTCGACACCATGCTGTCGGCCATGCCTTTCGTGAAGGGCGGCAAGCTCAAGGCGATCGCGGTGACCAGCGCCCAGCGCTCGCCCAGTGCGCCCGACATTCCCACCGTGGCCGAGTCGGACCTTCCCGGCTTCGAAGCCATTGCCTGGAACGGCCTGATGGCGCCGGCCGGCACGCCCAGGGAGGTGATCGACAAGCTCAATGCCGAGCTCAGGAAAGTGCTCGAGGCCCCCGATGTCAGGCAGCGCTTCGACGCGCAGGGCTTTGCGGCGCAGTGGAACACGCCGGCCCAGTTCTCCGGCTTCGTGCAGGCCGAGGTCGAGAAATGGGCCAAGGTCGCCAAGACCTCGGGCGCGAAGCTCGATTGATGCCCTTTGCAACGGGAACAAACACATGACGGATCTTCTTCAAACCGCACTCGACCCGCGCTCGGTCGCGATCGTCGGCGCCTCCGACAACATCCACAAGATCGGCGGGCGGCCGATCCACTACATGCACAAGTACGGCTTTCAGGGCCGCATCTATCCGATCAACCCGAACCGCCCCGAAATCCAGGGCCGCACCGCGTATGCCGCGCTGGCCGACCTGCCCGAAGTGCCCGAGCTGGCGCTGGTGGTGGTGGGCGGCGAGCAGGCCGTGGCGACGGTGGAGGAGTGCGCGGCGCGCGGCGTCAAGTCGGCCGTGATCATTGCGTCGGGCTTTGGCGAGACCGGGGAGCAGGGCAAGGAACTCGAGCGCCACATGCTGGGCGTGGCGCGCGCTGCCGGCATGCGCCTGTACGGCCCGAACACCCAGGGCCTGGCGAACTTCGGCACCGGCGCGATCGCGGGTTTTTCCACCATGTTTCTCGAGGTGCCGCCGCTGGACGGGCCGATCGGCATCGTGAGCCAGAGCGGCGGCATGAGCGCGATGGCCTATGGGCTGCTGCGCGGGCGCGGCCTGGGCGTGCGCCATGTGCATGCGACGGGCAACGAGGCCGATGTCACGGTGGGCGAGCTGGCGCTGGCCGTCGTGCACGACCCGGATGTCAAGCTGCTGCTGCTCTACCTGGAGAGCATCGCGCACCCCGAGCTGCTGGCGCAGGCCGCGGCGATCGCGCGCGAGCGCGACGTGCCGATCATCGCGATCAAGGCCGGGCGCACGGCCGGTGGCCAGCGCGCGGCCTCCTCGCACACCGGCTCGCTGGCCAACGAGGACCGCACGGTCGATGCGTTTTTCCGCCAGCACGGCATCTGGCGCGTGCGCGACCCGCACGAGCAGGCCGGCGCGGCGCAGGCCTATCTCAAGGGCTGGCGCCCCGAGGGCCGGCGCCTGGTGGTGATCAGCAACTCGGGCGCGAGCTGCGTGATGGGCGCGGACGCGGCCGACGATGTGCGCCTGCCGCTGGCCGAGCTGTCGCCGGCCACGCAGGAAGCGGTGGCCGCCAGGCTGCCGGGCTTTGCGACCACGCACAACCCGATCGACATCACGGCGGCGCTGCTGTCCAACAGCGGCCTGTTCAGCGACGTGCTGCCCGCGGTGGCCAGCGACCCGGCGGCCGATATGTTCTTCATCAACATTCCGGTGGCGGGCGCCGGCTATGACGTCGAGCGCTTCGCGCGCGACACCGCAGCCTTTGAACTGGCGGCCGGCAAGCCGGTGGCGGTGGCTGCGTGGCAGGAGTCGGTGGCCGCGGCCTTCCGCGCGCAGGGCGTGGCGACTTTCCCGAACGAAGGCGAGGCGCTGGGCGTGCTGGCGCAGGTCGCCGACCACAGCGCGCTGATGCGCCGCCCGCGCGTGCCGGCCAGCCCGTCGCTCGAAGTGGAGCTGCCAGCGAATGCCGGCCCGGCCGGTTTTCTCAACGAGGCGCAGAGCCTGGAGCTGCTGGCCCGGCATGGCGTGCCGACGATTGCGATGCGGCTGTGCACGAGCGCCGAAGAAGCCCGCGCGGCCTTCGATGCGATCGGCGGTCCGGTCGTGGTCAAGGCCTGCTCGGCCGAGGTGCCGCACAAATCCGAGCATGGGCTGGTGGCGCTGAACGTGGCATCGCGCGAGGATGCGGGCGAATGCTTCACACGGTTCTGGCAGAAGATGGAGGACATGCAGGTCGCGCGCGACGGCGTGATCGTCGCGGCGATGCACAAGGGCCAACAGGAGTTCATGATCGGCGCGCGCTGGGACCCGGTGTTCGGGCCGGTGGTGGTGGTCGGCAACGGCGGCAAGTATGTCGAGGCGCTCGGGGACGTCGCGGTCTTGCTGCCGCCCTTCAGCGCCGAGGAGGTGCAGCAGGCACTGCGCGGGCTGCGCATCGCGCCGCTGCTCGAGGGCGTGCGCGGCGAGCCGCCGCTCGATGTCGCGGCGCTGTCCGCGGTGGCCGTCACCGTGGGCCAGGTGATTGCAAGCGCGCGCGGGCGCATTGCCTCGCTGGACCTGAACCCGGTGATGGTCGGCGCGCGCGGCACCGGGGTGCGGGTCGTCGATGCGCTGGTCGAGGTGGGCGCGGGCGCCGCTTGATGCGCCCGGGGCCGGGGTGCCGGGCTCAGGCGTCCCTGGCCGCCTTGTGCAGCACCAATGCGCGCACATGCTGCACATGGGCCATGCCGGCGTCATCGGCCCGGGCCTGGGCGCCGGCCAGCACCGCCTCGGCCATCGCGCGGTAGTCGCGCAGGCGCAGCTTCTGCAGGCCCGGCAGCCGGTACTGCGCGTAGACGATCGGCATCTGAATGGTGGGAAACAGCCGCTGCAGCTCGGCGCTGCCCGACAGCGCCAACAGCGCGCGGTAGAAATGCCGGCGCCCGCGCGCGAAGCCATCGGCATCGTCGTCCTGGTCGGCCTGGGTGAGCTGCTCTAGTGCGGCCGTAAGCGCTGCGCCCTGGGCCGGGCTGGTGAGCCCGCGCGCGGCGGTGCGCGCGAGCAGCCCCGTCATGCGCTCGGCGACGTCGAGCACGTCGAGCGTCTGTGCGAGCGTCAGCAGCCGCACGGCCGCGCCGCGGTTGCGGGACAGCGCGATCAGGCCTTCGGCCTCGAGCCGCTGCAGCGCCTCGCGCACCGAGTTGCGGCCCACGCCGTACTGGCTGGCCAGCTCCATCTCCACCAGCCGCTGGCCGGGCACGAGCTGCTGCGCCTCGAGCGCGTTGACGATGCCGAAGAACACCGCGTCCGAGGCGCTCGCAGTGGGCGGGCGCGCGGCGGCGGGGTCCTGAGGGGCGGCGTGGGGAGCGGGCATCGGCCGATTCTAGCCAGCGCGCTGGCGCTGCGCGGCCTGCCAGCCCAGCTCCGCCAGAGGCCCGGCCTTGGCGCCAGTCTCGACGGCGTCCGCGGCGGCGGCGCTGCCGTCGGCCGCGCGCTGGGCAATGCCGTAGAGGATCGCGGCCATGCGAAACAGGTTGTAGGCGATGTAGAAATCCCAGTGCCCGGCGGCATCGCGCCCGGTGGTCTCGGAGTACCAGCGCACATAGTCGCGCTCCTGCGGAATGCCCAGCGCCTGCAGATCGACGCCGCCGATACCGCGCCACAGACTGTGCGGGATGCGCCAGCCCATGCACTGGTAGGCGAGGTCGGCGAGCGGATCGCCCAGCGTCGACAGCTCCCAGTCGAGTACGCCGATCACCTTCGGCGCGTGCGCGTCGAAGATCAGGTTGTCGAGCCGAAAGTCGCCATGCACCAGCGTGGTGGTGTCGCCCGGCGGCAGATGCGCGGGCAGCCAGTCCATGAGGCGCTGCATCGCATCGTTCACGGGCAGCGCCGATTCGCGGCACTGGCGCGTCCAGCGCGCGATCTGCCGGCCCACGTAGTTGCCGCTCTTGCCGTAGTCCGCCAGGCCCAGCGCGGCGTAGTCGAGGCCATGCAGCGCCGCGATCACGCGGTTCATCTCGCGGTAGATGGCGTCGCGCTCGGCGTTGGACACGCCGGGCAGCGCCTGGTCCATGAACACCCGCCCGGGCAGGAACTCCATCAGATAGAAGGGCGTGCCCAGCAGGCTTGCGTCCTCGCAGTAGTGGAGCATGCGCGGCACGGGCACGTCGGTGTTTGCGAGCGCCCGCATCACGCGGTACTCGCGGTCGATCGCATGCGCCGAGGCCAGCAGCGCGCCGGCCGGTTTCTTGCGCAGCACATAGTCGCGGCCCGCGCCGGCCTGCAGGCGAAAAGTGGGGTTGGACTGGCCGCCAGCCAGCACGCTCAGCGCCAGCGGCTGCGAACCCATCAGCCCCTGGGCGCGCAGATAGTCCGACAGCGCATCGAGCGGCAGGCCATGGTTCTGTGCCGAATCGTTCATAGGCCGCTCACCAGATGGCCGCCATCGACCGCGACGCAGGCGCCCGTCATTGCGGCGCCGGCGTCCGACGCGAGCAGCAGCAGCGGCCCGTCGAGGTCTGTCATCTCGCCGAAGCGCCGGCTGGGAATGCGCAGGCGCAGCTTCTCGCCAGCCGCGCTCGCCAGGAAGTCGCGGTTGAGCTCGGTCGCCACATAGCCCGGCAGCAGCGCGTTCACGCGGATGCCGTGGCGCGCGAGCTCCAGCGCCATGGCCTTGGTCGCCTGGATCACGCCGGCCTTGGAGATCGCGTAGGGCGCGACGCCCCCGCCCACGCGCGCGCCGAGGATCGAGGCCACGTTGACGATCGCGCCGCCCTTGCCGGCCGCGACCATGCGCCGCGCGGCTTCCGTGGCCACGAGCCAGTTGCCCTTGAGATTGGTGCCGATCACCTGGTCGAAGTCTTCCTCGGTCTGCTCGAGCAGCGCGCGCGTCACCGTGACGCCGGCGTTGTTGACGACCACATCGGGCACGCCCCATGCGCTCACCGCGTCCAGGCAGTCCCTGACGCTTTGCGCCTGGGCCACGTCCAATGCAAACGCGCGGGCTTCGCCACCGGCCCGGGTGATCTGCTCGACCACCGATTGGAGCTTGTCCACGCGCCGCGCCGCCACCGCGACCTGCGCGCCCGCGCCGGCCAGCAGCTGCGCGAAATGCATGCCCAGGCCGCTCGAGGCGCCGGTCACCAGCACCCGCTTGCCCTGCAGGCCAAAGCGCTCGGCCGCGTTCATGGCTGCTCCCCGGCAGCGGCAGCCTTCTCGGCCAGGTGCACCAGCTTGCGCGCCATGCTCCAGCGGTGCACTTCGCTCGGGCCGTCGTAGATGCGGAAGGCGCGCATGTCCATGAAGATGCGCATGACCGGCGTCTCGGCCGTCACGCCCTGGCCGCCAAGCATCTGCACGCTGCGGTCCACGACGCGCCACTGCGCCTCGGAGCAGACCACCTTGGCGCGGCTCGACTCGAAATTGCATTTCTCGCCCTGGTCGAGCAGCCACGCCGTGTGCCAGATATGCAGGCGCGCGGTCTGCAGGTCCATGTCGTTGTCGGCGAGCATGAAGCCCACGCCCTCGTGCTCGGCCAGCGGCTTGCCGAACGCCTGGCGCCGGCGCACATAGTCGAGCGCGATGTCGCTGGCGCGGCGCGCCTGCCCGAGCCAGCGCATGCAGTGCGTGAGGCGCGCGGGCGCAAGCCGCACCTGCGCATAGCGAAAGCCCTTGCCGACCTCGCCGAGCACGTCGGCCGCCGGCACGCGCAGGTTGTCGAAGCGCAGCACGCCGTGGCCGCCCGCAAAGCACGCGTCCATCGCATCCATGCTGCGCTCTAGCACGATCCCGGGGCGGTCCATGTCGCTCAGGAACATCGTGGCCGAGCCGTCCTCCATGCGCGCCATGATGATCACGTAGTCGGCGCCTTCAGCGCCGGTGATGAACCACTTGGTGCCGCTGATCAGGTAGTCGTCGCCATCGCGCACCGCCGTGGTGGCCAGCATCGAGGGGTCGGCGCCGGCGCCGGGCGAAGGCTCGGTCATCGCAAAGCACGAACGCGTGCGGCCTTCCACCTGCGGGCGCAGCCAGCGCTCCTTTTGCGCGGGCGTGGCGACTTCCTCCATCAGGTGAATGTTGCCTTCATCGGGTGCGTGGATATTGAGCGCCGTCGGGCCCAGCCACGAATAGCCCGCTTCCTCGAACACCGCGGCCTTGGCGACATGGCTCAGGCCCAGCCCGCCCAGCTCCACCGACGCATGTGGCGTCAGCAGGCCCGCGGCGCGTCCGCGCGCGACCAGCTCGGCGCGCAGCTGCGGGCTCGGGCCATGGCTCGAATGCGATTCGCTGGTCTCGAGCGGAATGACCTGCTCGGCAATGAAGCGCCGCGTGCGCTGCTGCAGCTCGGCGATCTCGGGGGATAGCTGGAAGTTCATGGAGACCTCGCAAATGATCGGGACGATTTTGTAGGATGATATGGTTCTGCAATATCCGCGGGTGTGCCCGATGCGACACGCGCCCATGCTCGATCGAGCAGCGGGGCGGGTCAAGTGCTTTCAGGCCCCGGGCCGCGTCCCGTCCCGGTGGAAGTAGCGGCTTGGCGTCTCCCCGAGCACCTGGCGGAACGCCGCGCTGAAGGCACTGGGGGTGCTGTAGCCGGCCGCCAGCGCCACCTGCGTGATGGACGCGCCGCTGGCAATCTCGCGCAGCGCGTAAAGCAGCCGCGCCTGCGTCAGCCACGCGCCGAAGCTCAGGCCGGTCTGCTGGCGAAACAGCCGGGTGAAGCGGCTGCGGCTCATCGACACCTGATGCGCCACATCGTCGATCGATCCGGCACTGGCTGGCGCCTCGAGCAACTGCGTGCACAGCGCGCGCAGCCGGGGCTCGCGGGGCAGCGCGGCGCTCAGGGGCTGCACGGGCATCGCGCGGATTTCGTCGAGCGCCAGCGCGATCACCCGGGCGTCGCGGCCCTGCAGCGCGTAGAGCGCCGGCAGATCGACGGCCGCTTCGAGCAGCGCCGCCAGCAGGCGCGAGACCGCGATCACGCAGCAGACCTCGGGCAGCCCGCGCCGGGCTGCGGCTGCGGGGCGGATGTAGAGGCTGCGAATCTGCACGCTGCCGCTCATGCGCACCGAATGCAGCATACCCGCAGGGATCCAGACTGCGCGCGTCGGCGGCACCACCCAGCTGCCGCCTTCGGTGCCGACCGTCATGGCCCCGGTGCTGGCATACAGCAGCTGCGCCCGCCAATGCGTGTGCGGCGCCAGCACTGTCTGCGGCGCATAGGTGTTGCCGATGGCCACCACATCGCGCGGCGTGTTCTCGGCGCTGCTGACGTGGATGTCGTGCATGGCGGGCTGATCCGTTATCGATACATTATGGGCCGCTAGCGAAAGCGGGGCAGGACACCACGGCCTACGATGGGCGCATTGCCTTTCACTTCACCGTACCGCCATGCCTTCCGATACCCCGTTCAGCCACCTGCTCACGACCCGCGACCAGCTCCGGGCGCATTTTCCCGAGCCCTCGCCGCTGGTGCTCAAGAAGGTGATCGGGCAGCTTGACGCCCATGCGCGTGCGCTGCTGGCGCTCACGCCCTATGTGGTGCTGGCGACGGCCGATGCGCAGGGCCGCTGCGACAGCTCGCCGCGCGGGGGCGAGCCGGGTTTCATCCAGGTGCTCGACGACCGGCATCTGTTCCTTCCCGAAGTCACGGGCAACCGGCGCAACGATTCGCTGCTGAACCTGCTCGAGAACCCCGGGATCGGGCTGCTGGTGCTGGTGCCCGGGTTCAGGGAGACGCTGCGCATCAACGGCCAGGCCTGGGTCACGCGCGACCCGCAGCTGCTCGAGCGGTCGGCACACGGCGGCAAGCTGCCGCTGCTGGGCATCGGCATCCGCGTGGACGAGTGCTATCTGCACTGCGCCAAGGCGGCCCTGCGGGGCGCGCTGTGGAATCCGCAGTCATGGCCGGCCCGGGAGCAATTGCCCGACGCCGCCGAGATCCTGCGCGACCACACCCGCGGCGAGGAGGGCGATGGCAGCGTCAAGCACATGCAGCAGATGCTGCACGAGAGCTATACGCAGCGGCTGTATTGATGCCTGGCGCCGGCATCGCCGGCCCATGAACCCTCCTGCAAGAAATTTTTAGCCGCTAAAAAAAATGGTGACGGATGGTATCGGTCCCCAGGAGGAGCCGGCATGCATCCTCCTGTCCTACAACCAGCTTGCGCCGCCGTGCATTAAAAAACGCAGGACGCCAGGCTTGTGCCGCAGCAGGCACGTGGGCGCGGATCTTTACCGCAATGCAGTTCAAGCAGGAGTTTCCATGGACCACCGACATCGGCGCAGCGCACGCACCCCTTTGAAGATCGACCTGGCGCTGCAAGGCGGCGGCGCGCTCGGGGCCTTCACCTGGGGCGTGCTCGACCGGCTGCTGGAAGAAGACATCGACATCGGACGCATCAGCGGCACCAGCGCCGGCGCGCTCAACGGCGCGGTGCTTGCCACCGGGCTGGCGCGCGGGGGCAAGGCCGCGGCCAGGGAGCATCTGGCGCTGCTGTGGGAGCAGGTCGCGCTGGCGGGATCGGCCATGAGCTTTCTGATGCTGCCGCTGCGCAAGCCCGGCAGCATGGGCCTGTGGGACGACCTGCAGCCGCTGATCTCACCCTATCAGACCAATCCGCTGGGCATGGCGCCGCTGCGCGCCATCCTCGAGCAGGTCGTCGACATCGGGTTGCTGCGCCAGGCGCAGGCGGCGCCCGCCGTGTCTGTCAACGCGGTGCATGTGCAAAGCGGCAAGGGCCGGGTGTTCGGTCCCCCGGAGATCAGCATCGATGCGATCCTGGCGTCCGCCTGCGCACCCTTGATGTTCCAGGCGGTGCGCATCGATGGCGAGGATTACTGGGACGGCAGCTATGTCACCAATCCCTTTCTCTGGCCGCTCTATGAGAACAACCTGGACACGGACATCCTGCTGGTCGAGCTGATTCCGCTGCAGCGCGCCGAGACGCCGATGTCGGCCAAGAATATCCTCAACCGCATCAACGAGGTGACCTCGATCAACGGGCTGGTGGCCGAACTCACTGCGCTCGAGGCGGTCAACCGCCATGCGCCGGGCGCCGATATCCGCATGCATGTGCTGAGCATGCCCGAGCAGCCCGCGGCCGAGCTGGCCAAGGAGCCGTCGCTCAAGCGCACCGTGGACCGCACGGTCTTCGAGATGCTGCGCCAAGACGGGCGGCGCGCCTGCGAGCAATGGCTGGACGCGCACGCGGATCAGCTGGGCCGGCAGTCCTCCGTCGATGTGGGCGCCAAATACCTGCGGCCCTATGCGCAGCCCACGGTGGCCCATGCGGCCCCGATGGAACTCGATGCCGTCGCGCCGTGAACCAATGATGTCCCACAACCCCGCTCCCATCCGCGACTGGCATGCCCATGTCTATTTCGAGGCCTCGAGCCGGGCTTCGGCCTGGGCGCTGCGCGAAGCGATCGCGCTGCATCTGGCGGGGCAGGTGGAGATCGGGCGCTTTCACGAAAGGCCCGTGGGCCCGCACCCGATGTGGAGCTTCCAGCTGCTGATCGAGCCGCCGGAGCTGGCGCCGGTGCTGGGCTGGCTGGTGCTGCACCACGGCGCGCTCGATGTTCTCGTGCATCCCAATACCGGCGACGGCCTGCGCGACCACCGGGACCATGCGCTTTGGATCGGAAAATCGCATGTGCTGAATCTGGCGGGATTCGGCGCAAGGGATTGAAACATTGGCCTTCGAGCGCGGCGCCGGCAAGATGCTGCCGCATACTTGGCGCCTGTCGATATTCCCGACATGTTTTCCATTCCTATCTTGCGAGATAACCAAGGTCCTATGAAGAGTTTGAAGGAATTGCTTGCCGAACGTGCAGCAATAGAAAAAGCCATTGCCCAGGAAAAGAAGGGCGCAGAAGCACAGGCACTGGCCCAGGTGCATGCCTTGATTGCCGAATTCGGTTTCACCGCGCAGCAGGTATTTCCCTGGAAGGCCACTAAGACCCATGTGCCGGGCAAATATCTCGAGCCCAAATCGGGTGCGACCTGGTCCGGCCGCGGCAAGCCGCCGGCCTGGATCGTGGGCAAGGACCGCGAGCAGTTCCTGATCCAGCAGTCGGCGCCCGAGCCGCGCCAGGACGGCCCCTATCTGGCAGAGATGGCGGCGCAGGCGGCGCACAGGCCTTCGCGCTGATCCAGCGCACTGCAGCGCGGGCGCCACGCCGCAGCGCTGCAGGCCCGGGCCTTGCCGCAAACCCTCCACGATCCTGCGATGCGACTGCCGCCGCTCAATCCCCTCAAAGTGTTCCATGTGGTGGCGCGCACCCGGAATCTGACGCGGGCGGCCCAGGAATTGAACATCAGCCAGTCGGCCGTGAGCAAGCAGCTGCAGGTGCTCGAGTCCTATCTGGGCATCGAGCTGTTCAGGCGAGAGCGCCATGGGATCGTGCTGACGCAAGCGGGGCTGCGCTACGCCGATGAGATATCGCCGGCCATCGAGGCCATTGCCGGGGCGACGACGGAAATCATGCGCAGCGGCTCGGACCGCAAGCTGCGCATCCAGACCTACACGACCTTTGCCGCCAAATGGCTGATCCCGCGGCTGGCCTGCTTCAACCAGCGCCATCCCGACATCTCGGTGGTGATCACCAATTCAGTGAATGACGTGGATTTCGACCGCGACATGGTCGATCTCGCGATCCAGATGGGCAATGGCGCCTGGCCGGGCAAGGAGGTGGACTTCCTGTTCGAGGACGTGATCGAGCCGGTATGCAGCCCCGAGTTCTTTCAAAGGCACGCGCCCGAGGCGCAGTATCCGCAGGCGCTGCTGCGCACCCGGCTGCTGATCTCCCATTACCGCCCCAAGGACTGGAGCACCTGGGGGCGGCTTTGCCGCTATGAGCAGGAGCTCGAGCACACCGAATCGATGCGTTTCAGCAGCTCGGTGCTGACCTGGCAGGCTGCGATGGACGGCCTGGGAATCGCCATTGGCCAGACCGCCTTGCTGGTCGACGACCTCCAGAGCCGCAAGCTGGTGTCGCCCTTCGAGCTGCCGGTGCGCACCGGTGCCTCCTACTACCTGGTGCGGCCGCAGCTGCAGCGCCAGTCGTCCAAGGTCACGGCCTTTCGCGACTGGATGCTCGAGCAGATCGCGCTGCAATAAACCGTCAGGCTGCCTGGAGCCAGCTGATCAGCAGCGTGTTGATCGCATCGGGCCGCTCGTACTGCACCCAGTGGCCGGCGCCGGCCACCAGGCTCCAGTCACGCGTGGGCTTGTTCTGCACCAGCGTCTGCGCGGCTTCGGCGGGAATGGCGGTGACGTCGTCGTCGCCCCAGACCAGCAGCACCGGCTGGTGGACCTGCAGCAGCGTCTGCAGCAGCAGCGGGCTGCGCGAGAAGGCCTTGCTGCGAAAGCGCGTGCGTTCGCAGGAGTGGCCATGCACGTACAGCGCCAGCGCATCGGCCGGGCCCGACAGCATGAAGGCCTCGGCGTTCTGCAGCAGCGCCTGCCAGCGCTGCGCGCCCACTTGCGCGCGCCAGTCCTGCATGGGCTCCTTTTCGCGCCGCGCGCCGCCGTGGCCCGCGCAGCCGAGCAGCGCCAGGCGCTGCAGCCGCGGCAGCTGCGGCGCGAGCAGCCCGGCCACCGCGCCGCCAAAGGAAAATCCGCACAGATGCAGCGGCCCGTGCGGCGCCAGCTGCTCCACACCCAGGCGCAGGCTCTCGACGAGGCGCGGCAGCCGCGCCGGATCGTGGGCGTCCAGCGCGAAGTCCGCCGAGTCGCCAAAGCCCGCGAGGTCCGGCACGATCACCTGGAAGTGCTGCGCCAGCGGCGCGATGTTGCGGATCCAGTGCATCCAGGAGCCATGGCCACCATGGATCAGCACCAGCGGTGTGCCGCTGCCCCAGACGCGCCAGCGGGTCTCGCAGCCCGCAAGGCGCAGGGTATGGTGGGTTGCAGCGGCGTCGCATTCGGCGACCAGGGCCGCGGCGGCTTGGGTTTCGGCGGGAGAGAAGGGCATCATCGGAGGGGCTTTGCGTCAGGCTTGCAGGATCAGCGCGTCGACTGCCATGACACCCTGGCCTTCGGGCATGACCATCAGCGGGTTGACTTCGGCTTCGCTGACCTGCAGGTCGGGGCGCAGCGCGAGCTGCGACAGATTCGCGATGGCCTGCGCCAGCGCCTCGAGGTCGCCGCGGGCCTTGCCGCGCAGGCCGGACAGGGTCTGCAGCATCTTGACCTCGCCGATCATAGCGCGCGCCGTCGCCACGCTGACCGGCGCCAGCCGGATACTGCGGTCGCGCATGACCTCGGCCCAGATGCCGCCCGCAGCCAGCATGATGATCGGCCCCGCATCGGCATCGACGCGGTAGCCGACCAGCACTTCGGCCAGGCCCCGGCGCATCGGCTGCACCAGCACCTGGTCGCAGGCAATGCCCGGCGCGCGCTCGCGCAGGTTCTGCTGCAGCGTGGCAAAGGCCTGGGCAAGCCCAGGCGCATCCTGGATGCCCAGCACCACGCCGCCGACTTCGGTCTTGTGCGGAATCTGCGCCGAGCACAGCTTGGCGACCACGGGATAGTCAAAGGGCAGCGTAGCCGGCGGCGCCGCCATGTCAAAAGTGGCGGCGGGCGCATGCGGCACCTGCAGCGTGTCCAGCAGCGCGTAGGCCTGGGCTTCGCTGAGCGCCGCGGCCGGGCCATGGGCCGGCGCCGCGCGCACCGTGGCCGGCACGCCGGGCACGCGGCGCGCGAACACCGCGGCAATCGCATCCGCGCAGGCTTCGGGCGCGCGAAAGCAGGGGATCTGCGCCTGGGTCAGCTGGGCCAGCGCCTCGGGGGCCTCGGGCACCAGCATGGCCAGCAGCGGCTTGGCGTGGCCGGTGCTGTCCAGGATGGGCTTGACGGCCAGGTCCGGGTTGAAGCGCGCGGATGATCCCACCACCGCCACGATCAGGTCGAACTCGGGCGCTTCGAGCAGGATGTCGAGCGCCTTTTTCATCACCTCGTATTTGGTGCCGGCCAGCGTCAGGTCGAGCACGCGGCCCGCGCTGCCCGGCAGGCCCGCGGCCTGGAGTTGGGCCAGCGTTTCGGCGGAGACCGGCTGCACGGTGACGCCGCGGATTCCAAGCTGATCGACCACCATGGCCGCGCCGCCGCCGGTCGTCGTGACCACGCCCACGCGCTGGCCGCGGCCGCTGCCCAAAGGGATCCGGCGCGCCAGCGGGAACACTTCGAACAAGGTCTCCAGCATCTCGACGCGCACCACGCCCAGGTCCTTGAGAAAGGCATCGGCAATATCGTCTTCGCCCGCGAGCGCGCCGGTGTGCGTGGTCGCCATCTCGGCGGCGGCGCTCGAGCGCCCGAGCTTGTAGGCCACGACGGGCTTGCCGCGCCGCGCGGCCTCGCGCGCAAACGCCTGGATCGCGTCGCCGTGGCGCAGGCTTTCGAGAAACAGCACATAGCCCTCGATCGCCGGGTCATCGAGCGTGGCCGCGCAGATCTCGCCAATGCCCAGATCGACCTCGCTGCCCACCGACACCAGCCCCGCAAAGCCCACGCCGCGCGCCTTGCCGCGCGAGACCAGCGCGCCGATCATGCTGCCGCTGTGCGATGCCACGAAAACCTTGCCCCGGGGCATGTCGGGTTCGGCAAACGCCGCATTGGCGGTCAGCATCAGGCCGTTGCGCGGGTTCACCACGCCCAGGCTGCTGGGGCCGAGGATGCGGATGCCGGAATTTCTGGCGATCTCGCGCAGCGCCGCTTCACGCTCGACGCCTTCGGCGCCGGTTTCCGAGAAACCGCTGGCCAGGATGGTGACCAGCTTCACGCCCAGATCGGCGCATTCCTGCACCGTGGGCACGACCGAGTCCGTGGGCGAGAGCACGAACACATGCTCGGGGACTTCGGGCAGCGCCGCCAGGCGGGGCCAGGCCTTCTCGCCCTGGACCTCGGCCCGGTTCGGGTTGATCGGATAGATCCGGCCCGCGAAGCCCGCGCGGCGCAGGAACTGCAGCGGCCGGCCCCCGGTTTTCCTGATGTCGTCCGAGGCACCGACCAGGGCGATGCTGCGTGGGTAGAGCAATGACTCGCAAAGCGAGGAAGGGGAAGCGGTGGATGCGGCCATGGTGCGTGTCACTTGTCGATCTTGATTTTCTTGAACTGCTCGGACCAGTGCACGACTTCCGTCTGCAGCTCGGCCCTGAATTCTGCGGGCGAGCTGCCGATCAGCACGGCGCCCTGCGGAATCAGGCTGTCCTGGAACTCCTTGGATTTCACCGCCTTCATGACCACGGCCGCGAGCTTGTCGACGATGGGCTTGGGCGTGCCGGCGGGCGCCAGCAGGCCGTTCCACGAATCGGACAGCATGGCGGGCAGGCCCACCTCGGCAAAGGTGGGCACATTGGGCAGCCCGGGCAGGCGCACGGGCCCGGCCACCGCCAGCGGGCGCACCCGGCCGGCCTCGAGGTGGGGCATGGCACCCGTCGAGGTCATGAACGCGGCGTCGATCACGCCGGCAATCAGGTCGTTCATGACCCCCGAGCCGCCGGAGTAGGGCACATGCAGCATCCGGATCCCGGTCAGCTGCTCCAGGCGCAGCGTCGCCATGTGCTGCGACCCGCCCGCGCCCGTGGTGCCGTAGCTGAGCTCGCCGGGGCGTTTCTTCACCACTTCCTCGAACTCCTTGTAGCTCCTGGCATTGAGCTTGGGGGTGACCGCCAGCACGCCCGGGGCGGAGGACACCTTGGAGATCGGCTCGAAGCTGGTGAGCGGGTCGAACTTCTGCTTGGGGAACACGAACTTGTTCATGGTCAAGGGCGCTGCCGCCAGCAGCAGCGTGTAGCCATCGGGCTTGGCGGCCGCGACCGTTTCCGAGGCAATGTTGCTCGTGGCGCCGACCTTGTTTTCCACGACGAAGCTGCCTTTGAGCTCGTCTTGCAGGGCCTTGGCGACCAGGCGCGCCACGACATCGGTGGGCCCGCCGGGTTGGAATCCCACGATGATCCGCACGGGCTTGGAGGGGTAGGGTTCCGAGGCGCTGGCCGCGCCCGCGAACGCGAGCCCGGCCAGGGCTGCGGCGGTGGTGATCCATGTACGTCTTTGCATTCTTGTCTCCTTTTTAGTTGTGAATCGCGGTGTCAGGCCTTGGGCAGGCGCTGCGAGAAGGTCCTGCCGAACACGCCTTCGGCAATGCGGTTCTTGAGCATCTCGATCGAGCCGCCCGCAATCATCCAGCCGCGCGTGCGGCGCACGCAGTACTCGACCAGCGCCTCCTGGCTGAAACCCATGCCGCCCATGACCTGCATCGCTTCGTTCGAGGCGTCCCAGCCCGCCAGATTGCAGGCCAGCTTGGCCATGGCCGTGCTTTGCGCGCTGGGCAGTCCATGCTCGCCTTCGAGCGCGGCCTTGTAGAGCAGCAGTTGGGCCTGCTCGAGCTTCATCCACATTTCGGCGAATTTCCACTGCAGGCCCTGGAATTCACACAGCTCGCGGCCGAACTGCTTGCGGATCAGCGCATGCTCGCGTGCCTGGTTGAAGGCGTAGCGGCCCAGCGCCAGCGCGCGCGCCGAGTTGCCCAGGCGCTCGACATTGAAGCCGGAGATCTGCTTCTTGAAGCCGCCCGGGCCCAGCAGCAGGTTCGCCTTGGGGATGCGGCAGTTCTCGAAGTACAGCTGCGACCAGCTTTCGCCATTCATGAAGCCGGACGGCGTGCCGACGACAAAGCCGGGCGTGCCCTTTTCCACCAGCACCGAGCCGATGCCGCCGACGCCGGGGCCAAAGCGCACATAGATCAGGAACAGTTCGGCATCGGGGCTGTTGGTGGAAAACACCTTGCTGCCATTGATCAGGTAGCCGTCGCCGTCCTCGACGGCGCTGGTCTTGAGCTCGGTGGCGGCCGAGCCGGCGTCGGGCTCGCTCATGCCCAAAGAAATGACTTTTCTTCCCGACAGCAGCTCGGGCAGGAAACGCTGCTTTTGCTCGGGCGTGGCGTATTCGACAAAGGTGCGGATCGGGCCGAAATTGCCCGCCTGCACGATGTCCGCGCTTTTGGGGCAGGCCAGCGCCACCTGCTCGATGGCCAGCACCGCGTGCATCAGCGTGCCGCCCTGGCCGCCATCTTCCTCGGCAAAGGCAATGCCCAGCAGGCCTTGCTGGGACAGCAGCTCGGCGGTTTCCCAGGGGTATTCACTGGAGTGGGCACGCTCGAGCGCGCCGGGCGCGAGCTTGTCCTGGGCAAAGCGCGCGACGCTGTCGGCAAAGGCCTGGTGTTCCTCGGAGAGTTCGAAATTCATGGCCATCGGGAAAGTGGTTGGGATGGCCCGATCATCCGGGCCCAGGCGGACTCCAGTTGTTCCAATTGGATGGCTGGATATGAGAAAAAGCCATGTCTGAAGCGCTGGCGCAGACCTATGCTGGGAGCCTTCCATCCCCCGGTGGCGCGCCACCGCTCTTTGCGAGTCCTGCCCATGCATGTCAGCCAGACCCTCGGCCATTTCGGCGCCGGCTTCCACGCCCGCCCGCTCCCCGCGCAAGTCACCCACCACGCCAAGCGCGCCGTCGTCGACTGGTACGCGGCGCTGATCGCGGGCTATGGCATGGACCCCGTGCCCCTGCTGGAACAAGCCATGGCCGAGGACCTGGACCGCGGCGCGGCGCGCCTGGCCCTGGGCCGCCGCGCCACGGTGAAGGCGGCCGCGCTGATCCAGGGCACGGCCGCGCACGCGGCCGAGGTCGACGACATCTTCAAGCACGCGATCTACCATCCGGGCGCGCCCACCATCTCCGCGGCGCTGGCCGTGGCGCAACAGGTGCAGGCCAGCGGCGAGCAGTTCCTGCGCGCCGTCATCGTCGGCTACGAAGTGTCCACGCGCATCGGCCAGATCCTGGGGCGCGCGCATTACCGCCACTGGCACAACACCGGCACCGTCGGCACCTTTGGCGCGGCCGCGGCGGCGGCGTATTTGCTGCGCCTCGATGCCCAGCAGTTCACGCAGGCGCTGTGTACTTCGGCTACCTTTGCTGCCGGGCTGCAGCAGGCCTTTCAGATGGACTCGATGTCCAAGCCGCTGCATTCGGGCCACGCCGCCGAGGCCGGGGTTGCCGCGGCCGCGATGGCGCAGCAGGGCGTCACGGGCTCGCTCGATGTCTTCGAAGGAAAAATGGGCATGGGCGTCGCCATGAGCGATGCGCCCGACTGGGGCCCGGTGTTGGCCGATCTGGGTGAGGTCTTCAACATCTGCGCGATGACCTTCAAGAACCACACCTGCTGCGGCCACACCTTTGCGCCCATCGACGGCGCGCTGGCATTGCAGCAGGCGCATGGCATCCGCGCCGAGGACATTGCCGAGGTCCGCATCGCCACCTACGCGCCGGCGCTGGCCGTCGCCGGCAATCCCCGCCCCGCGACGGCAGCAGAAGCGCGTTTCAGCATCCCCTATGTCGTGGCCACGGCGCTGCGGTACGGCAGCGTGCGCCTGGCCGCTTTCGACGCCGCACGCCTGGCCGATCCGGCGCTGCGCGCGCTGATGGCGCGTGTGGTGCTCGAGGTGGATCCCGCGCTGGACCAGCAGTTCCCGGGCCAGCGCGCGGCCTGGGTCGCCATCACGCTCGGCGATGGCACGCAGCACCGCTTTCTGCAGCCCACGCGCAAGGGCGACCCCGACCTGCCGTTGACCGACGAGGACCTGCAATCGAAGCTGGTGGAATTCGCCACCCCGGTGCTGGGCGCCGAGGCCGTGCAGAGGGTGTCCCGGCAGCTGTGGGCGCTGGACACGGCGCCGACGCTGGGGTTTTTGTAGGGGGTGGATGTGGGTGGCGCCGCCATCGGGCGGGCCGGCGCCACCAAAAAGCCGCAAGGCGCTGCTGCGCGCTGCGGCCCCATGCCTTACTCGGGCTTGATGTTGGCCTTGCGCACGACTTCGCCGTAAGACACCAGGCGATCGGACATCATCTTCTCGAAGGCTGCAGGCGTCATCTCTTCGGGAGGGATCACGCCGCGGGTCTTGAGGTTCTCGATCATCGTCGGGTCGGTCGCGGCCTTGCGGATTGCCTGGTGCAGTGCGGTGACGATCGCGGCGGGCGTGCCCGCGGGCGCGGCAATGCCGGTCCAGGAGGTCTGGTTCAGTGCCGGGAAGCCGAGTTCGGCAAAGGTCGGCACATCGGGCAGCTGCGGCAGGCGCGTGGCGGAAGCCACGGCCAGCGCACGCATCTTGCCGGCCTGGATGTGCTGCAGGAACACGACCAGGTTATCGAAGGCCATCTGCACTTCGCCCGCCAGGATGGCGGTGATGTAGGGCGAGCCGCCGCGGTAGGGCACGTGCACCGCCTTGGTGTTCGTTGCCAGCAGCATGGCTTCGGCATTGAGCTGGCCCATGCTGCCTGCGCCGGCCGAGGCGAAGTTGACCTGGCCTGGACGCTCCTTGAGGTAGGTCACCAGTTCGGCAAAGGTCTTGACCGGAACGCTCGGGTGCACGACCAGCGCGTTGGGCTGGCGGCCCAGGATGGCGATGTTCTCGAAGTCCTTGATGGGGTCGTAGCCCAGGTTGGACTGCACCAGCGGGTTGGCCAGGTGGCTGCTTTGCGAGGAAGCGACCAGCGTGTAGCCATCGGGCTTGGCGCGCGCCACCAGGCCCGCGCCCACGGAGCCACCGGCGCCGGGACGGTTCTCGACGACGACCGGCACGCCCAGCGTGCGGCCCAGCGCCTCGGTGTACTGGCGCGCCATGACGTCGACGGAGCCGCCGGGCGGGAAGGGCACGACCAGCGTGATCGGGCGCGTCGGGTACTTGTCGGCGGCCCAGGCGGGCAGCGCGGAAACGGCAGCCAGCGCCAGGCCGGTGGCCAGCACCTGGCGGCGGGAGAAACCAGGGGCGGTATCGATGGAGGAGATCAGACGGGAATCAGACATCGGATAGATCAGTGATAACAAAAGAAAATCGGAAGACCCGGCGCTTGCGCGCAGGGCGGAATTAGGAAGGCCTGCGCTCTCAGCGCAGCGCCATGAGGGTCAGCGCCAGCGCCTGGGCGCGCGGCACGAAGGTGCTCAGATCGCAGAACTCGCGCTCGCTGTGCGGGTAGCCGCCGACGGGGCCAAGCGCGCACAGGCTCGGGATGCCCATGTCGGAGGTGATGCCGCTGTCGGCCGCGCCGCCCGTGGCTTCGGCCTCGACCGCAAAGCCGACCTGCGCGGCGCTGCGCTGGTAGAGCGCGAGGATATGGTCCGGCGTGCGCGCCATCGGCAGCGCGCCGCGCGACTCGAGGATGCGCCCGCGCGTGCGCGGCAGCGATTCCTCCTCGATGATCGCCTGGATGCGCGCCATCACGGCATCGACATCGTTGTCGGCGGTGAAGCGCAGGTCCACATGCGCGCCGGCCAGCGGCGCGACCACGTTGGACGCCATGCCGCCCTGGATGAAGCCGACATTCACCGTGATGCCGGGCTCGCAGCCCGTGAGCGCATGCAGCGCGAGGATCTTGCGCGCCAGCGCGTCGATCGCGCTTGCGCCCTGCGCCGGGTTCACGCCCGCATGCACGGCCACGCCCTGCACCTCGAAATCGATGCGGTACGAGCCCTTGCGCTCGTTGACGACGTTGCCGCTGATGCGGCCCGGCTCGGCATTGAGCACGGCGCGCGCGCCCTGCACATGCTTGCGGATCACATGGCGGCACACGGGCGAGCCCACTTCCTCGTCGCAGGTGAACAGCAGGTGCACGGGGCTCGCATTGCCGCCAAAGCGCGCAAGCGCTTCCGCCACGAACACGTTCATGACCAGGCCCGACTTCATGTCGGCCACGCCCGGCCCATAGGCCTTGCCGTCCTCGACGCGCCAGGGCCGCGCGGCGGCGGTGCCCAGCGGGAACACGGTGTCCATGTGGCCCATCAGCTGCAGGTGGCCCGTGGCCGCGGCGTCGCTGCCGGGCACGCGCGCCAGCAGGCACTCGCCCCAGCCCGGCTCGGGTAGCGTCTGCACGGCAATGCCGGCGGCTTCGAGGTGCGCGCGCAGCACGGCCGCCACTTCGCGCACGCCGGCTTCATGGCCGCTGCCGCTGTCGATGTTGACGATCTGCGCCAGCAGGTCGGCCATGGCCTGCTGCTGCGAGGCCAGCCAGGCAAGAACGTTGTCGGAGTTGCTCGATGGTGCGGTTTCGGGGGGCAGGGGACTGGAGTTTTGCAGGGAGCTCATGGGGAGGAAATCTGACGATATGACGCTATTATTTCCGTTTGGGCTCAGCCACTCGGATTGCTCGGCTTTGGCGGCGCGGGGTTAACAGCACCAAGGCGGTGCCGGGGCGGGCCTCCACCATGCCCCGCCCTGGCCCCGCGCGCACCCTCAAGCCGGCTGCTGCGCCTTCCACGCCTGCAATATTTCCCCTCCCGTCGCCGACCACACACCCGGGTGGCGCACGATATGCGCCAGTGCCTCTTCCAGCGCGCGGATGCGGTAGGGCTGGCCGATCACCCACGGATGCAGCGAGATCGCCATGACGCGGCCGTTGCCCGGGCGCGCCTCGCGGTAGAGCAGATCGAACTGGTCGATCAGCTGGTCGCGGAAGTCGTCTTCCGTGTGGTGGTTCTGCACCAGGATGGTGCTGTCATCGATGTCGATCGGGTGCGGCATGGCATGCAGCGTGCCCGCGCGCGTATTCATCGCATAGGGCATGTCGTCGTTGACCCAGTCGCACGCGTACTCGATGCCGGCCTCGCGCAGCAGGTCGGGCGTGTTCCACGACTGCGATTTGGCGGGCGACAGCCAGCCCGTGACCGGCTGGCCGCTGGCCTGGCGCAGGATGGAAAGCGTCTGCGCTATCAATGCGCGCTCGTCCTCCTCGGCCAGGCCGCCGTGGTGCAGATGGTCCATGTCCAGGCCGTTGGCGATCACCTCCCAGCCGCGCTGCACGCAGGCCTGCAGCAGCGCCGGGTAGCGCACGGCGACGGCGGCGTTCATCGCCACGCTGGCGCGCAGGTCGTGGCGTTCGAGCGCCTGCATGATGCGGAAGATGCCCACGCGGTTGCCGTAGTCGCGCAGCGTGTAATGGCGAAAATCCGGGTAGGCGGTCTGCATCGCGCCCGGAGCCTTGAAGGGCTTGCCCTGCATGTCGAGCGGAAACCACTCGAGCGCCGGCACGATCCACAGCGCGATGCGCGCCTCGCCGGGCCAGGCGACGGGCAGGCGCTGCGGCAGCATGGACCACTCGTAGCGCTCGTGGTCCATGCCGTAGCGGCGCAGCGGATAGTCGAGATAGTCGGCGGGCAGGGTGCTCATGGCGCTTCTCCTATCGTCTGTCCGGCCTGGGCAAAGGCATCGTAATAGTGTTCGTTGTAGTGCTGCGCGATCTCGCGCCCGGTCGCGAGCCACACCTTGTCGTGGCCCGTGATGTAGCGCAGCGCCTCCTCGAAGGCCGCAAGCCGATAGGGCTGGCCGATCAGATAGGGGTGCAGCGGAATGCACATCACGGTGCCCGAGTGTTCGCCCTCGCGGTAGAGCTGGTCGAACTGGCGCTTGAGGATGTCGCCATAGCGCCGCGGCGAGACCTGGTTCACGTTGTAGACGATGGTGTCGTTCATCTCCAGCGAATACGGGATGCTAGCCAGGCGGCCCGTGCGGGTCTTGACGGGGCTGGGCTGGTCGTCGTGGAACAGGTCGCAGACATAGCTCAGGCCCATTTCCGCGACCAGATCCATCGTGCGGTCGGTGTAGGTCAGCGCGGGCGCGAGCCAGCCGTCGAGCTTCTGGCCGGTGTGCTTCCTGATGGTGTCGATCGAGTCCTGGATCACGGCACGCTCCTGCGCCTCGTCCATGCCCATCAGGTAGCGCGTGTTGTAGGTGCCGTGCGAGTAGAACTCCCAGCCGTTGTCGGCGCAGGCCGCTATCACTTCCGGATGGTGCTCGCACATCGCGACGTTGAGCGAGACGCTGCCGCGCACATTGCAGCGCTGCATGGTCTCGAGCATGCGCCAGAAGCCCACGCGGTTGCCGTAGTCGCGATACGAATAGTTCTGCACGTCGGGCACGGGCCGGGCCCAGGCGGCGCGCGCCGGGTTGCGCGGCGGGTTGAGCTCATAGAACTCGACATTGGGCGCGACCCAGAAGGCCACGCGCGCGCCGCCGGGCCAGCGGATCTGCGGGCGGCCCTCATAGGGCAGGTAGTCGTAGAAGCCGGGATCGCGCTTCATTTCGGGGTCCTCGCAGGGACCTGGGCCAGTTGCTCGAGCACCTCGGCCACGGGCAGCACATCGGCGTACTTCACCGCCATGTCGTAGAGGTTGGCGAAGTGCGGGCTCTCGTGCTTGTCGGCCACGCACTCGATGGGCACGAGGGTGCGAAAGCTGCGCTGCAGGCTGTCGACGACGGTGGCGCGCACGCAGCCCGAGGTCGAGCCGCCGGTCACCACGACGGTGTCGATGCCGTGGAAGCTGAAGATCGAGCCCAGATTCGTCTCGAAGAACGCCGAGGCCATGCGCTTGTTGATGATGATGTCGCGCTCGCGGTCGATATCCAGGCGGTCGTCGAACTCGCTGCGCCGGCTGCCGACCTTGATGTTCTGCAGCGAGTCGGGCGTATTGCTGCGCGTGCCCCAGATGCCGCAGTCCTCGCCCGACTCCATATAGGCCACATAGGTCCACACGACGGGCCAGCCCTTGGCACGGAAGGCCGCGGCAAGCTGGTTGGTGTATTCCATCTGGCGCGGATCGGTTTCGTAGGCGGTGGAGAACTCGCCCACGGCCGTGTAGGCCTTTTGCGGATCGACATTGATCAGCGCCGGGCGGCCGCCAAAGCCAAAGCGCTTGCGCGTGGGGTGGGCGCGGAATTCTTCGAACAGCTGGCGTGCGGTCTTGTCGGAAGTTTGCATGCGGGACTTTCAGTGGAAGTGGGGGAGTTCAGGCCTGCGCCGCGAAATGCCCCTCGAAGATCTCGAGGGTGTGGGCCAGGGCCTCGGGGGAGGCGGTGCCGCGGTGCGAGACGCAGCGCGCCCGGGGCATCAGCGCGCCAAGCGCGGCCAGGTATTCGTGCAGCATGTCGTCGCCCGCGCAGGCCACCAGGGTGGGCACGGCCACCAGCGGCAGCCGCGCGCGCTTGTCGTGGCCCAGCGCCGCGCGGTAGGGCAGGTGGAAGCTGCGCGCGGCCTTGAGCACTTCGACGAACTTGTCGTGCAGCGCGCCGGCCCCGGGCAGCCCGGTCGGGCGGCGGTGCGCCGCGTCCTTGCGGTACCAGGGCCAGAACAGATGGGCATCGCGCACGAAGGCCCACAGCAGATGGATCTGGCTGCCGTTCTGGTCGATCTCCACGTGCGGCACGTAGCGCGCCAGCAGCTCGGCCTGCTCCTGCTCGCCATACAGCCCGATGCCGTCGAGCACCAGCGCGCGCACGCGCTGGGGGTGGGCGATGGCGATCTCGCTCGCGATGCTCGCGCCGGTGTGCGTGCCGTAAAGATCGAAGCGCTCGATGCCCAGCGCGTCGATGGCGCGGCGGTGCGCGTCGGCCAGCTGCGCCACCGTGACCGATTCCCCCGGCGGCGGGCTCGAGTCGCCATTGCCCAGCGTGTCGGCGGCAATCACATGACGGAATGCGCCAAACGCGCGCAGCAGCGGCTCCAGCGTCAGCGCCGAGCCCGGCGAGGCGTGGATCAGCACCAGGCTGGGCACGCCCGGCTTGCGCTGCCCCGCCTCGCGGTAGTGGATCTGGCCCTCGTCGACATCGACGAAGCCGCGGCGCACAGGCACCCTCACAGCCCCAGCTCCCGCGCGATCAGGTTGCGCTGCAGCTCGCTGCTGCCTTCGCCAAAGGTATAGAGCCCGGCGTCGCGCCACATGCGCTGCATGTCGCTTTCCATCGAGTAGCCGGCGCTGGCCATGATCTGCAGGCCATGGCGCGTGACGAACTGGAAGGCTTCGGTGGCGACCAGCTTGGCCTGCGCGGCTTCGAGCCGGCAGGGGCGCCCCGTCGCGATCAGCCAGGCCAGGTGGTAGAGCGCGAGCCGCGCCTGGTTGACGCGCACCTGCATGTCGGCAAGCTGGTGCCCGATGGCCTGAAAAGACCCGATCGCCTGGCCGAACTGCCTGCGCTCCTTGGCATAGGCCACGGCAATGTCGACGGCTTTTTGCGACTGCCCGACGGCATTGGCCGCCTGGCCCGCGCGGCTGTAGTGCAGCGTCGACATGGTGTGCCTGAAGCCCTGGCCGATCTCGCCCATCAGCGCGTCCTCGCCCACCTCGACCTCGTCGAAGCCGATGTCCCAGGAGGGCATGCAGTGGTGGCCGACCTTGGCCAGCGGCGTCATGTGGATGCCGGGCGTGTCGCGTGGCACCAGCAGCATGGTCACGCCTTTCGATCCTTTACTGCCTGGATCGGTGCGGCAGGCCACCACCAGATAGTCGGCTGCATCGGCATTGCTGATCCAGGTCTTGCGGCCGTTGATCACCCAGCCTTGCTGCGTGCGCCGCGCCGCCGTGAGGATCGCGCCGGCATCGGTGCCGGCCTGCGACTCGGTCAGCGCCAGCGCAAAGCGCGCCTTGCCTTCCATCACGCGCGGCAGCAGTTCGCGCTTTTGCGCCTCGGACCCATACTTGAGCAGCGACATGCCGCCAAAGCCCACCGTGGTGCCAAACAGCGTCGCGGCAATGCCCGCGTGGTAGGCCAGGCGCTCGTTGACCAGCGCCGCGCTGCGCCAGTCCTTGCCCAGGCCGCCGACCTCTTCGGGAAAGGGCAGCGCGAACAGGCCGAGCTCGCCCATCTTCGGCAGCAGGTGCCAGGGCGTTTCATGCGCTGCATCGGCGCGGCGCAGCGCCTCGGGCGGAAACTCGCGCGCCATCATGCGGTCGATGGAGTCGAGCAGCGCGCGGTCGTCTTCGGGGATTTCAAAATCGATCATGGACGCCCCGCCTCAGACCGGCTGCAGCTGCTCGGACAGCTGCGCCTTCACGACCTTGCCCAGCGAATTGCGCGGCAGTTCGTCGACAAAGAAAATCGCGCGCGGCGCCTTGTAGGGTGCCAGCGCCTCGCGGCACAGCGCTATCAATGTGGCATCGTCGACCGCCGCCTTGCGGATCACGAAGGCCGCGATCTCCTCGTTGAACTGGCGCGAGGGCCAGCCCACGACGGCGGCTTCGGCCACGGCCGGGTGGCCCATCAGCGTGGCCTCGATCTCCTGCGGATAGATGTTCACGCCGCCGCGGATGATCATGTCCTTCGAGCGCCCCTTGAGAAACACATAGCCTTCGTCGTTCATCGCGCCCAGGTCGCCGGGGTAGAACCAGCCATCGACAAACGCCTCCTGGCTCGCCTGCGGGTCGCCGTGGAAGCCCTCGGCCATTGCGCCGCTGCGGTATCGGATACGGCCGGTGGTGCCGGCGGGCAGGGGCTGGTGCTGGTCGTCGACGATCGAGACCTCGACACCCAGCGCCGGGCGGCCCACGGAGTCCGCGTAGCGCAGCTGGTCGGCCGGCGACAGCACCGAGACGCCGCCGCCTTCGGTGGAAGCGTAGTACTCGTAGAAATTGGCGCAGATCTTCTCGCGGATCTGGCTGCGCTCCTCGGGCGCGAGCGCCGAGCCGGACGAGATCAGCGTCTTGAGACCGCGCAGCGGCGCGAGCGTCGCCGCATCGCAGTCGAGCAGCCGGCGCAGCAGCGTCGGCACGAGAAACATCACCGTGCCCGCGCTGCGCCCGACTTCGGCCGCCAGCTCCTCGGGCGTGTAGGGCGGCGGGCACAGCACGACGGTGCCGCCCGCATACAGCGTCGACAGCGTGAAGGTGCGCCCACCGCCGAAGTACAGCGGCGTGGCGTTGACATAGCGCTCGCGGCTGCCAAAACCCAGGTCGGCCCACTGGGTGTGGAAGCGCGCGATCAAGCGCTGGTGCGACAGCATCGGGCCCTTGGGCCGACCGGTGGTGCCCGACGACAGCGACATCACCAGGCCGCGGTCGCCATCGGGGAACTCGGCCTGGGGCTCGGCCCGGGCCACGGCGTCAAGCCAGGCGGCATCGATCTCCGCGCAGTCCTGGCCGTCGAATGCCGCGCCCGGCTCGACCATCGTCAGCGCCGCGCCGAAATGCTCGGTCACGCGCTGCTTCTCGAAGGGCTTCCAGCGGCAGTCGACCGGCAGCACGACGGCGCCGGCACGCGCCACGGCAAAGAGCATCAGCACATGCTCCGTATGGTCCTTGAGCGACAGGCCGATCACCGCGCCGGGCTCTACGCTACGCGCCTGCAGCCAGGCAGCGCGGCGCGTGACTTCGCGGTCGAACTGGCGGTAGTCGAGCTGGCGCTCGCCCTCGATCAGCGCGATCTGCGTGGGCCGCTGACGCCCGTGCAGCGCGATCTGGTCGGCGATATTGGGAATGCGCCGGCTCATTGTTCGCGGTCCTTGAGGCCGTACAGGCGCAGCGCGTTGTCGCGCAGCATCTTGCGTTTCGGGATCGGGCGCAGGTCCAGCGCCTCGATCTCGGCGCGCGTGCGCTCGAAGTCCAGCACCGGGAAGTCGGTGCCGAAGATCACCTTGTCCTGGCCGAAGGTGTTGATGTAGTGGACGAAGTTCTCGGGCCAGTACTTGGGGCTGTGCGCATCGGTGCCGATGTAGACATTGGGGTGCTTCCAGGCCATCGCGATCATCTCGTCGGTCCATGGAATGCCGACATGGATGCCGATCAGCTTGAGCTCGGGGAAGTCGCAGGCTACGGCATCGAGCGAGATCGGACGGCCGACGCTGCGCAGCCGGTAGTTCGGGTCGTAAAGCATCGACTGTCCGACCTGCAGCTGCACCGGCACGTCGAGCTCGACGCACTTGGCATAGAACGGATACCAGCGCGCGTGGTCGGGCGCGAGCTCGAACCAGTGCGGGTAGAAGTGGGCGCCGATAAAGCCGTATTCCTTCACGCCCTTCTCCAGCAGGCGCACGCCGGCCATGCCTTCGGTCGGGTCCAGGCCGGCCAGACCCGAGAAGCGGTCGGGGTACTGGTTCACCGCTTCGGCCACCAGCTCGTAGGGGATGTGATAGGCCGCGCGGTGCTGGTGCGGGCCGTTCTTGGCGGCGATCAGGAAGGAGCGCTCGATGCCGGCGGCGTCCATGCGGCGCAGCATGTCCTCGTGGCTCAGGCCGCGCAGCGTCTCGTCGCTGACCTTCATCTTGCCGCCGTAGAACGCATCGCGCGGCGGACGGATGGCTTTGACCTCTTCGGTCCAGATATTGACGACCGTATCGATCGCTTTGATGTCGTAGCCCATGCTTGTCTCCTGATGAATGCAATGCAGCGGCCGGCCCGCGCCTCTCGGGGCGCAGGAATGCTTACCGGCAAAAGGGAGGGCCAGGCGCGGCGCGCCCGGGTGTGTCAGTCGATGTTTGCAGCCTTGACGGCCAGCGCCCAGCGCGGAATCTCGGTCTTGATCAGCGCGGCGTAGGCTTCGGGCGTCAGCGGCGCGGGCTCCATGCCGCCGTCTTTCAGGCGCGTGACGATCGCCGGCTGGCGCAGGATGGCCGTGAGCTCGGTATTGAGCTTCTTGATCACGTCCGCAGGCGTGCCTGCTGGCGCCATCAACCCATACCAGCCATTGACCTCGAAGCCCGGCAGCGTCTCGGCCACGGCCGGCACCTGCGGCAGGACGCTCGAGCGCTTGAGCGTGCTCACCGCGAGCGCGCGCAGCTTGCCTTCCTGGATCAGGCCCATTGCACCGCTGAGGTTGACGAAAGCCGTGGTGATCTGCCCGCCCAGCAGATCGGTCTGGATGCCGGCCGAGCCGCGGTAGGGCACATGCACCATCTCGACCTTGCTGGCATTGGCCAGCATCGAGCCGGCCAGATGCGTGTTGCTGCCGATGCCCACCGAGCCATAGGACACCTTGCCCGGATTGGCCTTGGCGTAGGCCACGAGCTCCTGCAGGTTCTGCGCCGGAAAGTCGCTGCGCACCACCAGCACGGCCGGCCCCGAGGCAATCAGCGAGATCGGTGCAAAATCCTTGATGGGATCGTAGGAGGGCTTGGGCTGCAGCGACGGCGCGATCGCAATCGGGTTCAGGTGCGAGAAAAACAGCGTGTAGCCATCGGGCTTGGCGCGCGCCACGAACGACGCGCCAATGGTGCCGTTGGCGCCCGACTTGTTGTCGATGATGACCGGCTGGCCCATGCGCGCGCTGAGCTCCTGCGCAATCGGTCGGATGAAGCTGTCCGACGGGCCGCCCGCCGCCCAGGGGTTGACGATCGTCACCGCCCGCGCGGGATAGGGCTCGGCCGCCAGGCACAGCGCGGGACTCAGAGCGGCAAGGCCAAAAGCCATCCCCCAGCGTTGCAAGGTACAGGAGGAGAATTTGAACAATGACACGGGTGGGCCTTTCAATGAATGGGTCTCACACAACGCTGAACACGAAAAACTGCCTGTATAATTCATCTAGTGAATAGACAAATCGCTCTGTGAATTATTCTGCGCCGCGTTGCTGCGCAGGTCAAGACATGAACAAGGTGACAGAGGTATGAAAAAAGCAACATCCGCGCCCGACGAAGAGACCGCCGCGGCCGAAAAAGACCCGATGTTCGTCACGGCGCTGGCGCGTGGGCTGGCGATCCTGCGCTGCTTCAATGCCGAGCAACGGGACCTGGGCACGAGCGAAATCGCACGCCTCACGGGCCTGCCGCAGCCCACCGTCTGGCGCCTGTGCAAGACGCTGTCGCAGCTCGGCTATTTGGTCCCGGGCCAGTCGCCCGACCGGCTGCGCGTCGGCGCGGCGGTGCTGATGCTGGGCCACACCGCGATCACGCACACCGGCATTGCCGCCGCGGCGCTGCCCCTGATGCGCGAAGTGGCCGATCGCTTTGGCATCTCGGTGTCGCTGGCCGAGCGCCACGGCACCGACATGGTGGTCGTGCAGCGCATCGAGGCACCGAGCATCCTGCATCTGAAAATGCATGTGGGCTCGGCGCTCGAGCTGGGCGACTCGTCGCTCGGCTGGGCCTGGCTGGCCTCGCATTCACCCGAGGAGCGAGCTCCCGTGCTCGACGAGCTGCAGCGGCATTACGGCGCGCAGTGGCCAGCCATTCGCGCCAAGCTCGAGGAGGCGTTTGGGGAATATGCCGAGCATGGCTTTGTGTTCAATTTCGCCAAGTCGCACCGCGACGTGAATGCGATCGGGCTGCCGGTCGTCTCGCCGCATGGCGACCGGGTGATGGCGCTGACCTGTGGCGGCGCCAAGTCTTCGCTGTCGAGAGCCAAGCTGATCGACAGCGTGGCGCCGGCGATGCTGGAGCTGGCAGGGAAGATCGCGCCGCTGCTGGTGCTGCAGGGGCAGCGCTGAGGTGCCTGTGCTGTGTTTTCAATCCGGCCTGGCGAATGTCCACGCAGCCGTTGCGCCGTTCGAGGGAGCTGTTGCCGTACTGCTAGCTGCTTGAGCACGGCGCCGTATTCTGAGTGTCCCCGGCCGCCAAGCTGGAATAGCCGAACGCTTTCGGCAGCATCATCACGTCACGTTTCAGATCCTATCCTTACGATATCAGCTCATAGTGGAAGCCGGTGAACCTCGAAGACAAGCCGTGTTCCACCTATCTCCTGAGCGCGAGTGCGCGCTGAGAATGGAGGCACTATGTTAAAGAGACCAAAGAGTTGCACAAGTCGGTCATGACGCGGGAGTTGCACCGAATATCAAATTGCTCGTAAGCATGACAAGCGTAAATTGGTATAGATAGGTGATTTATATGTCGATTCAGTTGCCTGTGACTGCCTCCGTGGGCCGAGAATCACGAATCAAGGAGATAGTCTTGAAGTCATCGCCAAGGAAGCCAAATTTTTTTGAGAAGAGCGACGCAACCCTTGTGTCTGCGGTGGCAAAGAAAATTTGGCGACCAGAGTTCACAGCAAGGTCACGTAGGTAGTCCAAGAAAGACAACGCGTTCAAATCGTCGATATGGGCTATAGGGTCGTCAATAAGTAATATGGGAGGTGCACTTGTCGCAGTGCGATTCCTAGCCAGGAAAATTGACAGCGCGAACGCAGCACGCTGTCCGGTACTCACCTGTGCCAAAGTCCGGGTCTCTTGTGTTTCTACCGATCTCAGAAGCTCATCGGGGCTGCCCACATACTCGTATTCCTTTGGAGAATGGATGCGAGAGAAAATGTCGTTGATTTGGTCGCCAATTGCCTCGAGTACGTCTTGAGTGGCACTCTCCAACGAAGCGTTGGCAAACAGGTCATCCAGTACAGTCCGAGCAGCGCCCAACGCATCTGCTTCACCACGTGCATTTTTGAAGCTGAGCCGCTGAGCCTTAATGGCTGGAGGCAGAGTCTGCAGCTCTTCCGAGTTGCGCACCTGGTTACGCACGGCAGCAATAGCCTCACTACAAGCCGATGCTACGGCGGCAATACGAGCTTGAATTTCAGCGAGTGGGGCATCGCCAGACACATCCAAATATGACCGTAGGCCTTCAGCGTTATTGACGGCCGGAATAAACTCGTCGTGAAGGGTAACGAGCGACGCGAAGGAGTTGATGGACTTAACCCGTGTTGACCAACCATCTGAATCGATGGATCGGCAGATAGCACGGATTTCCTCAACAATTACGTTAATCCTTCGCCGACAAGTCTCCAGCTCTCTACGCTTGCGCTCCGCCGCCTCATTTTGCGAACGCATCACTTCCGCCGTACTAGTAGTGAAAGAAGCCGAGGAATTAGGCTCAAAGAAATGACTGACTCGACTCCAGACCCGGTCATGCTCATTACTCGAGAGCCCAGTTTCTCTCAGAGCTTTGCCATCTTTAGTGAGACGTTGAAGTTCAAAATGAGCTTTGTCTGCCTCAAGCCGCAGGCTCTCGAGTTCATTCAGCATCTCTTTCGTAGTTGTACCTTTCAAGCCTACGAGGGCCGCAGTTCTTTCGTAGTACCCCAACCCGGCCGCGATGTTCGACGCTTCACTCAATTGCCGCTCGGCTTCGCGCGACACGTGAATGAGAGCATTGAGTTCGGCAGAGGTATCTTCGCCAGAGGTTATATCCTCGATGAGGTGAACCAGAGCACCATCTGGATGGACTGTTCGGCAAACCGGGCAAGTATCCAGATGCTGAGAATGCTGGAGAGTTTTGAGGGCAGCGCTCTTAAGGTTTTGGAGTGCGGCGGCACGTGCTGCCGCAGCTTTTCCATGAAGATCGAGTGCTTTCTTAGCGCTGCCAGCTCGCTCGTCGGCATCGCTCCGAATTTTGGCAGCTGATTGAAGAGCCACCCCGATAGGCAGTGCCGCATAATGGTCTGGAAGTTCTGGAATTTCACCTGTAATTTGACTCTTGAGTCGTTCCGCAAGGGCGCCTGCCAAGTCACGTGCTGCGAAGTACCGAGTACGAATATCTTTGAACCCTGACGATTCGTAGATTAGCCAACGGCTCAGTAACTCAGAATTTTTCTCATGCACATCAACCTGTTCTGCAAGTTTCCTTTCTGAATCACTGAGATTTGAGAGGAGCTCTTGGTGGGGGCGAGCGGCTTCAAGTGCTGTTTGCAACTGGATCGAGCGATGCTCAATGTCGTTTATCGTACGAACACCATCCCCTAAGGAGGAAAGAGCTTGAATATGCGCTAGCGCCGCTAATAATTGAGGCTCTTCATCCAGCCTTGCGACGCCGGCCTCAGAAGCGCTTCTCCATCCGAGAGATATAAGTGCCGCACGATACGACTCCGCAAGGGTTGCTGCGGATGAAGGCGTACTCTGCAACTCTTGCAAGCGCTTCTCGAGAAAAGCCAAGTCGTCTTGTAGCTTATCGGCCTTGAGCTCTGCTTTGTTGAATGCCTTCTCCAAGTCCCCATGAATTTTCTCGAGGTAATCGAAGGTGGTTGCAGCAGTCGGACCGACAAGCAGTCGACTAAGCTCGGCTGCTACGTCTGCTGGCTTGAGCGTGGCCGACAGTCGGAACGCAGCGTCCGTATCGAGGAAGTTGTACTGCGAGAAACTTTCGACGATGGAGTCGACGCTGAACTCTTTGCGGCTGTACCAAGCTAAGCAACGAGCCTTGAGACGCGGGCCGTCCGAAGTAGATTGGAGATCAACGGATAATCCGCCTGCATTGGGCGAGAGCTTGCCATTGAGGCGAACAACCCCAGTATTCTTGCTTCTTAGATTATTCCCGCAATAGAACCGCTCGATAGCCTCAAGCAGTGACGTTTTGCCGGTACCGTTTGCGCCCGTGACAAGTGTGACCTTGCCGAAGTCATAGGTCTTTCCGTCGTGCACCGGCCGAAAACTGCTGATGGTCAGACTGAGTAGTTTGGATTTCGCGAGCGGCATGTCATTGCGGTTAAGATCATTAACGCGTTGACGGTTACTTGACGGTACTCCTGCCTCGCCTTTCGCAACCTTTTCCACCACGCCGGTGCGGGGAGTAACGCAATCGAGGAGAAGTTCCAGCTGACCTGCGGCAAGCCTTCTTCTCCAATCTGCGAGCACGTCAGGCGATTCGCCGCCCTCAGTGGCCTCGAAGAGTTCAGCACCTCCTAGCAACGATTCGAGCTCTTTCGCCGAAACGACGCGCTTTCGCGCGTAGTCCTTATCAGCCTCAATTTTGGCTTTTGCCTTGGCGAACTGGGGATGGGCTGAGGAGTTTGGGCCGGCAACGAGATAAAGGTATTTGTTCCATCGCAGGTCACCGGGAGAATCGAAGAAGTCGTCGCCGAGAATTCTTTCTTGGAAGTCGCGGAGATGCTGCGAGCGCTGGATCACTTCATCAGCAAAGTCAACATAAGCTACCGCGTAAGCATGTTGACCAAACCTCTTTTCACCCCGCACAACGGTTTCATCGACATCTTTTAACCCGGCGAGAAGATGTGAGAGCGATTCACGAGCTGTTTGCATTTCTAGCATCTCAGTACCCCCCATCGATGGCCGTCATACTGGCGTCATCGAAAGTAATGTCTATTTGCGCCTTGATGTCGGCGAACTTGATGTTTCCGGTGGCTGTGCGATAGCAGATCGCTACTCGATGCCTATGTGCTTTGTTTTCCCTATGAAGCAATTGGAATGCTGCATCGGTAGTGTTCTTCACAACGTCGGACGCAGGATTCTCACCAAGGTAGGCAACCAGCGCAGGTCGAACTCCGGCCTTAGTCACGTTTGTGTTTGGCGACTCAGGACTCCAGGATATTGAGGCGCCCCCACCTTCTAAGTCTTTGATCGGTAGAGGTAGCTGTTCAGTACGAAGGATGTTCCCGAGGGTGGCAACCTTGCCTATGCGTCGCTGCCGACTCTCCTCAGCAACTACGTCTCGGTCCAATTGCAGGGTCGCTCGGCCAACAACTTCTGATTCCTGGATACGACAAACATCCAACTTGTCGACTCGATGCCATTGCTCGATTATCTTGCGGGGGCCACATGAAAGTGAGATGGCGCGTTCAATATGCAGTCGGTTTTTGATGTCCTGAAGGTTCTCGAACGCAGCGGAAAAGTCTGGGTCCGCGTTAACGATGGAGCGCCAACCTGTTTCAGGACATTCTGGAGCTTCTATCCAGGTCGCGGTGGCAGCATCCCAGATGAGACGAGCGTCGACCATGGGCCCCAACAGCACGTCTTGCACAGCGAGCCCGTCCTGAACGACCTTGGGTACGGTCAGAGCGAAAACCGCCTCGTCATAGTGAAAGTGCAACACATGGCGCTTCTTCTCATGCCGCGTGTAGTAAAGACCTTTGGCCTCGTTGCTGATCACCTCGGAATCTTTCACCGAACACCGATGATCGGGAAGATACCAAGCTGAACCGCTCTCGTTTTTCCACTTTGCCGGCTCCGTACTTTCTGCCTCGTATTGGACCATGTTTTGAGCCCAGTTTAAGCAGATGATGTCGCAGTTAGTCAACGGTGCAGTACGGCTAAAAACATCGGTTCGATAGCGGCGATAGTCGTCATGTTTAGGCTTCGGATTCAATTGCACGTGGATAAGAATCGTGCTGTTGGAAAGCTGCTTGGCCGCATTAGCATCCTGCGATAGGCTCAATGCGTCTGAGCAAATTATGGTTGAAAGCTTGATGAGCTCATCTCTTCCTCGAAAGCGATAAATTGCGCGGCCGCAGCGCAGTTGCTTATTCTCGAATCCATGGTCATCCCGAGATGGCACAGTCTTGAACTGAAAGATGATGACCCGCTTGAAGTTTTGCGCGGCGTCTTGCGTGACAAAGCAATATGCGACCGGGTCGAAGTAGTTCCCCTGTACGACTGGAGCTTCATCAACTTCAAAGACAACGTCACAGTGCCCAAAGCAATCGCTTTTGAATTTCTCAAGCTGGGCGGGAGTCATGCTCTCGCAACCAAGCACCCAGAGCGCGCCAGACCTTGGGAAATGCTCTCCCTTTGCGGCTTTCAGAAGCGATGAGACGGGCAGGAAGTACTCAGGCGTGACCGCAAGTTGGTCTCCACGTGTCCATGCCGTTTTGAGGAAATTGTCGGCACGCGCAGTCGCTGCCTGCAAGTCCCTCGGGCCAATTCGTTGAGCGTCAGCATATATGGGCCCTGCAGGCTGCAACAGGAGCGCCCGATAGCTCTGATGAGTCGCCTGAAGAAGGGACAACTCGGGATTTTGAAGCCCTAACCCTGCGAGCAATGCATCTACATCTCTGATGAAAACTGGCACCGTTTCTCCCGAAAAATCTTTCGCAACCACCCAAATAATACCAATTGTTGCAGTCAATTAACGCGTTTCTGCATAAATCAGCTCAGGACTGATGGGTTGCCAGCACTGGTCCATGCACCGATATATCGGATTTTTCGCATTTCATAGGTATGCTTGTTAGGCAAAAGGGTGCTTCTCACCTGAGTACAGTCATTAAAAGATCGAACATTAGTACTCCTAATGACCGCTATATGGGTGGGACCGGTAGTTCATCGTACGAACACAATCAGCACCAAACGCTATGCAGCCGACCTAGGCATTTGCTGATGGAGTAGCCGTTCTAGTTATAGCTGTCTCCTGATCAACCGGTAGGCTAAAGTAACTGATCGTTAATAGCTCATACGGTTGATGCATAGACTGGTACGTGCAGCGTTGATGCATCGCGTTACCTCACGTCTAGCTTCGCTACCGAGCCGATATCACACGTCGCCTGCGTTTCTTCGAAAGCTTGCCATCGGGCTGAACACCGAGGTCTCACCCATGATGTCGAGTCCGCCTTTTCGAGCCTGACAGGCCTGTACCAAGCTATCACGGACGGAAAATCCGTAGCCGCCGCCACCCCAGCACCACCCCCGTAAGCCCCAGCGCCAGCGCTCCCAGGCTCAGCCCAACGAGCACCGCATCGCGCGCGAGCGCAGGCCGCAGCATCCAAGGCAGGTCCCAGCTGTGCAGCAAGTTGAACAACCAGCGGCCCAGGCGCTGCGCACGGTCGACGCTCAGCACCAGATCGCCCGAATGCGAACTCAGATAGGCCAGCGTGCGGCCGGGGTCGTCGAATTGCAGCCGCAGCACCGGCAGCTCGCGCGCGGCGGCGGCGTACATCGAGGCTTCGCCGCGGCGCAGGTAGTAGGTGTCGTAGGCATCGAGCCAAGCCATCTCGCCGATACCGGCAGCGAACAGCAAGCGCGCCGGTGCCGCAAGCTGCTGTTGGGTAAAGCGTTCGCGCACCTGCCAGGCGCCGCCTTCACTCAGCAGCAACCGCGCTGCGCCCGCGCCATCGCGCGCCAGCAGATAGGGCTGGCCGACCAGCACTTTCCAATCCAGCTCGCGCGCGTCAAAGCCTGCATCGGCCAGCAGCGCCAGCACTTCGCGCACGGCGATGCGCGGCTGCAGCTGCCCCGGCACGCCCTGCTGGTAGGCCTTTACATCGGGCCGTACCGCAGGATCGAACACGCCCAACGGATTCATCGACATCAACCCGCTGAAGATCCACAGGATCAGCACTGGCCCGAACACCAGCCCCGCGAGATGGTGCCAGCGCATATGGAATTCACGATAGGGTGTCTTGGCGCCCGAGCCGTAGCGCCCCACGAAGCGCCAGCGCCAGATGCCCACCAGGGCCCCGGCCAGCGCCGACAGCGTGCCCAGCGCCGACAGGCCGATCACCAGCCAGCTCCAGAACGGATCGCGCGAGCCCTCGCGGAACATATAGACCCAGTGCAGCCAGGCGCCCACGAAGTTCCAGTAGCGCTGGTACTGCGGCGCATCCATCACCACCTCGCCGGTGGTGGACGACACATAGAGCAGCGTGCGCGCGGGGTCGTGCATCTGCACCTTCAGCAGCGGACGGTGCGGATCGAGCAGCCCCGAATGCGTCCAGCGGTCGTCATGGGTGCGACCTTCGACGCGGCCCGCATAGCCCGCAACAAAGGCCTGCGCGCTGCGCAGCGCCGCCGCATCATCGACAGGCGCAGCCAGTGCGCCCGTCAACGCATCGACGACACGCAGCGTGCCATCCGCTTCCTTGAGCCGGTAGACCGGCAGGCCTGCCACCGAACTCAATGTGATCTGCTGCACGGCCTTTGGGGCAGGGCTGTGGCGCAGCGCTGCTTCCACGGGAACGCAGCAGGTGGCGGATGACAGCGGCGCCATCGCGCCCAGCCGCTCGGCGGGCAACAGCCGCGGGTAGCCGACAAACAGCATCACGATGCCGCTGAACAGCCAGAGTGCCATCAATACGCAGGTGGCAACGCCGGTCCAGCGATGGACCAGGATCACCGCCCGCCTGGCTTGGGGCGCGCTCCACATCGGCGGCGCGCTCAGAAGCGGTGGTTGAGGGTCAGCGCATAGCGCCGGCCTTCGCCGACCAGCCACTGGCTGGTGGTGTAGTAGGCCGTCGTGTAGTGGCGCTTGTCGAAGACATTGAAGCCGCGCAGCGTCAGCGTGGTGTCGGCGCCGGCCTGCCACTGCAGCGCGAGATCGGTGGTGGTGTATGCGGGCAGCTCGAGCGTGTTGGCGTTGTTCGCATAGCGCTTGCCGACATGGCGCAGCCCGCCCGACAGCGTCCACTGCGGCTGCAGCTTCCAGCCCAGCCACAGATTGGCCACGCGCTGCGGCACATCGGTGGGCACCTTGCCGTTGCGCGAGATCACCACGCCGCCCACGGTTTCGCCGAAGTCGTCATAGCGCGCGCGCAGCAGCGCCACATTGGCGTCGATGCGCAGCGCGCGCGTAGCCTGCAGCGCCAGCGTGCCCTCGACACCCTTCGACGAGCGCTCGCCGACCTGCACGCGCAGGGCCGGGTTGGCCGGGTCGCGCGTGAGCAGGTTGTTCTTGCGGATCTGGTAGGCGGCCAGCGTCCAGTCGCCGCGGCCCTGCCAGAACGACTGCTTGAGGCCGAGTTCGAACTGCCGGCCCTTCGAGGCCTCGAAGCCGGCGTTGGCCGGCGAGAGCATCAACAGGCCGCTGACCGGGTCCGCGGCCTGTGCCACCTGCGCGTAGAGCGACAGATCGGGCCGCAGCTGGTAGACGGTTCCGAGGCGCCAGCCGGTGTTCGAATAGTTGCGGTCAAAGGCCTGGGTGCCGGCCACGAGGTCCTGGCGCGAGAGCTCGGCATGGTCGAAGCGGATGCCGCCGACCAGGGACCAGCGCTCGTCGAGCGCGAGCCGGTTCTCGGCAAACAGCGCGTACTGCTGCACCTCGTTGCGGTAGCGCGGGATGAAGGGCACCGCGCTCGCGTAATAGCCGGGCTCGGGGCGATAGGGGTCGACCGCGCCCGAGCTGCCCGCATAGGTGTTGTTGGTGTGGCGAAACGCCGCGCGGTTGATGTCGAAGCCCAGCGACAGCCGGTTCTCGCGCCCGAAGAGCGTGCCGCTGAAGCTTGCATCGGTGGTGTTGCCGGTCTGCGTCTGGTCGTGGCCGATCTCGGTGTTGTCGGCGCGGTCGATCAGGCTGGTGGCGGCATTGAACGCATAGGCTTCGGCGTTGCGCCAGTAGCGGTCGCTTTCGATGTGATAGAGCTTGCTGCGCAGCACGATATCGCTGGTCGGCGCCCATTGCGCCGTGAGCTCGGTCCAGCGGTCCTTGTACTGGATGTCGCTGTCGAGGACGTTGTAATTGCGTTTGCGCAGCGCCGGGTCCTGCACTCCGTTGACCAGCGGCGTGCCGAAGTAACGCATTGGCGCCTGCCGGCCTTGGGAGTGCGCAAGCTGCAAGCTCAGGTCGGAGGACACATCCCAGCGCAGCGCGCCCGAGAAAGTGCGGTAGCTCGAGTCGCCCCGATCCACCCAGCCATCGGAGTTCTGACTGCTCAGATCAAGCCGGTACGACCACTGCTCCCCAAGCGCGCCGCCGCTGCCATAGGCCAGCGTGCGCTGGCCCCGGCTGCCGGCGCTGGCCTCGACCTCGCTGCGCACCGGCCCCCGCGAGGGTTTCTTCGGGATGATGTTGACCACGCCGCCAATTGCGCCGTCGCCATGGATCACCGAGGCCGGGCCGCGCAGCACCTCGATGCGCTCGATCGGCCAGGTGTCGAAGGGAAAGCTCACGCCGACGCCGCCATATTGGCGCGTGCCGTCGTACAGCCGCATCACCGAGGTGGTGTCGGTGAAGCCGCGCACCGACAGCGAGCTGCCGCTGTTGCCCGGGTGGCCCAGGCTGGTGATGCCGGTGGAACGCGTGACGGCATCGACCAGCGAGCGGTCGCCGCGCTGCTCGAGCTGCGCGCGGGTCGTGACTTCGACGCTGGCGGGTGTCTCGCGCAGACTCAGATCGAGCCGGCTGCCGGTGCCGACGCTGCGCTCGAGCGGGCTGTCGCCTGCGGCGCGCACGGTGACGGTATCCAGCGTGGGACTGGTCTGCGCCCAGCCGGGAGAAGCAGCCAGCGCCAGCGCGGCCAGGCAGGAGGGCGAGAGAAAACGGGCGGCGCTCTGCGGCGACGCAACAAAGGAGAAGCGGTACATGGGCGATCTGCAAGGGAGTGAGGCGGCCCGGACCGGTGACAGTCCGGAGGCGACAGCGCACGGCCGGCAGCATCGGCCGGTCGCGCGGAAAACTCACACCGAGGCAGGGGGCCCGCGCGGGGGCAGCGGCGCCCCGACCAGCGCGGCGATGCGTGCCGACACCACCGGCTGCAGCGCGCGCCCCAGCGGCTGTGGCTGCGCCAGATGCAGCGCCAGCGGCACGGGCGGCGGCGCCAGCACCAGGCACATCGGGCAGTCGAGCGCATGCGGGCTGGCGGCCACCGCGTCGTCGCTGCCCAGCTCGACCCACTGCATGCCGCCCATGGAGGTGCAGACCATCTCCATCCATTGGGGCTGCACCAGCGGCGACGCGACTGCCGCGCCCAGCGTCAGCACCAGCCAGGCCAGGACCAGGCAGGCAAGTGTTCGGGCGTGGCGCAGGGCATGCATAAGCGGACATTATGGCTGGATCGGGAGGAGGTCAAGCCAAGCTCGTGCGCTGAAAAATTTAGCGGCTAAAAATGCCTGCGCCTGCAGGAAGCGCTTGCGCAAAGCACAGGCTTCGATGAAGCTCTGGACCAGCAGGCGCAGCCGCGGCGACACCGGCGCCAGGCCTTTTGCAATTCACACACAAGGACACCATGGGCAAGAAAGCGCAAAAATCCGACAAATCCAAGGCGTCTGGCGCACAGGCCACGGCTCGCGTGCCGCAGGACAACACCCTTTCGGCATCGGACTACGAGGCGCAGCTCGAGCTGCTGCAGATCGAGCTGGCCAAGCTGCAGCGCCACTTCATCGACTGCGGCGACAAGATCCTGGTGCTGTTCGAAGGCCGCGACGCTGCCGGCAAGGACGGCAGCATCAAGCGCATCATCGAGCACCTGAGCCCGCGCGAAACGCGCGTGGTGGCGCTGGGCACGCCTTCGGACCGCGACCGCAGTGCCTGGTATTTTCAGCGCTACGCCGCGCACCTGCCCACGGCCCAGGAGTTCGTGCTCTTCAACCGCAGCTGGTACAACCGCGCCGGAGTCGAGAAGGTGATGGACTTTTGCACCAAGGAGCAGCATGCCGAGTTCATGCAGTCGGTGGTGCCCTTCGAGGAGATGCTGGTCAACTCGGGGGTCAAGCTGCTCAAGTACTACCTCGACATCAGCAAGGACGAACAAAAGGAACGGCTCGAGGACCGCCGGCGCGACCCGCTCAAGCAGTGGAAGATCGGCGCGGTCGACAAGGTGGCGATCAAGCACTGGAAGGCGTATTCCGCAGCGCGCGACGAGATGCTGCTGCAGACGCACAACCCGGTCACGCCCTGGAGCGTCGTGCGCGCCGACAACAAGCGCCTGGCGCGGCTGAACCTGATCCGGGACCTGCTCTCGCGGCTCGATTACGCGGGCAAGGACGTGGATCTGGTCACGCCGGACCCGGACATCGTGTTCGAGTTCGAGCCGGATGCGCTGACCGATGGGCGCATGGCGCGCTGAGGGCGCCCGATCACCGGCTCGACTGCCGCTCGATCAGCCGGAACCCGATGTCCACCACCGGCTGCTCCAGCGCTTGCCCCTGGCAGCGCGCAAGGATCAGCCGCGCCGCCAGGCGCCCGATCTCCGGGCCATCGACATGCACCGAAGTGATGGACGGCAGCACATGCGCGCTGAACTCGGCGTCGCCGAAGCCCACCACAGCCAGGTCCCCGGGCACGCGCAGCCCGCGCGCCTGGGCTTCGACCAGCACGCCATGGGCGAGGGTATCGGAGCTGCAGCTCACCGCCTGCAAGCCGGGCTCGATCTCCAGCAGCTCGCCCAGCGCGCGGCTACCGGCACCTCGGCGATCCACGTGCCTTACAAGGGCGGCGCGCCCGCGCATATCGATCTGATGGGCGAGCAGGTCGACGCTTCCTCCAGAACATTAACGCCTTGGTGCAGTACTTGACCTCCTCCCCTGCCGGAAAGCAGAGGATTCCTACGGCGCCATGCAGGAGACAAGTTCCTGCACAGTCACTTCGGCGGGTTCCTGCTTCACCGAGGCTGGTTGCACCAATGTCTTTCGACTTCGGCCAGAGCCGTCCTCTCCACAGGCTGACAAGCGCAGTCCGCGCTCCAGAACATTGATGGCGCCGACCACATCGGCATGGTCGCCATGGCCGCAAGCCTGGCACAGGAAGGCCGCTTGCGTGCGGCGGTTGTCCTGGCTGACATGGCAGCAGCGCGGACATGTCTGGCTGGTGTAGTGCGCCGGCACGGCCAGCAGGATGCCACCTGCCCAGGCCATCTTGTATTCCAGCTGCCGGCGGAACTCGCTCCAGCCCTGGTCCAGTATGGCTTTGTTCAAGCCTGCTTTTTGCCGGACCCGCCGGCCAGGCCGCTCGATGCTGCCCTTGCACGACCGGGACATGTTCCTGACATGCAGGTCCTCCACACAGACAAGCACATGGTTTTGGCTGATCGCCGTGGAGGCCTTGTGCAGGAAGTCCCTGCGGGCATTGGCTATCTGGCTGTGGACCTTTTGCACCCTGGCTTTGGCCTTCTTCCAGTTGCTGCTGAATCTGAGCTTGCGGGCCATGCGCCGCTGGTATTTGGCCAAGCGTTGCTGGTGCTTTTTGAAGCTGTGCAGCGGAGCAATGGAACTGCCATCGCTCAGGGTGGCAAAACGGGCAATGCCCATGTCGATACCAATGGCGGTGGTGGCCGCAGGCACTGGCTCAGGCACATCACGTTCTGTCTGGATGCTGGCGTACCACCGATCTGCAGTGCACGACAGGGTGATGTTCCTGGCCTGGCCCAGAATCTCCCGGCTATTGCGATAGCGCACCCAGCCCAGCTTGGGCAGCTTGATGCGGCTGTTGGCCTGATCGATCTCGAACTGTTTGCTGTCGGGGTAACGCAAACTCTCGCCGCAGCCCTTGCGCTTGAAACGAGGAAAACCGGTGCGCTTGGCAAAGAAATTCTTGTAGGCACGCTCGAGGTCCTTGAGCGCATGCTGCAGCGGGTGACATGGCGCCTCCTTGAGCCAAGGGGTTTGCGGGCTATTGCGCCACGCGGTCAGGGATTTCGCCAGTGCCACATAGCCGATGAACTTGCCGCCCGCTTCGTGGTTCGCTTTCTGCAAATCCAGCGCCTTGTTGTAGACGAAGCGGCAGGCCCCGGCGAAACGGCGCATGTCGCGCCGCTGCCTGCCGTTGGGCATGAGCTCAAACCGGAAGGCTTGCAGGCGTTGCATGAACGGATTATCGGCAAGAAGCGCCAACCTGAGAGGCAAAACCAATGATGGGCTGAAGCTCTTTGGTGGCCCCTGTATTGGCGGCTGTCTGGAAGCCGATTGCAATAAGGCATGTAATGGGCCGCAATATCCAACAGCCAGGAAGGCTTCATCGTCCGCGCTCTTGACCCCGCCCCAAACGGCAGGGTTTGCCGCGCACCGGATCAAGGCCGGCAAGATGCGCGCGCTGGCCATCACCAGCGCCGCGCGCTCTGCGGTGCTGCCCGAGGTGCCGACGCTGGCCGAAGCCGGTGTGAAGAATGTCGAGGTGACCTCGTGGCAGGCCATTGTCGCGCCCAAGGGGCTGCCGCCAGCCGTGCGCGAGAAGGCCCATGCCGCGTTTGCCGAAGCGCTCAACAACCCCAAGGTGAAAGACCAATTCGTCGCGATCGGCTTCGAGATGGTGGTCAACACGCCGGCGCAGTTCGCCGAGTTCCAGCGCAAGGAATACGCGAAGTGGAAGTCGGTGATCGAGACCGGAAAGATCACCATCGACTGATGCATTCCATGCCCGGGGCGCGGCGTTGGCCGGTGCCCGGGCGCTTTCTTTTCCCTTTTTCAGCCGCTTTGCCATGTCCTCCTCCACACCTTCCGCCACTGGCGATTCCATTTCCTGGGTCCGCATCTCCTCGTGCTATCTGCCGCTGGCCCACCCGATCAGCGATGCCAAGGTGCTGACCGGGCGCCAGAAGCCGATGACCGAGATCGCGATGCTGTTTGCCGAGATCGAGACCAAGGACGGCCACCGCGGCCTGGGCCTGAGCTACTCCAAGCGCGCCGGCGGCCCGGGCCAGTTCGCGCATGCCAGGGAAATCGCGCCGGCGCTGATCGGCGAGGACCCGAGCGATATCTCGCGCCTGTGGACCAAGCTGCAGTGGGCCGGCGCCTCGGTCGGGCGCAGCGGCATGGCGACCCAGGCGATCGGCGCCTTCGATGTCGCGCTCTACGACCTCAAGGCGCGGCGTGCCGGATTGTCCTTGTCCAAGCTGCTGGGCGCGCAGCGCGACTCGGTGCAGTGCTACAACACCTCGGGCGGCTTCCTGCACACGCCGATCGAGCAGCTCGTGGTCAATGCCGGCGCCTCGATCGAGCGCGGTATAGGCGGCATCAAGCTCAAGGTGGGCCAACCCGACCGGGCGCTCGACATCCAGCGCGTGGAAACCGTGCGCAAGCACCTGGGCGAGCAGGTGCCGCTGATGGTTGACGCCAACCAGCAGTGGGACCGCCCCACGGCCCAGCGCATGTGCCGCATCTTCGAGGAGTTCAACCTGGTGTGGATCGAGGAGCCGCTCGACGCCTATGACTTCGAGGGCCACGCGGCGCTGGCCGCGACCTTCGACACGCCGATCGCCACTGGCGAGATGCTGACCAGCGCCGCCGAGCATGGCGAGCTGATCCGCCACCGCGCGGCGGACTACCTCATGCCCGACGCGCCGCGCGTGGGCGGCATCACGCCGTTCCTCAAGATCGCGGCGCAGGCCGAGCATGCGGGCCTGAGCCTGGGCCCGCATTTCGCGATGGAGCTGCATGTGCACCTGGCCGCGGTCTATGCGACCGAGCCCTGGGTCGAGCATTTCGACTGGCTCGAGCCGCTGTTCAACGAGCGCCTCGAGATCAAGGACGGCCGCATGCTGGTGCCCACGCGTCCGGGCCTGGGCCTGTCCCTGAGCGAGCAGGCGCGCGTCTGGACGCGTGAAGTCGCGGAGATCGGGCAGCGGGCCTGAGGCCGCGCGCCCGGGGCGTTACTTGACGGCGGTGATCGCGTCCAGCGTCTTTTGCCCGAACTTGGTCGCGAACTGCTTGTAGGCCGGCGCCAGCGCGGCGCGAAACGCCGCCTGGTCGACTTCGTTCACGACCTGCACGCCGTGGCGCTTGATTTCCTCGACGCCGCTCTTTTCCACGTCATCGACGAACTTGCGCGACGCCAGGCTGCCGGCGCGCGCGCCCTCGGCAAAGGCCTTCTTCTGCGCATCGTTCAGGCCGCCCCAGACCGCGGGCGAGACGATCAGCACCATGGGCGCATAGACATGGCTGGTCAGCGACAGGTATTTCTGCACCTGCCAGAGCTTGGCGGAGGTGAACACCGAGATCGGATTTTCCTGCCCGTCGATCGTGCCCTGCTGCAGCGCGCCGATGACTTCGGGCCAGGACATGGGCGTGGGCGCCATGCCGAGCTGGCGAAACGCGTTGATATGCGTCTGGTTTTCTGTGACGCGGATCTTCAGGCCCTGCGCATCGGCAGGCTTGATCACCGGGCGCTTGTTGTTCGACAGATGGCGAAAACCCTGCTCGCCCCAGGCCAGCGCGATCAGGCCGCGCGCGCGGAACTTGGCCAGCAGGTCCTCGCCGATCTTGCCGTCGAGCACGGCGCGGGCATGCGCGGTGTCGCGAAACAGGAAGGGCACATCCATCACGCCGGCTTCGGGCACGAAGTTGCTCACCGCGCCGTTGGAGACCACCACGGCCTCGACGGTGCCCAGCGTCAGCCCTTCGATCAGCTCGCGCTCGCCGCCCAGCGCGCTCGAGGCGAAGTGCTTGAACTTGAAGGCGTTGTTGGTGGATTTCTCCACCGCATCCGCCCATGCCAGCGCACCGGCGCCGAAGTGCGAGTTCTGCGCCAGCGCATAGCCGATCTTGATCTCGCGCGCCTGCTGGGCGCCGGCCTGGCCGCAAAGTCCGATGCCCAGGGCGAGCGCGGCAGCAAGGGAGGTACGGCGGGTGATATGCATGGAGGTCTCCTGGTGGTCTTTGTGAGGGTGCGCGGCGGATGGCCGCGCAGGCTTGCGCAAGATAAACCGGATGGAGCCAGAATTCCGCGTCCGTTGGGCGTTTTTCCTGAAGGAAGCGCCAATATCCGGGAAGACCCCTAGGGCGTTTGGTTGCTGAGTAGCCCGTCATCCTTCGACAAGCTCAGGACGAACGGATAACCACTACCGTTCGCCCTGAGCTTGTCGAAGGGCGTTTCAGGGCGCCAGAATCTGCCGGTACCCGTCGATCAGCGCGGCGTAGCCGATGAACATTTGATCCGGTGCGCGGCGAACCCTGCCTTTCAGGGCAGGGTCAAGAGCGCGGACGACAAAGCCGTCCTGGTGGGTGGGATTGGTTTCAATGCGGCGTCTGCCGCTGCTACTGCTCGATGTACTGGCGAATAACAGCCATAGGGGCACCACCATAGCTACCGGCAAAGTAGCTTGGCGACCAAAGTGCTTCACCCCATAGGCTGCTTTGTATGCTGGGGTCATTTCTCTTGCGAATCATCCGGCTGGGCACGCCCTTGAGACTGTTCACCAGATTGGACACCGCCACCTTCGGCAGGTAGTTCACCAGCAGACGCACATGGTCGTCTTCGCCATCAAATTCCACCAGCGCATAATCAAGCCATGCAGCGCTTGCAGGCCTTCAAATTTGCACTCATGCCCGACGGCGGGCAGCAGCGCGACATGCGCCGTTTTTCCGGGGCGTGCCGGTTCGTCTATAACAAGGCGCTGGCGTTGCAAAAAACAAATTACGAAACTGGCGGCAAGTTCATCGGTTATGTGGCATTGGCCAAATCACTCACCGAGTGGCGCAATGGGCCAGATACCCCCTGGCTCAAAGAGGCACCTTGCCATCCGCTGCAGAACGCGCTGAAAAACCTGGATCGGGCCTACCAGAACTTCTTTGCCAAACGCGCAGACTTTCCGCGCTTCAAGCGCAAAGGCCGTGGCGAGAGCTTTCGTTACCCGGACCCCAAGCAGTTTGAAATCGACCAGGCCCACAGCCGCATCAAGCTGCCAAAGCTCGGCTGGGTGCGTTATCGCAACAGCCGGGAAGTTTTGGGTAAGGCCAAAAACATCACCATATCTTGTGCTTCTGGCAAGTGGTACGCCAGCATCCAGACCGAGCGCGAAGTGCCCCAGCCCACTCCTGCGGCCACAACCGCCATTGGCATTGACATGGGCGTTGCCCGCTTTGCCACCCTGAGCGACACCAGCTTCATTGCCCCGCTGAACAGCTTCAAGAAGCGCCACCAGCGCCTGGCTCGGTATCAGCGGCGCATGGCCCGCAAAGTCAAATTCAGCAGCAACTGGGAAAAGGAAAAAGCCAAGCTTCAAAAGGTTCACCGCTACATAGCCAACGCCCGAAAAGACTTCCTGCACAAGACCACCACAACGATCAGCCAAAACCACGCGCTCGTTTGTATCGAGGATTTGCAG
>Ga0308164_10000310_pt1 | contig 99556 bp, 92 predicted proteins | sample PhyTR2_FD_201031 | JGI IMG/M metagenome (GOLD analysis project Ga0308164, IMG submission 201031) | Phyllosphere microbial communities from UC Gill Tract Community Farm, Albany, California, United States - DLSLT.R2 | ecosystem: Host-associated > Plants > Phyllosphere > Unclassified | place: USA... | reverse complement strand
CCTGGCGCTGATCCGGGGGTAGCCTGGCAGGACGCCAGGCTAGCCGCACCGGGCCATGGATGGCCCGTTGCGGCGACCCCCGGATCAGTGACAGGGCGAAGGAACCCGACGAAGTCGGGCCGGAAACCGGAGCGAAAGGCTTTGGTTACTTTGGCCTCATCAAAGTAACTCGCCGAGGGGCGAAAAGGTGACTTGAGTCGAGCCTACATCCACCTGACACCACAGAACCGCTGTGTGACGCAGAGCGTCACGAACGGCATTCCCACGCTGGAGCGTGAGGAACGATAATCTCACTACCGCCATCGTGCGACGCTCTGCGTCCGCTCCTAGATCCCGCTGAACCAGTTGTACCCCTGATCCTCCCAATACCCCCCAGGATTCTCGTTGCTGACGAAAATCTCGACGATGTGCTTGGGATTCTTGAAACCCAGCTTGGTCGGCACCCGCACCCGCAACGGGTAACCGTAATCAGGTGGCAGCGCCACTTCACCGAAGTCCAGCGCCAGCAACGTCTGCGGATGCAGCGCAGTGGGCATATCCAGGCTCGAGTAATAGCGGTCAGCGCACTTGAAACCGACAAAGCGCGCCGTCGTATCAGCGCCGATGTACTCCAGGAAGGTCTTCAACGGCACACCGCCCCACTGCCCTATCGCGCTCCAGCCCTCGATACAGATCAACCGCGTGATGTCCGTGCGTTGCGGCAGTTTGCGCAGCGCCCCCAGCGTCCATGGCTGCTTGTCCCGCACCAGCCCCGACACCGCCAGCTGGTAATCGGAAAGATCCAGCTCCGGCACGTTGTACTCAGGGTAGAAGGCATTGAACGGGAACGGGTTGGTCAACTGCGCCTTGCTGTAGGTCGGCGCCAGCTTCTGGCCATTGAACAGCCAGGCCTGAACCCGGTCATTCCAGCGCGACATGGCCCACAGCACCTTGTCGACCTGATCGCCATCCTGCAGGTTGCAGCCCGTGAGCATCGACATCGCGCCCACGGTCAGCCCCGCGCGCAGAAACGAGCGGCGCTGAATATCGATCAGTTGACGCTCCTGCGCGGGCTCCAGGCGGATACGCTGAGTGATGCGTTTACGTGGTTCGTTCATGATTGCGCAGTTCCGTCTTCGTTCGGCTGGCGGCCGCCGGTAATCATCGGCAGCAAAGTACTGGGCACCAGCACGACCAGCAGCAGATGGACGATGACAAATGCGCCGATGGCGGTCATCGCCCCGAAATGTACCCAACGGGCGAAATCGAATCCGCCCAGCAGACTGACCAGCCCCTGAAACTGCACCGGTTTCCAGATGGCCAGGCCGGACAGCACCACCAACACACCCATGGCCAGCACCAGCCAGTACATCAGCCGTTGCACCGCGTTGTAACGGCCTTTGACGTGGACCAGTCGAAAACGCAACGCGTCACTCATGTCACGCGTCACTTCGGACGGCCGGACCGGCAGCAGGTCGCGTTTGAAATGGCGGCTGAACACGCCATACAGCACATAAATCAGACCGTTGATGACCAACAGCCACATCACCGCGAAGTGCCAGGCAATGGAACCGCCCAGCCAGCCGCCGAGTGTCAGGAATTTGGGAAAGGTGAACGGCATCAGTGGCGATGCGTTGTAGATCGCCCAACCGCTCATGAACATACAGACCATGCCCACGGCATTGACCCAGTGCGTCAGGCGCACCGGCCACGGATGAATGGGGCGGGTTTTCATGTCGAGATCCCTCTGATCAGGCATGGAAAAGGCTGTCAGGGGCAGCCTTGCGCCCCTGACAGCCCTGGCGGTGATTACATCGGCGGGGTAAACCCGTCCTTGCCGACTGCCACACCACGAGCAGACTTGCCGTCGTCAGCCGGGAACACCACGACCTTGGCGCCCTTGGTCAACTGATCAACCTTGCCTGGCTCGACGTAGGCGATAGGCACATCCTGCGGCACCACCAGCTTCTTCTCGCCACCCTCGTATTTGACGGTCAGCGTGCGGCCATCGGTGCCAGCCAACGTGCCAACGGTGCCATTGGTCATGGTGCCGGTGCTGCCATCAGCGTTTTCCCAGCCATAGTGACCTTCGCCGCTGCCTTTGAGGCTGGCTTCAAAAACAGTCACCTCCAGCGCTTTCAGTGTGCCGTCCGCCTGCGGGATGGCAGCCGAACCGACAAAACTGTCGCCTTTGATTTGCTTGAAGTCAGCTTCGGACACAAGACGAATACCGGTCTTGTCAGTCAGCTTGATACTTTCGTGCTGACCCGAGCGGGTGGTGAAATCGAGGGTGTCGGCGCTGACGCTGTCGACGGTCCCGCGCATCGGTTTAACCACCTTCATGTCAGCAGCCTGAGTCATGACAGCAGCGCTGAGCAACAGCAGGCCGAACGTAGTAGAGAGTGCAGTCTTCATCGGTACTTCCTTGGCAGTTGATATCTGAAACCCATCCTTGCACCGTTACCGGCACCGCAGAATGACCGGGCAATGACATTTTTGTCATTCGCCGGACACCTCGTCGGCAACTGGTTAGACTCCGGCATCGGCGCACCATGGGTGCAGGCAAAAGCGTAGCGGACAAAACGATGCATATCCTGCTGATTGAAGACGACACCAAAACCGGCGAGTACCTGAAGAAGGGTCTGGGTGAGTCCGGCTACAAGGTGGACTGGACCCAGCACGGGGCCGACGGCCTGCACCTGGCGCTGGAAAACCGCTACGACCTGATCGTGCTGGACGTGATGCTGCCAGGCATCGACGGCTGGCAAATCATCGAAGTACTGCGCGCCCGGCAGGACGTGCCGGTGCTGTTTCTCACCGCGCGCGACCAGTTGCAGGACCGGATTCGCGGCCTGGAACTGGGCGCCGACGATTATCTGGTCAAGCCATTTTCCTTCACTGAACTGCTGCTGCGCATCCGCACCATCCTGCGCCGGGGCGTGGTGCGCGAGGCGGACCATTTTCATCTGGCCGATCTGGAACTGGACCTGTTGCGCCGCCGGGTGACGCGTCAGCAACAGGTTATCGTGCTGACCAACAAGGAGTTCGCCCTGCTGCACCTGTTATTGCGCCGCGAAGGCGACGTACTGTCCAGGGCACAGATTGCCTCGGAAGTCTGGGACATGAATTTCGACAGCGACACCAATGTCGTCGACGTCGCCATCAAGCGTCTGCGCAGCAAGGTCGACCTGCCCTACCCGGTCAAGCTCATCCACACCGTGCGCGGCATTGGTTATGTGTGCGAGGTACGGCCATGCGACGCCAGCCTTCCCTGACCCTGCGCTCGACCCTGGCATTTGCTCTGGTGGCGATGCTCACCGTCAGCGGTGCCGGCCTGTATCTGTATCAGTCAATCGAAGCAACAGTGATGCAACGCAGTGACCATGCCGTGCTTGCGCGACTGGACCACTTTCGCAAGCTGCTGCGCTATGACCTGACCATGGACAACCTCAAGGGCAGCCCGCAGCTGTTCGAGAACATGCTCGACAGCGAAGAAGACATCTTCATCATCGGCGAGCCGGGCAAGTCACCGGTTATCTCCGTCAACCCGCAGCACGCGCCCTTGCCGGAACTGCCGACCGTGGCGCAGGACCAACCGCTGCGTGTCGATGACCTGCGCAGCGGCATGAGCCTGCAAGGCGTGCCGTTGCGCGCTGCTGCGGTACAGGTGATGTCCAACGGTGTCGAGGTACGTTTGCAGGCAGCGCATTTGATGGTCAAGGAAATGGCCATGCTCGCCAGCTTCCGTCAGCGCATCTATATAGCCGTGGCCCTGGCGTTTCTGATCACCGCAGCCCTGGGTTATGTACTGCTGCGTCGCGGCTTGCGTCCACTGCGAAGAATGGCTGCCCATGCCGCCGCAATCACCCCGGCCAGCCTGCACAAACGCCTCGACAGCCGTGATACGCCCGTCGAGCTGCAACAATTGAGCGACGCCTTCAACGCCATGCTTGACCGTCTGGACGATGGCTACCGACGCCTGATGCAGTTCTCTGCCGATCTGGCCCACGAAATCCGCACACCGGTCGGTTCGCTGATGGGCCATTGTCAGGTTGCCTTGCGCCAGAACCGCAGCGCCGATGAATATCAGGCGCTGCTGGCCTCCAATCTGGAAGAGCTGGAGCGCATCTCGCGGCTGGTGGAAAGCATCCTGTTTCTGGCACGGGCGGACGAAGCCCAGGCCGCTCTGGAGCGTCAGTCGCTGGATCTGCACGATGAACTGCAACGGGTTGCCGGCTATTTCGAAGGGCTGGCCGAAGAACGCAACCTGACCCTGAGCCCCCACGGACAAGGTACGTTGCAGGCCGATCCGATTTTGCTACGGCGTGCATTGAGCAATCTGGTCGCCAATGCGATCCGCTACGCCGATGAAGACAGCGAGATTCTGATGCAGGTGACGGCTGTGGACGGGCACTGGAAGATCGATGTGGAGAACCGTGGACCGGTGCTGCCGGAAGCCACCCTCGCACGCTTGTTCGATCGTTTCTATCGCGGTGATGCCTCACGCCATGAGCGTTCGGATTCCAACGGCCTGGGGCTGGCGATCGTCACGGCAATCATGCAACTGCACGGCGGTCGGGTCGAAGTCGCTCAACCCGCCGTCGGCAGAATCTGCTTCAGTCTGATATTCCCGGCGGCCTGAAGCCTGCGGCGCGAAAGGATCAATTCTTTTTCTCGTGGGCAATGGCCAGCTTGTAGAACGTGGCCGAGCCGCCTTCCGTGGTGTAGCCGGTGTTGTCCTGGGTGTAGACCCCTGCCTTGAAATAGAACAGTTTGCTGGCCCAGGCTGAATCCAGCTTGGCGTACCAGACTGCGTCGAAGGCATTCACCGTCAGATCGCCAGACGGCGATAGGTTGATGGTGTAGTTGAACTGCTTATTGAGCGGCACACCCTGGGCGATGTTGATGACCTCGATTTCCGAGTCCGGCGTACGACGAAACTTGGCGACGATATTGCCGGTCTGCAGCTTCTCCTTGTACTGATACTCCACCTTCAGCAGCGGTTCGGTGCTCTGGTAGCAGTGAATCTGACCGATCACGATCTTGCCGCTGGAAGGCACCTGATCGACTTCCAGGGTCGCGCGCAGAAAGTTGTCGGCACTGGAGTAGGCCCAGTTGAAGACTCTTCCGTCCGACGTCGTCTCGCGCAATTCGGAACGCGGGTACTTGGCGTTTTCGGTGGTTGAACCCGTCACCGGTGCCCAGAAGAACAGCGTATCCCCGGACTGGAAATAGCCATCCCGATAGCCCTTTACCAATTTGGGGGTTTCGATGATGGTCGCAGGGCTTCCGACAGGGACGGAGAGATTCCAGGTAGCAAGGTCGATCATGGCGTAGCTCGCAAGGTGCGCATCGCGCACCAACTGAATGGCTCTGGAACGGGTGTGCTGGCCCGTTTGGTCATCCAGACTATCGGCTGAATCGTTTATTTTTTAAACAGCATCGACAATGCTTTGGCGTCAACAAAACGTCTAAATATAGCCGATGCCATCATTGCGATATCAATTGTTGCGATGAAGCTATGTGCCACCACCAAGCTGCAAGCGTTGATTAACGTGAAGAAGTGTTTTGCGAAGCGCGTCATTTTTTTGAATGTATCGAGGCCGATACAGCGCAAAAAGCCGCAAATTACCGACAGACGGTAGCAATTATCTTCATGGAAAATGAACTTATGGCACTTGAAACTGACAAAGGCGCCCCTTCATCAACGCTACGCCGCCTCGAAATACGCTTTCGCCGGGTTAAAAAAGCGCCTCCGCCGGGCGGCTTCGGGTTGACTGTAAGCAGTTGTTACGGGATATTAGTTAGCAAGCTATTTATCTCCCTGCTAACAATATCGCTCCTAACTAAATTCCTGGTGTTTCCATGTCTGTCGAATCCCTGCATCGGACAATCAGCAGTGGCCTGGTGGCCGCGTCTCGCCAATGGCGACGCATCTGCCAGAACACGCTGGTGACCTATGGCATTTCCGACGCCTGCGCAGGTCCGTTGCTGGCCATTGCGCGTCTGGGCGATGGCGCACATCAGGTGAAAGTCGCCCAGGCGGCTGGCATGGAGAGCCCGACGCTGGTGCGTCTGCTCGACCAGTTGTGCAAGGCCGATATCGTTTGCCGCACTGAAGACCCGAATGACCGCCGCGCCAAGGCCTTGAGCCTGACTCGCAAAGGTCGCGCACTGGCCTGCTCCATCGAAGCCGAGCTGACCCGCTTGCGCGCCGAAGTGCTGCAAGGTCTGCAGCCTGCCGATCTGGAGGCCACCTTGCGTGTGTTACAGGCCTTTGCTGATGCGGCGCAGCGCGAACACGGGGGCCAGGCTTGAACGGATTTTTCTCCAGCGTTCCGCCGGCACGTGACTGGTTCTACGGTGTGCGCACCTTCGGCGCGTCGATGCTGGCGCTGTACATCGCATTGTTGATGGAAATGCCCCGCCCCTACTGGGCGATGGCCACGGTGTACATCGTCTCCAGCCCCTTCGTCGGCCCGACCAGCTCCAAGGCGCTGTACAGAGCGGCCGGGACGTTGGCCGGTGCAGCGGCGTCGGTGCTGCTGGTGCCTATGTTCGTACAAACGCCCTTGTTGCTGGCCATCGTGGTCGGGCTGTGGACCGGGACCCTGTTGTTTCTGTCCCTGCACTTGCGCACCGCCAACAGCTACGCCCTGATGTTGGCCGGCTACACCATGCCGCTGATTTCGCTGCCGGTGGTCGACAACCCGCAGGCTGTGTTCGACATCGCGGTGTCGCGTACCGAAGAGATTTTTCTCGGCATCATCTGCGCCGCCGTCGTAGGTGCGATGTTCTGGCCCAGGCGCCTGGCACCTGTGTTTCAGGCCACCACGGAGAAATGGTTCAGTGATGCCGCGACCTACAGTCAGCGCTTTATCAGCCGTACCTGTCAGCCCGAAGAAATCGGCACGCTGCGCAATTCGATGGTCGGCAGCTTCAACTCGCTGGAAATGATGATCGGCCAGTTGAGCCACGAAGGCGCCCGTAAGCAAACCGTGCGCAACGCCAATGAACTGCGCGGCCGGATGATCCACCTCTTGCCGGTCATCGATGCGCTGGATGACGCGCTGTGGGCGCTGGAGCGGCGCACGCCCGAGCTGCTGGCCAGCATCAAGCCCTTGTTGCAAAAGGCTTGTGACTGGCTCGAAAGCACTGCCGACGCGCCGCAGTTGGAAGGATGGCAACAGTTGCACCACGACTTGCAGAGCCTGCAACCAGATTCCGCGCAACTGGACGATCGCGATCAACTGCTGCTATCCAATACGCTGTTCAGGCTGGGTGAGTGGATCGACCTGTGGCTGGATTGCCGAACCCTGCAATACGCGATCAAGACCGACGATCAGTCACAGTGGCGCGCGGTCTATCGCCACTGGCGCCTGGGCCGGTTGACCCCGTTTCTCGACCGCGGCCTGATGCTCTATTCGGTGACTTCGACAGTACTGGCGATCATTGCTGCGTCGGTGTTATGGATTCTGCTCGGCTGGAAAGACGGCGCAAGTGCCGTGGCACTGGCAGCGGTGTCGTGCAGCTTCTTCGCTGCCATGGACGACCCTGCTCCGCAAATCTACCGGTTCTTCTTCTGGACCCTGCTCTCGGTAGTGTTCGCCAGCCTGTACCTGTTCGTGGTGCTGCCCAACCTGCATGACTTCCCGATGCTGGTGCTGGCCTTTTCCGTGCCGTTCATTTGCGTCGGTACCCTGACCGTGCAACCGCGCTTCTTTCTCGGCACGCTGCTGACCATCGTCAACACCTCGTCGTTCATCAGCATCCAGAGCGCTTATGACGCGGACTTCATGAACTTCCTCAACTCCAACCTGGCGGGTCCTGCCGGGCTGTTGTTCGCCTTCATCTGGACCCTGGTGTTCCGCCCGTTCGGCGTCGAACTGGCCGTCAAGCGTCTGACCCGTTTCAGCTGGCGTGACATCGCCAGCCTCAGTGAAAACGCTTCTCTGGCCGAACACCGGCGCATGGGCGTGCAAATGCTCGACCGCCTGATGCAGCAATTGCCGCGCCTGACGCTCACCGCTCAGGACACCGGGATTGCCCTGCGTGAGCTGCGTGTCGCGCTGAACATGCTCGACCTGCTGGCCTACACCCGCCGCGCCACGCCCGCGGCTCAGGTATTGCTGCGTCAGGTGATCGACGAAGTCAGCGGCTATTTCAAACAGTGCCGCAAGGCCGGTGAACGACTGCCCGCGCCCAGAGGCCTGCTGATGGCCATGGACCGCGCACGCCGTTCACTGACCGATCAGGAGATGGGCGACAACCCGGCCCGACTGCACCTGCTGCATGCTCTCAGCGGCCTGCGCCTGGCGCTGCTGCCGGGGGTCGAAATCGTCACCGTGGGCGGGGAACTGACCGAGCAACTGCCGCATAACATCGATGGAGCGCCCCTGTGATCGGTGATCTGGATATCAGCGGGATCTTCATCCCCACGTTTCTGGCGATGATGGGCATCGCCTATCTGCTGTTTCTTGTCGTGCATGCGGTGCTGTCGCGTGCCCACTTCTACCGTCTGGTCTGGCACCGGGCTTTGTTCAACGTAGGTCTATACGCTTTGTTGCTCGGCGCCGTGGATACTCTAAGTCGATACCTGATGACATGAAAAAACCGATACTGACACTGGGCCGCGTGGTCCTGACCCTGCTGGTTGTCACCCTGGCCGCCGTGGTCGTATGGCGCATGGTGATGTATTACATGTATGCACCGTGGACGCGAGACGGGCATATCCGCGCCGACATCGTGCAACTCGCACCGGACGTCTCCGGGCTGATCCAGAAGGTCGAAGTCACTGACAACCAGCCCGTGCACAAGGGCCAGGTCCTATTCACCATCGATCAGGACCGCTTCCGTCTGGCACTGCGCCAGGCGCAGGCGACGGTCGCCGAACGTCAGGAAACCTGGGAGCAGGCACGCCGTGAGAACAAACGTAACCGTGGCCTGGGCAATCTGGTCGCCCGCGAACAACTGGAAGAAAGCCAGTCACGCGAAGCCCGAGCCCTTTCCTCACTGGGCGAATCAAAGGTTGCAGTGGACGCCGCGCAGTTGAACCTGGATCGCTCGGTGATACGCAGCCCGGTGGACGGCTACCTCAACGACCGCGCGCCCCGCGAACATGAGTTCGTCACTGCCGGGCGTCCAGTGCTTTCGGTGGTTGATTCGACGTCGTTCCACATCGACGGCTATTTCGAGGAAACCAAGCTCGATGGCATCCATGTCGGCCAGGGCGTCGACATCCGCGTCATCGGCGACAACGCGCGGCTGACCGGCCATGTGGTGAGCATCGTTGCCGGTATCGAAGACCGCGACCGCAGCAGTGGCTCGAACCTGCTGCCCAACGTCAACCCGGCTTTCAGCTGGGTGCGTCTGGCGCAGCGGATTCCAGTGCGGATCGCCTTCGATGACGTGCCCGCCGACTTCCGCATGATTGCCGGACGTACCGCGACGGTGTCGATCATCGACGACACGCAGGAGCGCAGCCGATGAAACGTGCTTTACGCGTGGCCGCGCTCGGCTTTACCGCCGTGCTGTCGGCCTGCCAGATGGTCGGCCCGGATTACCGGTTGCCCAAGGAGGGCGCGATCAACCGTCCGGACCTGCAGGGTGAACTGGCGGGCCGCTCGGTCAACACGGTTTCCGCCCCGGTGCCGGCGCACTGGTGGCGTCTGTATCAGGATGCGCGGCTGGATGAGCTGGTGCGCCAGGCCATCGCTTCCAATACCGACCTGCGCATCGCCGCCGCCAACCTGCAGCGTGCTCGCTATCAGACCTCGGAAGCCGAGGCGGCTGGCGGCTTTACCAACGGCGCGAAGATCGGCGCTCAGCGCGTGCAGGAGTCCGGCGAGGCGTTTCTGCTGACCGACAAGGTGCCGGTGGCCAATGTCGGCGACGTGGGTCTGACCACTTCGTACCAGTTCGATCTGTTCGGCACCTTGCAGCGTGGCATCGAGGCGGCGCAGGCCAATGTCGATGCCAATCAGGCGGCGGTGGATACGGCACGTATCACAGTGGTCGCCGATGTGGTGCGCGCCTACACGCAGATTTGTGCCGCCAACGAAGAGCTCGATATCGCCCGCGAATCGCTGGACCTGCAACAACAGAGCGTGACCCTCAACCAGCGCCTGCGCGATGCCGGGCGTGGCGATGAAACCCAGGTCACTCGTTCGCAGACGCAGTTCAAGTCATTGCGCGCCGAAATGCCCCGTTACGAAGCGCGCCGTCAGGCCGCGATGTTTCGCCTGTCGATGTTGCTGGCCAAACCTGTCGAGCAACTGCCCGCCGGGGTAAGCGCCTGCAACCAGTTGCCGCAGATTGCGCAGGTCATTCCTGTGGGCGACGGCGCAGCACTGCTCAAACGCCGCCCGGATGTGCGTCAGGCTGAACGCCATCTGGCGATGTCGACTGCCGAGATCGGCGTTGCCACCGGCGAGTTGTATCCGGACATCAGCATCGGCGCGAGCATTGGCACCACCGGCCTGATCGAGAACCTCGGCAAACCGGCGGCCAATCGCTGGGGCTTCGGCCCGCTGCTGAACTGGACCATCCCTTCAAATGGCTCGCGCGCCCGCATCCATCAAGCCGAAGCCTCGGCGCAGGCGGCCCTTGCGCGCTTTGATGGTGTGGTGCTCAACGCCATCCGTGAAACCCAGACTGGCCTGGCGCAATACACCGCCCTGCTCGACCGCCGCGACGCCCTCAGAGAAGCCGAGCAATCTGCCAAAGAAGCGGCTGACCAGACGCACCGCTTCTATCAGGCCGGGCGCGCCTCGTTCCTCGCCGACCTGCAAGCCACGCGCACTTACACCGACGTACGCGCGCAGATGGCAGAGGCCAACACGCAGGTGGCGATGGGGCAGATCAATCTGTTTCTGGCTCTCGGCGGCGGCTGGGAGAAGGATGACGTGGCGCAGCAGTAGGATGCGCGTTCGCCACGCCATCAGGCGTGGTTCGGATTGATCAGTGCTCTGAGGACATGATTTTCCCAGACACCGGCAATTTTCAGGTAGGCGCGCGCGTGCCCTTCCTTTTCGAAGCCGAGTGATTGCAGAAGTCGCTCGCTGCGTACATTGGCTGGCATGTGGCTGGCCATAATTCGATGCAGCCCCATCTGTTCGAAACAGTAGCGATTGGTGACTTCCAGCGATCTTTTCATCAAGCCACGCCCCTGAGCGGTTTCTGCCAGTGAGAAGCCGAGGTTGCAGGCCTGGAAAGCGCCTCTCACGATGTTGGTGTAGCTGCAGCGTCCCAGCAATTCGCCGCCCGGAGCTGTTATGAGGAAAAAGACCGCGCTGCCGGTCTGCATGCTTTCCCATTGCTGCTGGACCCTTGATCGGGTGTTTTCGAGGATGAAATAGTCATCGTCCCTTAGCGGTTCCCAGGGCTGCAGATGCTGGCGATGGGTGTTTTCATAACGGCTGATCAGCTCGGCATCATCAAATGCCAATATCCTGAGAGAAAAGCCTTCGCCTGCATACTGCATGTTTACTCCCCGTGTCAGTCACTACCCGGATTATCGTTCACACGCTCCAGCGTGGGAATGTAGTTCGTGATGCACTGCGTCACACGGCGGTTCTGCGATATCAGGTGGATTGGGGGTCGGCTCAGGTCACCTTTACGCGGCTGTAACGACCTCTTCGCGAGCAAGCTCGCTTGTGTGCTTGCACTTGCCGATCCATGCTCCTAGGCTCACCCGATCTTTGATTCGGGAAGCACCATGGACAGCTCTCTCAGCCGCCGCGAGCGGTTGCATATTGTTATTTTCGAGGCCAATACGCCTGCCGGGCGGATGTTTGACAAGGCGGTGCTGGTCGCGATTCTGCTCAGTCTGCTGGTCACTATCATCGACAGCATCGAGAGTATTCATCGTGATTACGCGATGCTTTTCGCATGGATCGAATGGGGCTTTACGCTGATGTTCGCCATCGAATACATCCTGCGCCTCTATTGCTCGCCACGGCCGCTGAAGTACGCATTCAGTTTCTACGGGCTGGTGGACCTGCTGGCCATCGTGCCCGGCGTGCTGTCGATCTATTACAGCGATGCGCAATACCTGCTGATCGTGCGGATCATCCGTATGCTGCGGATCTTCAGGGTGCTCAAGCTCGGCACCTACCTGCGCCAGGCCAACTATTTGCTGGCGGCGCTGCGTGGCAGCAAGCAGAAGATCATCGTGTTTCTGGTCACCGTGTCTACACTGGTCACGGTGTTCGGCACGCTGATGTACGTGATCGAAGGCCCAGAGCATGGCTTCACCAGTATTCCCAAGGGCATTTACTGGGCTATCGTGACCCTGACGACGGTGGGCTTTGGCGATATCGTGCCCAAGACCCCGCTCGGCCAGATGCTCTCTTCGCTGGTGATGATTACCGGCTACTCAATCATCGCCGTGCCTACCGGGATATTCACCGCCGAGCTGGCCAATGCCATGCGCGGCGAGCAACTGAAACACGACTGCCCCGTGTGCTCGAAAAACCTTCACGAGCATGGCGCGGCGTTCTGCTCAAGATGTGGCAATCAATTGTTCAAAAAAACCGAGCACAAGGCATAAGCAAAGATCTTTTCGGTCTTTAAACCGCAGGCGCGATGCTGATAGTGTCGCGGCATTACGCCATCAGGCTTGTCACACGACTCTTCATCTCAAGGACCCTGCAGTGAATAAACTCTTCGCCGCCTCGCTACTGGCCGCCGGCCTGGCTTTTGCCAGCGCTGCCCAGGCAGCTCCAACGCTGCTCAACGTCTCTTATGACGTGATGCGTGATTTCTACAAGGACTACAACAGCGCCTTCCAGAAACACTGGAAAGCCGAGAAGAATGAAGAGGTGACCGTGCAGATGTCCTTCGGCGGGTCGAGCAAGCAGGCGCGCTCGGTCATCGACGGGCTGCCGGCTGACGTGATCACCATGAACATGGCCACCGACATCAACGCCTTGGCCGACAACGGCGAGCTGGTGCCGAAAGACTGGGTCAGCCGCCTGCCGAACCACAGCGCGCCCTTCACGTCGGCCACGGTGTTCATTGTGCGCAAGGGCAATCCGAAGGCCCTCAAAGACTGGCCGGACCTGATCAAGGATGGCGTGGAAGTCATCGTGCCCAACCCGAAAACCTCGGGCAACGGTCGCTACACCTACCTCTCGGCATGGGGTTACACCCTGAAAAAAGGTGGCGATGAAGCGGCGGCGAAGAAATTCGTCGGTGATCTGTTCAGCCATGTGCCGGTGCTTGATACCGGCGGCCGTGGCGCGACCACGACATTCATGACCAACCAGATCGGCGACGTGCTGGTCACCTTCGAGAATGAAGCGGAAATGATTGCCCGCGAATTCGGTCGCGATCAGTTCGAAGTGGTTTATCCCTCCGTGTCGGCAGAAGCCGAGCCACCGGTGAGTGTGGTCGACAAGGTCGTGGACAAGAAAGGCTCCCGCCTCCTGGCTGAGGAATACCTCAACTACCTGTGGTCCCCGGAAGGCCAGGAAATCGCTGCCAAAAACTACCTGCGCCCACGTGATCCGGCGGTGCTGGCCAAGTACACCGATCGCTTCCCGAAAGTGGACTTCCTCTCGGTGGAGAAAACCTTCGGTGACTGGCGCACGGTGCAGAAGACCCATTTCATCGATGGTGGGGTGTTCGACCAGATCTATCCGGGTAAATAAGCCGCTCAGGCAATGCAAAACGGCGTCCTTCGAGGTCGCCGTTTTTGTTGAAGCCTGAATCATTTACTGAACTGTTTGCCCAGCCCTGCCGGTACACCACTGACATCGGTCGCCTGCCACGGACCGTTGGGGCTGGTTGCCCAGCTCCAGCCGTCATTCCACTGGTAATAGGTGCGCTGGCGATAGAAAGTGTTGGGCTGATCGTCCATCACGTACACGCCCAGGCGCGGGTCCCAATGGCTGCCGCCACCCGGTGGCGGCGCGAAGCTGGCCGAGGTCTTCGGCGCTGCGGCAGGTGCCTTGGCAGGCTCCGAAGGTGCGGTACTCGGACGCGGCGCGCCGGGCTGTTGGCCACCCGGCAGGTTAAGAATCGGATCCTGGCTGTGAGGCGGTGCCGGATGCTGGACAGCACAGGCACTCAGGCCAACGACCAGACCCAACAAGGTGATGCGTGCGGTACGGTACATAAGCGATTTCTCTAGTTATCCGGACTGTCGATGGTCAATGCCTGCTGCGCCGCAGTATCACTGGCCAGAGGCTGACTGCGGCCGACCCACTCACCGGTGGTTGGCTGCCCCGCGCGAGACACTCGCGCAACCAGTTGGACTTGCGCGAAGTTCGACAGGTTCAGTTGCGGCATCATCGCATCGGCATCGCTCAGTTCCACGTCGGCAGGCAAGTCCGCCACGGTAATGCGTTTGACCGCCAGAGGTGCCGCCGGGCCATTGATGGCGCGGGCGAAGATGAACACGCTGTCACTCGGCCTTACTTTGCCTTGAAGCCCGGGAGCCAGCTCGACATGAATTTTTATCGACTTCGCCTTCACTGCCGGCGCCGCGTCTGCAGCGCGTTTGGCAAGGTTATCTCTGGCGCGGGCAATGCCGCCTTCCAGTGCCGAACGCGATGCGTCATCTGCGGGCAGTGCGGCAAGTAACCGGGTCCAATAATCCACGGCCGCCTGATAGCGCTGTGTTTCGAACGCGGCAATCCCGAGCAGGCCAAGGCTGGTGACTTCCCTGGGGTCAGCCTGCAGCGCTTCGTCGGTCAGCGCCTGCACCTGTGGCGTGAAGTGCTTGTCGCGGGCGAAATACAGCGCCTGAGCCCATTGCCCGAGCAACTCGGGCTGCCTTCCGGCCAGCGCCACCGAACGCTCGAACATCTGCGCGGCATCACCGGGGCGGTTCTGCGCCATATAGCTGCGCGCCAGAAAATAGAGGTTTTCGGCGGAATCCGGCTGAGCCTGCACGCTGCGCTCAAGGCGCTGGGTCATGTCTGCCAGCGAGGTCGGTGGTCGAGCGAATTCGCGACTCAATTCAACACGGTCACTGGCACCCAGTTGAAGATAGCCCGCCAGTCCCAACACCGGGACCAGCACCGCAGCCAGCACCAGCAAGGGCTTGCCCAGACGCGATGTCCGAGCAGGCTCTGCGCCTTCGGTGTCGGCGAGCAGCTCGCGCGCTGCTTCGGCACGTGCAGCCTGCAATTGCGTCGCCGACAACACGCCCTGCTCGTGCTGAACCTGTAACTCGCTCAGTCGCTCCTGATACAACGCCACGTTCAGAGCCGTGCGGTCTTCTTCCCGTTGCGCGCGATGGCCGCGCAGCAGCGGAATCAGCAAAAAGCTCAGCGCGACCAGCAGCAACAGCCCGGTTGCCATCCAGAAATCGATCATGGGCGGTGCTCATCCAGCAAGGTGGCAAGACGCTGCCGCTCATCTTCGGAGAGTCCGTCGGCCTGTGCGGATTGTGCCTTGCGGCGGCGGCCAACGATAAGCCCGATCACCACAAGCCCGCCGACCAGCAGGCAGGCCGGCCCGAACCACAGCAGCCAGGTACGCGCAGTCAGGCTCGGTTTGTAGCGAACGAAATCGCCATAGCGATCGACCATGAAATCGATGATCTGCTGATTGCTCTGCCCTTCGCCCAGCATGCGATAGATTTCCTTGCGCAAATCGGCGGCAATCGGCGCATTGGAGTCGGCGATGTCCTGGTTCTGGCATTTCGGGCAGCGCAGTTCTCTGGTCAGTTCGCTGTAGCGCGCGCGCTCGGCGTCGTCGCGAAAGGCATAAGCGTCGATGGCCGCGTGAGCAATACCGGAACACAGCACGCCGAGCAGGACGATCAACAGACAGCGCTTCATGGCCGCGCCTCATCAACCAGTTGCTGATAACGCGCGGCAAGCTTTTCGCGCCACACCGCATCGTCGATGACCCCGACGTGTTTGTAACGGATGACGCCTTGAGCATCGATCAGGAAGGTTTCCGGCGCGCCGTACACCCCCAGGTCGAGCCCCAGAGAGCCCTCCTGGTCACGAATATTCAACCGATACGGATCATGGAATTCCTTGAGCCATTTCAGCGCGTCCGCGTTGACGTCCTTGTAATTCACGCCGTAGATCAGCACGCCCTGCTGCGCCAGCCGGGTCAGTACAGGATGCTCCACCCGGCAGGCCACGCACCAGGTGCCCCAGACGTTGACCAGCGCAGGTTTGCCGAGCAGATCGGCACGGCTCAACATCCGCTCGCCCTGCACCGCCGGCAGCGAGAACGCCGGAAAAGGCTTGCCGATCAGTGCCGAGGGCAGCTCGGCGGGGTCCAGATACAAACCGCGATACAACAACGCCGCCACGCCCAGAAACAGCACCAGTGGCAGTACCATGACCCAGCGTTTCATTGTGCAGCTCCCGACAGACCCAACGCCTCGCGCACCTTGTTCTTGACCCGGGTGCGATAACGCCGATCGAGCGCCGCCAGCACCCCGCCCAGACCGGTCAGCAGGCCGCCAAGCCAGATCCAGCGCACAAACGGTTTGACATGAACCCGAACAGCCCAAGCACCATCGCCCAGCGGTTCACCCAGGGCGACATACAGGTCGCGACTGAAACCGGCATCAATGCCCGCCTCGGTCATCATCGATTGCTGCACGGTGTAGAGGCGTTTCTCCGGGTGCAGTTCGGTCAGTTGAACGCCGTTGCGTAACACGCGAACGGTGCCCCGATCCGAGGTGAAGTTCGGCCCTTCATAATGCCGGGCGCCCTCGAAGACAAAGGTATACCCACCCAGTTCGGTGGATTCGCCGGGGGCCATGCGCAAATCGCGCTCGGCGCTGTTCTGGCTCGACAGCACCACGCCCAGCGCGCACACGACAATGCCAAGGTGCGCCAGCTGCATGCCCCAGTAGCTGCGGGTCAGACTGCGTGCACCACTGAGCAGCCCCCTGTGGCGGGTCTTGTCGAACAGGTCGCGAACCCCGGCCAGCAGCACCCAGGCGGCAAGCATCAGAGCGGCCAGCACCGCCCACTGGAAATCGTCCAGCAGCAGACCGGCCAGCACTGCCAGAACGACGCTGCCGAGCAGTACCGGGGCCAGCATGCCGAGCAGCCATTTCAGTGGTGTGTCCTTCCAGCGCACCAGTACACCGACCGCCATGACCGCCAGCAACAGGCCCATCAATGGCACGAACAGCGTGTTGAAGTAAGGCGGGCCGACCGACATCTTGGCGCCGCTCATGGCATCGATCACCAGCGGATAAAGGGTGCCCAGCAGAATCATGGACGCGGCAACCACCAGCAACAGGTTATTGCCCAGCAGCAGGGTTTCCCGCGACCACAGACCGAACCCGACGTGGCTTTTGACCACCGGTGCGCGAATCGCAAACAGGGTCAGCGAACCGCCGACCACGAACAGCAAAAACATCAGGATGAACACGCCGCGCGCCGGGTCCGAGGCAAAGGCGTGAACGGAGGTCAGCACTCCGGAACGGACCAGGAAAGTGCCCAGCAGGCTCAGAGAAAACGCAGCAATGGCCAGCAATACCGTCCAGCTCTTGAACACGCCACGTTTTTCCGTGACCGCCAGCGAGTGAATCAGCGCAGTGCCCACCAGCCAGGGCATGAACGAGGCGTTTTCCACAGGGTCCCAGAACCACCAGCCGCCCCAGCCCAGTTCGTAATACGCCCACCACGAGCCAAGGCTGATGCCGATGCCGAGAAAGGCCCAGGCAACCAGCGTCCACGGCCTGGACCAACGCGCCCAGGCGGCGTCGAGTCGGCCGCCGAGCAAGGCAGCGATGGCGAACGCAAAGGCCACGGAGAAGCCGACATAGCCCATGTACAGCATCGGCGGATGCACGATAAGGCCAATGTCCTGCAACAGCGGGTTCAGATCACGTCCGTTGGCAGGCATCTGCGGCAACAGACGCGCGAACGGGTTGGAGGTGAGGATCAGAAACGACAGAAAACCCAGGCTGATCATGCCCATCACGGCGAGGACCCGCGCCAGCATCACCTGCGGCAGTTGCCGGGAAAACACCGACACGGCGAAGGTCCAGCCACCAAGAATCAACGCCCAGAGCAGCAGCGAACCTTCATGCGCACCCCACACGGCGCTGAATTTGTAGTACCAGGGCAGCGCGGTGTTGGAGTTCTGTGCAACGTAGGCGACTGAGAAGTCGTCGACCATGAACGCGTAGGTCAGACAACCGAAGGCGAAGATCAGAAAGCTGAACTGGCCCCAGGCTGCCGGACGGGCAAGGCTCATCCACAAGCGATCACCGCGCCATGCGCCGATCAGCGGAATGATGGCCTGCACCAGCGCAAAGCAGAATGCCAGAATCATGGCCAGCTGGCCGAGTTCGGGAATCATCGGTCAACCCTGTTTGACGGGTGTGGAAGACGCAGCCGGTGCCGCCTGACCGCTGTCACGCAGCGCCTTGGTGACCTCGGGGGGCATGTATTTCTCGTCATGCTTGGCCAGTACTTCATCAGCCACCACTACGCCCTGTGCATTGAGTTTGCCCAGCGCCACGATGCCCTGCCCTTCACGAAACAGATCAGGAAGAATGCCTCGGTAGGTGATGGTCACCGACTTGTTGAAATCGGTGACCACAAAACGCACGTCCAGCGAATCGGCCGAGCGCTGCAATGAGCCCTTTTCGACCATGCCGCCAGCCCGAATGCGCGTATCCAGCGGTGCCTCGCCATTGGCGATCTGGCTGGGGGTGTAGAACAGGTTGATGTTTTCCTGCAAAGCGCTGAGGGCCAGGGTCACGGCCAGACCGACACCGGCCAGCAGCGCGACAATGATCAACAAGCGTTTTTTGCGCAACGGGTTCACGGGCGATTCTCCCGCTTCAGGCGACGCGCCTGCTGTTTCATAAACCGCTGCCGTGCCCATAGCGGCAGCGCCACGTTGACCAGCAGTACCACAAGGCACAGACCGTAGGCCGACCAGACAAACACGCCGTGGCGGCCCATGGCAAGAAAGTCGCTGAACGATGCAAAACTCAAAGCGTGTTCTCCGACTGCGCGGTTGAGTGACCCAGGCTGCGCAGTATCTCGGCCTTGACCCATTGCGTGCGCGCTTCGCGACGCAATACTTCAAGACGCATGCGCATCATCAACAGCACGCCGAACAAGCAGTAGAAACCCAGCGTGGTGAACAGCAGCGGTAGCCACATTTCAGCCGGCATGGCGGGCTTCTCGGTGAGGCTGAACGTCGAACCCTGGTGCAGGGTGTTCCACCACTCGACCGAATACTTGATGATCGGAATGTTCACCACACCGACGATGGCCAGCACCGCGCAGGCCTTGGCGGCGCTGTCGCGGTTACTGATGGCATTGCCCAGCGCGATCAGGCCGAAATACAGGAACAGCAGAATCAGCATCGAGGTCAGTCGCGCGTCCCAGACCCACCATGCTCCCCAGGTGGGCTTGCCCCAGATCGCGCCGGTCGCCAGCGCCAGCACGGTCATCCACGCGCCAACAGGTGCAGCGCAGTGCAGTGCGACATCGGCCAGCTTGATTCTCCAGACCAGCCCGACCAGCCCGCACACGGCCAGCATGACGTAACAGGACTGGGCGAGCATCGCGGCAGGTACGTGGATATAAATGATCCGGAAGCTGTTGCCCTGCTGGTAATCCGGCGGCGCGAACGCCAGGCCCCAGACCATGCCGATGACCAGCAACAGCACGGCGGCAACACTCAACCAGGGCAGCAGGCGTGCGCTGACGCGATAAAACCCTTTCGGTGAGCCGAGCGTGTGCAGCCAGGCCCAACCGATGCTGCTTTTCATGGCGTTGCTTTTCATCAGGGTACATCCAGGGTATTGAACGGCATCGAAGTCTCGATCCCGGAACCACAATTATTCGCCGATGCTGATCTTCAGGCCAGCGGCTATCGCAAAGGGTGTCAGGGTGATCGCCAGCGCCGCCAGGCTGCCCAGCCACAACAGATAGCCGGTCGTCGGCATGCCCTGCAACGCGGCCTGCAACGCACCGCTGCCCAGAATCAGCACCGGGATATACAGCGGCAGTATCAACAATGCCAGCAGCAGGCCGCCACGCTTCAACCCTACGGTCAATGCCGCCCCCAATGCCCCCAGCAGGCTGAGCACCGGTGTGCCCAGCAGCAGCGAAACCATCAACACCGGCAGGCACTGCACCGGCAGGCCGAGCATCAAGGCCAGCAAGGGTGACAACAGTACCAGTGCCAGCCCGGAAAAAACCCAGTGTGCCAGCACTTTGATCAGCACCAGAAGGGCCAGCGGGTGCGGCGAAAGGACCCACTGCTCCAGCGAGCCGTCCTCGAAATCACTGCGCAACAGCCCGTCCAGCGACAGCAGCACGGCCAGCAGCGCCGCCACCCAGACCAGCCCCGGCGACAAGGTTTGCAACAATTGCGTCTGCGGTCCCAGCGCCAGCGGAAACAGGGCGACCACGATCGCGAAGAACACTAGTGGGTTAGCCAGCTCTGCGGGACGCCTCGCCAGCAGCCGCACCTCACGGAGCATCAGCAGGACAAACACATTGCTCATGCTGACCACTGCCCCAGGTCGAGGTCCCGATAGCCCGCAGGCACCCGGCTCAGGCTGTGGTGGGTGGTCATGACAATCATGCCGCCCTGTTCACAGTGCCCGGCAAGGTGGTTTTCCAGTTGCTCGATGCCTTGGCGGTCGAGCGCGGTAAACGGCTCGTCGAGCAGCCAGAGTGGCGGACCCGGCAGATACAGACGTGCCAGCGCGACGCGACGCTGCTGCCCGGCCGACAAGGTGTGACAGGGCACGTCCTCGAAGCCTGCCAGGCCGACCGCATCGAGGGCGGTGGCTATGGCGTCGGCATCGGCTGGCTGGTGCAGTGCACTGAGCCAGGACAGGTTTTCCAGCGGCGTCAGCACATCCTTGAGCGCTGGCGCATGACCGATCCACAACAGCTTGCTGCCCGGTGCCGCGGGCTCACGACCCACTGGCTGCGCGTCGAGCACTACCTGCCCGACCGTTGGCTGCATCAACCCGCACAGCAGGCGCAGCAGGCTGGTCTTGCCGCAGCCGTTGGGACCGCTGATCTGCAGCATGTCGCCTGTGTGCAACTGAAGATCGAGGTTTTCGAACAGCATCCGCCCGTCCCGCTCACACGCCAGAGCCGTCGCTTGCAAAAATGGGGTGGCTGGGATCATCGAGCGTTTCCAGTGCTTTGCGTCGCGAAATGTGCCAAAACAGACACATACGGAGTAAAACGCGGTTCAAGTCGGGGTTGATACGGCCGTTACATGAAGAGAAGTTAATGGCGGCTGGTCCGGTTTCGGCCGGTATTATACATGCGAGTCCTGTTATCAAAGGGGCAATTTCCTCGGGTCGATAGTTCAATGACAGGCGACATCACCAGCGTTCCGGCAACAAACGCCACCATGACACTGCTGCGCAACGGCATCTCCCCGGCGCAAGTGCTGACCATGCTGCAATCGGCGGAAAATCTGATCCCCGAAGGCGAGACCGTCAACGCCGAAGTGCTGACCCTCAAGCAGGTCAACCAGAACTTCCAGCTGTTGTTGCGACTGGTGCTCGCCAACGGCAGCCTGACCAATTTACCGGTCACCAGCAGCGTCCCGTTCACGCCCGGCAGCCTGCTGCAAGTGGCGCAGGCGTCGGCCAACGAGCTGACCTTGACGCTGCAGCAGCTCAACGGCGCGCTGAAAAACTCGATGACCAGCATCGATACCCGACAATTACCGGTCGGCACGCTGCTGCAGGGCAAAGTCATGACCAGCCAGGTGATCGCTCAGGGAGTCAATCAACTGGCCGGCCAGAACCCGGCCGCTGCGACGCCCACCTACCGGTCCATCGTGATGCTGCTCAACACAGCGCTGGCGGGTTCCAGCCTGACCATCGAGAGCCCGCAGCCGCTGACGGTGGGCAGCCTCTTGAGCGCTCAGGTGCAAGGCAATCAGGCACTCAACTTCGTTGCCCTGCCCGGTCGTTTCGACCAACTGGCCGTGGCGCAGCAACTGTCCGCACAGCAAAATCGCCAAGGCTCGCTGGACACTCTGATCAACGCCCTGCAAAACCTGCAGTCCGGCAGCCCGACCAGTACCAGCCCGGCCATCAGCGCGCCGCTGCAGGCCAGTATCAACCAGTTACTTGCCGACCTGCCCGACGTTGAGCAGATGACCACGCCCAAAGGCGTCGCACAGGCGCTCAACGCCAGCGGTGTATTTCTGGAAGCCAAGCTGCTGGCCGGATTGAACCCGGCGCACATGCCGGACATGAAAGCCAATCTGATGCGCCTGATCGCCCAGATCCTTCCCGGCCTGCCGGATAACACGTCCTATGGCGCAGCTGCGGCGTCCAATACCCTGGCGCGCACAATGCCCAATGCAATCCGCAATGCGCTGGGCACCCTGGGCCTGGTCGCGGCACGCACACAGCCAAGCATTTTTCCGCTGCCATCGCGCACGGTCAGCGGAGGCGAGAAGGAGGACGATCTGGAAATCCTCCTCAAGCTCGCTGCGGCTGCCGTATCACGCCTGCAAAGCCATCAACTGGGCGGTCTGGAGCAGACACGTACCAACGCCGACGGCACCCAGGTGACCACCTGGCAACTGGAAGTGCCAATGCGCAACGCCCACGACATCGTGCCCTTGCAGGTCAAGGTGCAGCGCGAAGACACGCCGGATCAGGAGGCCGCCGAAGACCGTGATGATGGCGAGATCAAGGACACCCGGGAAAAGCTCTGGAAAGTCGATCTGGCGTTCGACCTCGAGCCGTTGGGCCCCTTGCAGGTGCATGCACAGTTACTGCGCGGCACGCTGTCCAGCCAGCTGTGGGCCGAGCGCCCCGACAGCGCGGCATTGATCGAACATGAGCTGGGGTATCTGCGCGAACGGCTGATAGCCTGCGGCCTGGCAGTGGGCGAACTGGCCTGCAGTCACGGCACACCGCCAAGCGGTCCGCGTACCGCGCTCGAACAACGCTGGATCGACGAGAACGCCTGATGAGCCTACCCGACCACACTCCGCGCCAGGCTATCGCCCTCAGCTATGACGGCCAGCATGCTCCGACGCTCAGCGCCAAGGGCGACGACCAGTTGGCCGAGGCGATTCTGGCCATTGCTCGCGAATACGAAGTGCCCATCTACGAGAATGCCGAACTGGTCAAGCTGCTGGCACGCATGGAACTGGGCGACAGCATTCCCGAGCCGCTGTACCGCACGATTGCCGAAATCATCGCGTTCGCCTGGCACCTGAAAGGCAAGTTTCCGGCAGGTCAGGACCCGGACGCGCCACCTGTCGAGCGCGATATTACACCGCGCTACTGACAGCAGAAGCGCTGGCCGGTATCACATCGAAATCGGCTTGCGCCCTGCAAACGAGTGCGCCAGGGTACCGCCGTCGACCAGGTCCAGCTCGCCGCCCAGCGGAACGCCGTGGGCGATGCGCGACGCCACCAGGCCCTTGTCATGGAGCAACTGGGCGATGTAATGCGCCGTCGCTTCGCCTTCCACGGTCGGATTGGTCGCGAGGATCACTTCGGTGAAGGTGCCCTGCTGGCTGATGCGTTCCATCAACTGCGGAATGCCGATGGCCTCCGGCCCCAGGCCGTCGAGTGGCGACAGATGGCCCTTGAGCACGAAGTAACGACCGCGGTAGCCGGTCTGCTCCACCGCATAGACATCCGTCGGGCCTTCAACCACGCACAACAACGTGTCATCACGACGCGTATCTGCACATTGCGGGCAGAGTTCCTCTTCGGTCAGCGTGCGGCACGAGCGGCAGTGACCCACGCCGTCCATCGCCTGCCCCAGTGCCTGCGCCAGCCGCGAACCGCCGCTGCGGTCACGCTCCAGCAACTGCAACGCCATGCGCTGAGCGGTTTTCTGACCGACGCCCGGCAGCACGCGGAAGGCATCGATCAACTGGCGAATCAGGGGGCTGAAGCTCATGGAGAAAAATCCGACAAAAACACAAGACGCGGTTTATACCCGCGCGTTGCCGTGAGCGTCAATTAAGGTATTCAACCCTGCGACCAACAGCGTGCCGTTGCTTTGCCGGATCAGGTTTTCAGAGCTGTCTCGAGAAACTCGGTCAACGCCTGCACCCGTGCGCTGCGATGCTTGCGTACAGGCACCAGCAGGTTGATCGGCGCACTGGCCAGTTGCCAATCGGCGAGCACCCTTACCAGCCTGCCGCTGGCAATGGCGTCGCTGACGTCCCACTGCGAGCGCAACACGATGCCCAGCCCCTGCTCGGCCCAGCGCCGGGCGACCGAACCGTCGTTGCTGAGCAGCGCGGGCTCGATGCGCAGGGTCTTTTTGGTCTGGCCCTTGCTCAGGTGCCAGAGGGTGACGTCTTCATCGTTTTCGCGAATACAGATGCAGCGATGGGCAGCCAGCTGTTCGGGCGTCGAGGGCACACCATGTTGCTCGATATACGCCGGGCTGGCGCATAGCCAGCGATGGTTCTGCGCCAGCGGCCTGGCGATCCACTGGCTGTCATTGAGGCTACCGATGTGTATCACCGCATCGCTGTCATGACGGTCCGGCCAAGGTGTTTCGCGCAGGTCCAGCTGCAGACACAACTGCGGGTGCAGCCTGGCGAAGCGCGCCAGCAGCGGCGCAATGCGCTGGCGCCCATAACCGAATGGCGCTGCCAGGCGCAGCGTACCCACCAGCCGTTCGTCACGCTGCTTAAAGGACTCCGGGAGCGCCTCCAATTGCTCCAGCAACTGTGCGCTTTCGCGTGCGAAACGCTCGCCATCAGCGGTCAGACTCAGGCGTCTGGCGTCGCGATTGGCCAGGGTGATGCCCAGTTGCGCCTCCAGTTTGCGCAAGCGCATCGACAACGCCGGCGGCGAGACGTTGAGGATTCTGGCGGCAGCACTGAGCGATTCGCAGCGCGACAGGGTCACGGCCAAACGCAGGTCTTCGATGGCTATCATTCACTTCAGCTTAATGATTGATGATCACGCATTGAACCACAGCTTCATCATCGCTGCGTAGAGTGGCTGCCGTACCCAGCCACATGAGCGCTTTCCATGTCAGCCTCCCTGTCCTCTCTCGATACGCCTGTCGCGCTGCTCGATGTGTCGCGCATGCAGCACAACATCCAGCGCATGCAACAACGCATGAATGAACTGGGCGTGCGCTTGCGCCCACACGTCAAGACCAGCAAATGCCTGCCGGTCATTAAGGCGCAGATTGCAGCGGGCGCCAGCGGCGTCACGGTATCGACATTAAAGGAGGCCGAACACTGCTTTGCCGAGGGCATCGACGATGTGTTCTATGCCGTAGCCATTGCGCCCGGCAAGCTGGAGCAGGCACTCAGACTGCGGCGCAAGGGCTGCCGCCTGAGCCTCCTGACCGACAGCGTGGCGGCTGCCCGGGCGATTGTGGTCTTCGGCCAGGCGCATGACGAACGTTTCGACGTCTGGATTGAAATCGATTGCGACGGTCATCGTTCCGGCCTGACCGTCGACGATGCATCGCTCGTCGAGGTCGCGCGCACGCTGGTCGACGGTGGCATGCAACTGCGTGGGGTAATGACCCATGCCGGGTCCAGTTATGACCTCGACACCCCCGCAGCCCTGCAAGCCCTCGCCGAACAGGAGCGCAGGCTCTGCGTCAGCGCCGCCGAGCGGATTCGTCAGGCAGGACTGCCCTGTGCGGACGTCAGCATTGGTTCGACACCGACGGCCCTGTCGGCGCAGAGCCTGCACGGCGTGACCGAAGTTCGCGCCGGCGTGTATGTGTTCTTCGACCTGGTGATGCACAACATTGGCGTATGCCAGGCAGATGAGCTGGCCCTGAGCGTGTTGACCACGGTCATCGGCCACCAGCAGGACAAGGGCTGGATCATCGTTGACGCGGGCTGGATGGCCATGAGCCGCGACCGTGGCACTCAGCGCCAGCGCGAGGATTTCGGCTACGGCCAGGTGTGCAGCGAAAGCGGCGAGTGGATCGACGGTGCACGGGTCACCGGTGCCAATCAGGAGCACGGCATCATCACGCTCGCTACGGGCAGCGAGACCGACATCAGCAAGCGTTTTCCCATCGGCAGCCGACTGCGCATTCTGCCCAATCACGCCTGTGCCACCGGCGCGCAATTCCCGGACTACCACGCCTGCGACAGCGAAGGCGCAATCCATACCTGGAGTCGCCTGCATGGCTGGTGAGATGAAACCGATCAGTACGTCCCTGGCCGCCGCACCCGGTGGGCATTATTCGCAGGCGATGCTGCATCAGGGCACGCTGCATGTTTCCGGACAATTGCCGGTGCGCGCCGATGGCAGTCACAGCGTCGGGGAGCCGTTCGAGGTCCAGGCTGCGGTCGCGCTGGACAATCTGCTGGCCATCCTCGGCGCGGCGGGATGCAGCACGAATGACCTGCTGAAAGTGACCATTTATATCGCCGGCGTCCAACACTGGCCTGCCTTCGACCGCCTCTACGCGGGCTATCTGGGCGAGCATCGCCCTGCGCGTGCCGTAGTGCCGGTCCCGGAATTGCACCACGGCTACCTGATCGAGATCGAAGCCTTGGCGCGCTGTGATCAATGAACATGACCGGGAGCCCCTCATGACCCCACAAAAAAGCGATGTCCTGATTATCGGCGGCGGCTTCATGGGCGCGTCCTCCGCGTTTTTTCTGCGCCAGCACGGCCGTTCGGTCACCCTGCTGGAGCGTGACCAGATCGGCCAATATGCCAGCGGCGTGAATTTCGGCAACGTGCGCCGTCAGGGACGATTTCTTGGCCAACTGGAACTGTCCAATCGCTCTTGGGCACTGTGGAAGCGCCTGCCTGAGCTGATCGGTGAAGACCTGGAATTCATTCCCAGCGGGCATATGCGCGTTTGCTATCGCGAAGACGAAATTGCCGAACTGGAAGCCTATGCCGCCGCCCCGGAAGCCCGCGAGCTGGATTTGCAGATCCTTTCCGGCAAGGCTCTGCATGACCGTTTTCCGTTTCTTGGTGCACAAGTCAAAGGCGGTTCCTATGCGCCCCATGACGGGCACGCCAACCCACGGTTGGCTGCACCCGCATTCGCCCGTGCGGCGATTCGCGCAGGTGCAAGAATTGAAGAACGCACTGAAGTGATCGAGGTGCAGAAGGTCGGCGGCGAGTTTCAGGTCACCACCGCCGATGGACAGCTATTCGTCGCCGAACAGTTGCTCATCACCGCGGGTGCCTGGGGCGCCAGGCTCGCCGAGCAATTCGGCGAGTCAGTGCCTCTTGAGCCGAACGGACCGCAGATGTCGGTGACAGAACCGATACCTTACGCGCTGCCGACGGTGATCGGGGTGTTCACCAGGATCAAGGAAGAAGTGATCTATTTCCGGCAGATCCCGCGCGGCAACATCATCATCGGAGGCGGCAATCGCAATAAACCGGACATGCTCAACCGCCGCGCCTACTTCAAGCCGGAGAGCCTGATCAACCAGATGAAACAGATGAAACGCCTGCTACCGGGTGCAGAGAAGCTGAACATCATCCGTGTCTGGAGCGGCATCGAGAGCTATACGCCGGATTCGCTGCCGATCATGGGCCGCAGCGGCAAGGTGGACGGCCTGTTCTATGCGTTTGGCTTCTGCGGCCACGGCTTTCAGCTCGGCCCCGGCGTCGGCGATGTCATGGCCGAGCTGATCAGCACCGGCAGCACGCGCACCTTGATCAGCCCGTTCGATATTCGCCGCTTCACCGATCCGACCGCCATCGAGATGCCGTTCATGTCCAGCCTGATGAGCACTGGAAAGCTGGTATGAGCCAAACCACTCACCCACCCCATCGCAACGGAGGCGCCATGCCTGCAACCACAGACGCTCACTACCAGTATCGCCCGGTGACTGCGAAGGATATCCCGGCAGCCCATGCCCTTTCAGTGAGCCTCAAATGGCCACATCGCGAACAGGACTGGGCAATGGTGCAACGTACTTCCGAGGGCTTTGTCGCCGAGCATGATGGCCAGCTGGTTGGCGTAGCGTTTACCTGCCATCAGGGCGACTGGTCCTCGATCGGGCTGGTGATCGTCCGCGATGATCATCAGGGCAAAGGCATCGGTCGCCGCTTGATGAAGCTGTGTCTCGACGCGACGGCACCGCGCACGCCAGTCCTCAACGCTACGGAACTGGGCGCGCCGCTTTACCGGAGTCTGGGTTTCGTGGATTTTGCCCGCATCCAGCAGCATCAGGGCATTGCTGACCTGTCAGGTCTGTTGGCACCGAAAGACGACCTGCCGATTCGTACGCTGGGTCCGACCGACCACGCAGAACTGATCCGACTGGCCAACGCGGGCAGCGGCCTGGATCGCACTGCCGTGTTGACTGACCTGTTGTCGCGCGATGCAGAACGCGCGGTCGGGATTGAATACGCAGGTCAGTTGCAAGGCATCGCCCTGCTGCGCCGCTTCGGGCGCGGTCATATCATCGGTCCGGTGGTCGCCCGTGATGTCGATCAGGCACAACGATTGATTGAACACCTGTTGCAACAGATACCCGGCATGTTCGTGCGCTTCGACATTCTGGCTGACTGCGGACTGGCAGCGTGGCTCGAAGGGCTGGGGCTGCCATGTGTCGACAGGGCACCGCGCATGGTGCTCGGGACGCCGCCCGCCTCCGTCCCGGATGTGCAGCAATTCGCGCTGGTGACTCAGGCGATCGGCTGAAAACAGCGCGGATAAACGGCCAAAACAGGTCCGCCATGTTAGCGGGTTGCATACAGCAGATTATTCTTTGCAACCCGGCAGATCGGCGCTTTTTATCCAGACTGCTTTGTTAGCTTATGGGTATCGAACGGCCTGACAGCAAAGTGCCTGGCCTTGACCATTATTGCTCCAGGGAGCCCGCTGGATGACCTCACAGTCCTTGAACAGCCATCACGTTGATCCGGACACCGCGCTGAAACTGTATATCGATGGGGGGTGGTCCGCCCCGCTCGACCCGGTCAGTATTGCGGTGATCAACCCTGCGACCGAAGAGGTGGTGGCGCATGTCGCCAGTGGCTCGGCCGCCGATGTCGACCGTGCGGTTGCAGCAGCGCGGGCAGCCTTTGCCGGCTGGTCCGGCACCTCGCCACACGCCCGGGCACAGATAATCGGTCGGATCCACGAGCTTATTCTCGAGCGCAAGGAACAACTGGCGCAGGCGATCTCGCTGGAGATGGGCGCAGCCATCAGTTCGGCGCGGGCCATGCAGGTGCCACTGGCCGCCGAGCATGTGCGTGTCGCACGTGACCTGCTGGCGACCTATCGCTTCCAGACCGTTGAAGGCGGCATGGCAATCGAACGCGAGCCCATCGGGGTGTGTGGCCTGATCACGCCGTGGAACTGGCCGTTGTATCAAATCACCGCCAAAGTCGCCCCGGCCATCGCGGCGGGTTGTACGGTGGTGCTCAAGCCCAGCGAATTGTCGCCTTTGAGCGCCCTGCTGTTCGCGCAACTGGTGCATGACGCCGGTCTGCCGCCCGGGGTGTTCAATCTGGTCAATGGGAGCGGCCCCGAAGTCGGCGGCGCTATGGCGGCTCACCCTGATATCGACATGATCTCGATCACTGGTTCCAATCGGGCAGGCGCCTTGGTGGCGCAGGCCGCCGCACCGACGGTTAAACGAGTGACTCAGGAACTGGGCGGCAAATCACCGAATATCCTGCTGCCCGACGCCGACTTCGCCAAAGCGGTGCCGCCCGGCGTGATGGCCGCGTTCCGCAATGTGGGTCAGTCGTGCAGCGCACCAACGCGAATGATCGTGCCCAGGAACCGACTGGCGGAAGTCGAAGCGCTGGCTGCCGAAACGGCCGCGGCAATCGTTGTGGGTGATCCGCAGTCGGAGCACACGGTATTGGGCCCTATCGCCAACGAGGCGCAGTTTCACCGTGTCCAGGCGATGATCGATGCCGGGCTGAGCGAAGGCGCGACGCTGGTGTGCGGCGGGCCGGGACGGTTGCTGGGCCATGAGCGAGGCTTCTATACCCGGCCAACGGTGTTTTCCGAGGTGGATTCGTCCATGCGTATCGCCCGGGAAGAGATTTTCGGCCCGGTGCTGTGCCTGATGGCCTACGACACGATTGAGGAGGCTATCGCAATTGCCAACGATACGGTCTATGGCCTGGGTGCGCATGTACAGGGGCAGGACCTTGACCTGGCGCGCTCGGTCGCTTCGCGCATTCGTGCCGGGCAAGTGCACCTGAACTACCCCGCCTGGAACCCGATGGCCCCGTTCGGCGGCTACAAGCGCTCTGGCAACGGTCGCGAGTATGGCGTGCAGGGGTTCGAAGAGTATCTGGAGACCAAGGCTATTGTGGGGTTTGGTTGAGTGGCGCTGGTGCTGAAAGTCCGGAAAATGGGGCTCAGACTACGATGAGGATCGTTCCAACGCTACGCGTGGGAATGCAGTTCGTGACGCTCTGCGTCACACAGCGATTCTGTGGCGTCAGCTGGATTGGCGTTCGGCCCAGATTCTCGTTCCCACGCTCCGCGTGGTAATGCCTTTCGTGACGCTCTGCGTCACACAGCGATTCTGTGGCGTCAGCTGGATTGGCGTTCGGCCCAGATTCTCGTTCCCACGCTCCGCGTGGTAATGCCTTTCGTGACGCTCTGCGTCACACAGCGGTTCTGTGGCGTCAGGTGGATTGGCGTTCTGCCCAGATTCTCGTTCCCACGCTCCGCGTGGTAATGCCTTTCGTGACGCTCTGCGTCACACAGTTCTGCGATTCAGTGAGATTCAGGCTCGACTTGAGTCACCTTTTCGCCCCTCGGCGACCTACTTTGATGGGGCCAAAGTAGGCAAACCCCCTCGCTCCTGTTTCCGGCCCGACTGCGTCGGGTTCCTTCGCCCTGACACTGATCCGGGGCTAGCCTGGCGTCCTGCCAGGCTAGCCCCGGATCAGCGCCAGGACTCAGCCGTCACTAACGTCGCACTCTGCGTCGTCAGTGCCATCGCGGTTGAAAAGCACTGAGTTGGCAGCGACTGCGTGTAAGGCATGACATTGTTTCGTATCGATGATTTGTGACGCAGAGCGTCACGAACTGCGTACCAACGCGGAGCATTGGCACGATAATCCGATAGTCACTGAAATCCTATAGTCACTGAAGCATGCGGCGCGAGTGTGAGAAATCACTTTCTCGCCGCTTTGGCCACGTCCAGCCTGCGCAGGTGGCAGGTGACTTCTTCGCGGTCGTGGTAGAGCTGTTTGCAGCCGATGGACACCCGTACCCCTCGCGCCTGAAAGCCCTCTTCGATGCGGTCGAGCAGTCGGCGTACTTCAGCGTAGCGCTGTTTCATCGGCAACTTGAGGTTGACCACCGCTTCGCGGCACAGGCCTTCACCCAGCCAGGTCTCCAGCAGCGCCGCATTGCGCGCAGGCTTTTCGACGATGTCGCAGACCATCCAGTCGACTGGCTGTCGAGGCTTGTAGGTAAAACCGTCGGCCATCAAGTGCTGAACCAGACCGGTGTCCATCAGGCTTTCCGCCATCGGTCCGTTATCGATGGCGGTCACTAGCATGCCGCGGCGCACCAGTTGATACGTCCAGCCGCCCGGCGCGGCACCCAGGTCCACACCGGTCATGTCGCCGGAAAGGCGCTCGTCCCACTGGTCTCTGGGAATGAAGTGGTGCCACGCCTCTTCTAGCTTCAAGGTCGAACGGCTTGGCGCCTCGCGGGGAAACTTGAGGCGCGGGATGCCCATAGGCCACATGGCGGAGTTGTCCGCATCGGCCAGACCGAGAAACACCTCGCGACCACTCTTGAAGGTCAGCAGCAGGCGCGGCTTGCGCGGGTCATCCACCAGTTTGCCTGCCTGAGTCAGGGCCTTGCGCAGCGGCGCTTCGAACTTCTTGCAGAAATTCGACAGCTCCTTGCCGTCGTTGGTATCCACCACCTCAAGCCACAGACTGCCGCAGATCGGGAACGCCGCCAGCTGCGCCAGAATCACGCTGATGCGATCGGTTTCCGGCAACTCGAGAAACAGCCCCCGCGCCCACTGCCGGGGAAAGATCAGCTTGTCGAAGCGCTGACCGTTCATCAACCGCTCGGCACCATCCGCCTCGGTGCAGATGAATTCGGCGCAGGCGGTGTCGGGACGGGCCTTGGCATACCCGGCCACGTCCAGGCGCGCGGCGTGATCGGCTATTTCCGAGCAGACTTCGCCCTCAAAACCGGGTCGGCAGTGCATAAACAGTGTATTCATGGGTTACTCCTGGGCAGTGGGCACTCGGGCGTAACCCCGCAGACTTGAAAGCCGCGCATGATAGCCCAATCCAGGAACCACTGGTGCGGCCGAACAGTCCACAGAACTTGAAGCCTGATGCGGCGCTCCCGACCTGATGCACATGGAGCCCGTGAACCGATGTTCGGAGAACATTCCTCAAAGGAGACATTCATGCCCTCCCTCGATAGCCTGAAGAGCCTTAAAACCCTCGAAATCGATAACAAGACCTACCACTACTTCAGCCTGCCGGAAGCCGCCCGCTCCCTCGGCGATCTGGACAAGCTGCCCATGTCACTCAAGGTGCTGCTGGAAAACCTGCTGCGCTGGGAAGACAACAAGACAGTAACCGGCAACGACCTCAAGGCGCTTGCCGACTGGTTGACCGAGCGCCGTTCGGACCGGGAAATTCAATACCGCCCTGCCCGCGTGCTGATGCAGGACTTCACGGGCGTGCCGGCCGTGGTCGATCTGGCCGCCATGCGTGCTGCCGTGGCCAAGGCTGGTGGTGACCCGCAACGCATCAACCCGCTGTCCCCGGTGGACTTGGTGATCGACCACTCGGTGATGGTCGACAAGTTTGGCAACGCCGAGGCGTTCGGCGAGAACGTCGACATCGAGATGCAGCGCAACGGTGAGCGCTACGCGTTCCTGCGCTGGGGCCAGAGCGCTTTCGATAATTTCAGCGTGGTGCCGCCCGGCACCGGCATTTGCCATCAGGTGAACCTCGAATACCTGGGCCGCACGGTATGGACCAAGGAAGAGGACGGCCGCACTTACGCATTCCCCGACACGCTGGTCGGTACCGACTCGCACACCACGATGATCAATGGCCTGGGCGTACTGGGCTGGGGCGTGGGCGGTATCGAAGCCGAAGCGGCGATGCTTGGCCAACCGGTGTCGATGCTGATCCCGGAAGTCATCGGTTTCCGGCTGACCGGCAAACTGAAGGAAGGCATCACCGCTACCGACCTGGTGCTCACCGTCACCCAGATGCTGCGCAAGAAAGGTGTGGTCGGCAAGTTTGTCGAGTTCTACGGCGACGGCCTGGCCGATCTGCCACTGGCCGACCGCGCGACCATTGCCAACATGGCGCCCGAGTACGGCGCAACCTGTGGTTTCTTCCCGGTCGATGACGTCACGCTGGATTACCTGCGTCTGTCGGGTCGTCCCGACGAGACCGTCAAGCTGGTCGAAGCGTATTGCAAGGCTCAGGGTCTATGGCGTCTGGCAGGCCAGGAACCGGTGTTCACCGACAGCCTGGAACTGGACATGAGCACGGTCGAAGCCAGCCTTGCTGGCCCCAAGCGCCCTCAGGATCGTGTAGCGCTGCCGAATGTGTCCAAGGCCTTCAGCGATTTCCTCGGTCTGCAGGTCAAGCCTGCCAAGGTCGATGAAGGTCGCCTGGAGAGCGAAGGCGGTGGCGGTGTCGCGGTTGGCAACGAGGCCCAGGTCAGCGGCGAAACCCAATATGAATACAACGGCCAGACCTATCATCTGAAAGACGGCGCTGTGGTGATCGCGGCGATCACGTCCTGCACCAACACCTCCAACCCCAGCGTCATGATGGCAGCCGGGCTGGTCGCGAAGAAAGCCGTCGAGAAAGGCCTGAAGCGCAAGCCGTGGGTGAAAAGCTCATTGGCACCCGGCTCCAAAGTGGTGACCGATTATTACAACGCAGCAGGTCTGACCCAATACCTCGATGCCCTGGGCTTCGATCTGGTCGGTTACGGCTGCACCACCTGCATCGGCAATTCCGGACCGCTGCTGGAGCCTATCGAGAAAGCCATTCAACAGTCCGACCTGACAGTCGCGTCGGTGCTTTCGGGCAACCGCAACTTCGAGGGCCGCGTCCATCCGCTGGTCAAGACCAACTGGCTGGCATCGCCCCCCCTGGTAGTCGCCTATGCACTGGCAGGCTCGGTGCGCATCGACATCAGCAGCGAACCCCTGGGCGAAGGCGCAGACGGCAAACCGGTCTATCTGCGCGATATCTGGCCGAGTCAGCAGGAAATCGCCGACGCCGTGGCCAGCGTCAACACCGGCATGTTCCATAAGGAATACGCCGAAGTCTTTGCCGGCGACGAACAATGGCAAGCCATCGAAGTGCCGCAGGCTGCCACCTACGTCTGGCAGGACGATTCCACCTACATTCAGCACCCGCCGTTCTTCGACGGCATCGACGGTCCGCTGCCGGCTATCGAAGACGTGGAAAACGCACGCATCCTGGCCCTGCTGGGCGACTCGGTGACCACCGACCATATCTCCCCTGCCGGTAATATCAAGGTCGACAGCCCTGCCGGGCGCTACCTTCAGGAGAAAGGCGTCACGTATCAGGACTTCAACTCTTACGGCTCGCGCCGTGGCAACCATGAAGTGATGATGCGCGGGACCTTTGCCAATATCCGTATCCGCAACGAAATGCTCGGCGGCGAGGAAGGTGGCAACACGGTGCATGTGCCCTCCGGCGAGAAGCTGGCGATCTACGACGCGGCCATGCGTTATCAAGAAGAAGGGACGCCGCTGGTGATCATTGCCGGTCTGGAATACGGCACGGGTTCAAGCCGCGACTGGGCAGCCAAAGGTACCAACCTGCTGGGCGTCAAGGCGGTCATCGCCGAAAGCTTCGAACGGATTCACCGCTCGAACCTGGTGGGCATGGGCGTGCTGCCTTTGCAGTTCAAGAACGGCCAGACGCGCAAGACCCTCGGCCTGACCGGCAAGGAGACGCTGAAGATCACCGGACTGACCAACGCAGACGTGCAGCCGGGCATGAGCCTGACCCTGCATATCGACCGCGAAGACGGCAGCAAGGAAACCGTCGACGTGCTGTGCCGCATCGATACGCTTAACGAAGTGGAATACTTCAAGTCGGGCGGCATTCTGCATTACGTGCTGCGCCAGCTGATCGCCTCCTGATATCTCATAAATGGGGCCTGCATCCTGCTTAAGGGTCAGGCCCCGACATGAAAATCTCTATAACCTCGCTCCTGCTCCGCCCACCTCCAGCCTGATGTATTACGGGCTGTTCACCTGTCCCATGCTGGCCGTACACGGCTGACTCTCCGGTCACTTGTCGCACGTCGCTCAATTTATCGACGTGCCCGCCGATAACTACGCCACAGTCTTCCGGATCGAAGGATCGAAATCCCATGCGCAACAACCAGCCCGTCACTCAACATGAGCGGACATTCCCTGCCGAACAACGACTGATTTCCACCACCGACACCCGAGGCACCATCACCTACTGCAACGATGCCTTTGTCGACATCAGTGGTTACAGCGAGGCTGAATTGCTCGGTGCTGCGCATAACACCGTACGTCATCCGGACGTACCGCCTGCAGTCTTCGAGCACATGTGGACCACGCTCAAGTCCGGGCAGCCGTGGATGGGCATCGTCAAGAACCGCTGCAAGAACGGCGATCATTATTGGGTCAATGCCTACGTGACGCCGGTACTGGAAAACCGCCAGGTGGTGGGTTTCGAGTCGGTACGTATCAAGCCGACCGCCGAACAGATCCGCCGTGCCGAGGCGCTTTACACCCGCCTCAACAAGGGCAAGAGCGCCGTACCAAACCGCGACAAGTGGCTGCCGGTACTTCAGGACTGGCTGCCGTTCATTCTGGTCAGCCAACTGAGCTTCCTGATCGGCGTGTGGCTCAATTCACACTGGGGTTTTGCATTGGCTGCGGCGTTGTCGGTACCGCTCGGCCTGCTGGGGCTTTCCTGGCAGCAGCGTGGCACCAAACGCTTGTTACGCCTGGCCGAACAGACCACTTCCGACCCGTTGATCGCGCAGATGTACACTGACAGCCGTGGCCCGCAAGCGCGTCTGGAAATGTCGATCCTCAGCCAGGAAGCGCGCATGAAAACCTGCCTGACGCGTTTGCAGGACACCGCCGAACACCTGAACAGTCAGGCCCGCCAGTCCAACTCGCTGGCCAATGCCAGTTCGATCGGGCTGGAACGTCAGCGTGTGGAAACCGAGCAGGTTGCCGCTGCCATCAACCAGATGGCCGCCACCACTCAGGAAGTCGCCAATCACGTAAACCGTGCCGCTGATGCAACCCAGCAGGCCAACGAACTGACGCGTCGCGGTCGCGATATCGCCGGTGAAACCCGCGAAGCCATTCAGCGCCTGTCCACCTCGGTGGGCGAAACCGGCCTGACCGTGACCCGCCTGGCCAAGGACAGCGATGAAATCGGCGGCGTGGTCGATGTGATCAAAGGCATTGCCGACCAGACCAACCTGCTGGCGCTCAACGCCGCGATCGAAGCGGCGCGCGCCGGTGAGATGGGTCGCGGCTTTGCGGTTGTGGCAGATGAAGTGCGTCAGCTCGCGCAACGCACCGCCGAGTCCACCGGACAGATTCATGGCCTGATCGCCAAACTGCAGCAGACCGCAACCGACGCGGTTCACACCATGGACACCGGTCGCCGTCAGGCCGAAGAAGGCGTAGCCCGGGTACTGGAAGCAGATCAGGCGCTGGTGGGCATCAGCGAGGCCGTCGCCAATATCACCGACATGACCACGCAAATCGCCACCGCCACGGAAGAGCAAAGCGCCGTGGCCGAGGAAATCAATCGCAACATCGCCACCATCGCCAGCCTGGCAGACCAGACCTCTGACGAAGCACGTCGCTCTGCCGTATTAAGTGGTGAACTGACCGACACGGCCAACTCACAGTATTCACTGGTAGAGCGGTTTAATCGCTAAGGCCTGAGACTGTATGCCAAGCCTCGACAAACTTCGGTTGGTCGGGGCTTTTTTATGAGCGTCAATAGTGTGCAGTGTTAGCACTCCCTTCAAATCTGACAGAACTTGAGAAGCCATCTGAAGAACGTGCAGGATATTTTTTAACACCTTCAATAACAGCAATGCAGTACTTTTATCTATTGACAGTGGACGCATACTCCGATTAGTTGAAATCCAGTTGATGCGGTAGTTATTTATTACCCCTTACGCCAACATGCAGATCGTTTTCAGCAAAGCATTGCTGTTCGGTCTGAACACCCCGGCACCGTCAATACAAGTTTAAACACAGCAGCCTACATTTCCGCCCACAACCTTGACGGCCTCGCACGCTAACGCGTGCGAGACCCTAATGATAAAGTTGAGTGAATATTCCTACGCAGGAGTGGGAATTCAGCCAAAACCTACTTTTTCACCTTCTGTAAGACTTATCTGTAGTTAATGTCCTACAGGTATTTCACACACAAAAAGCCCTGAAAGAACACCCACACCAAGCCACACCCTTTATTTACAGCATCTCCAACACTAACGAGTGATAACTCACTGTGCACATGATACCAAATGTAACTGCATAACCTCACACAAGCTTGGCGTGTCTTTGATATCGGCAGACACTTGACCTGAACACTTATGTGCCTTGTAATAATTCCGTTGCCGACAACTGCCGGCACGCACATAACAACTCAACTTAATGTCAATAAAAGAGTTTACGATGGATAAAGAACAATCCACGGATGTAGCGGCGCGCACCCAAAAAGAAAAAAACAACCCCAAAAGCGCGAGTGCTGTTCAAGAAGCCCAACCTCACGAGAGTCTCTACCGACAGGCGACCCCCCTCCACCTTCCATCCGATATTTCCAGTACGCTGAAAGCACCTGTGTTGCCTAACATCGATCCTGATTCCATCAGTCACGAACAGGCACATGCGGGCATTACCATCCATATCCCTGGGTCAGTCAAAATGTGCTGGGGTGACGAAATCCATTTCTATTGGGGTAAAAACCTGTCATCGACAACGCTTTTCCATCGGGTAGGCGAAAACAGCGTGGTACGTGTGCTGTGTATTTCCTACAACTTCACGCCCTATGTTCAGTACGGCCTGGTTGACCTGTATTACGAGCTTTATCGTGATCATCGCCTGATCGGCACATCGCCGGTGTTGCGGGTGAACGTCAACTACGCGGTGCCTGTCACGTCCCGACAGAGGCAACGCAAACGCAGGTTTACCGATCATTAACCGAAAAGCCCCCGGTGATCATTCACCGGGGGCTCTGGTGTTACTCAGGCACTGGCCTTAAGGATCAGAATGCCAGGCGTAACCCCACATTCGCTCCCCAGGGTTGCTCGATATGCCGACCTTTCATGTAATCGAAGTCTGCGTGCAGTTTCAGACGCTCGGACAGCGACACCGATACCCCGGCGCCCAGTTCGCCGCGCGAACCGAACAGGCTGTTATCGAATTTCACATCGTTGGCTTTCACCTCGTTGCGGCGCGAAAACTCCTGTGCAACGGCGACGCGCACATAAGGCTGCAATACCCCGCCATCCTTGAGCGCGACACTGCGGCCCAGCGAGGTGCCCACCTTGCCCAATAGCGATTGGGTCTGATCGTTCTTCGCTTTCATGCCGTTGTCCAGGCGCAGTTCCTGTCCCTGAACGACGACACTGGACAACTGAGCGAACGGTTCGAGAAAGTAATCGTCCGCCAGTTTGATGTGGCGGCCGAACTCTACCCAGCCCCCTACCCCGTTGTTGGTATAGTCACCCTTGGCCTTGCTTGCATCGCTCATGGCAACATCTGCCTTGTTGCGAAAGCGGTTGAGTTTGAGCACGCCGTCAACGTAGTAGCCATCGTCCGACAGCCAGGTGGCATAGGCGCCTGCATAGTAGCTGTCGACTTTACCCGTAGTACCACGGCTCAAATCGATACCGGACGTGCTGTACCCTCCCAGCACACCGACCACCAGTTGGCCGTTGCTGACCTCGACGGGCGCATCGGCCCCCAGCGACAGGCCACTTTGCTTCTGCCGATAGTCGACACCGTCACTGGTCGTGGCATTCAGCCTGTTGCCATAGGCGCGCATCCAGCCGCCCGCCCTGCCGCTAGCACGAACCTCACCCATACGCGAACGCAGGGTAGAGAGCTCACTCATCCAGATGGCAGGTGCCGCGCTGTAAAGGGCAAGCGCGCTCTGGGTCGAGGGGCTTATGACCTTGTCTTTACCGACGATGAACCAGTCATTGCCCTGCTGTTCCAGCAAATACGAATAGGCGCCCAGGTCGACCCGCCCGCCCAGCAGGCTGAATTGCGCGTCGCCACCTTCGGTATGCACCACCTTGAGCGGTGCCATGTCAGCAGACACAACCTCCACCCCCGTGTTGCGCACCTGCAAGCCGAACTGTCCACTGGCCTGGCCGTTGACGTCGATGAGATCTCCGACACCGTTGTCCAGATCCACGCGCAAGCCAAACGTGCCGCCCCCTGACAACTCATTCAGCGAAAGTGTATGAAAGCCTTCGCCAGCAAACGCCACGCTGCCGCCATGCAGGGAAAGCGACCTGACGGCATTGTCGCCCTGCATCTGCCAGTGACTACCCGAGGTAATCGCCAGACGGTTGCCATTGACGATGTTGCCGTTCAATTGTGCGTCGTTTTGCAGCGTGATGTTCAGGGTGCTGGTGTCATCGGCGATAAGGTCGCCGTTTAGGGTGCTGTTATCGACGTTGAAGTTGACAGTGCTGTGATCTTCCACCTCCAGCAGGTTGCCATTTCCGGCCCATAGCTCGGAATGGTTTTGCACAGCAATGTCGGCCTCGATGTCGAGCGCAACGCGCTGGTTTACTTTGATGGCGGCCCCGGCCAAACCCTGGACTATCGATCGGTCAATCACAGCAACGGACTTGTTTCCGACCAGTATTCCGGCTTGGGATCCATCTATCAGATGGATTCCATTCATGTCGCCTGTCACATGACTGTTGTCGGCGATCAGCACATTGGCGCCAGAAACAGAAATCCCCTGGCCACTTTTGCTTTGCGACGCAAACCCGCGCACATCGGTATTGAAAATACTCAGCGCCCCCCACAACCCGACTGAAATACCGTCGCCCGATCCCGATACATCGCTTGAATGAGCCGATACCGTGGAGCCAGGGTTGATAGAGCCCATCACTCCATGAAGAACGATGCCGCTACCTGTCGCGTTTTTCACGGTAGCGTTGGAGAGATTACCCAGCGCATCGGAAAGGCTGATACCGCTCTCAACCACGCCGGACTGAATATTGACCGTAGCGTCTCTCACGACCACCTGGTCTGCTCGCCCACCGACAATATTAAGAACACTTTGATCACCAATATGATAAGAATCGAAGGGAGTATCAGGACCTACGGTAATGATTTCAGCCCGTCTAACGGTTTCATCTGGCAACTCTTCATCCGGCCACAATCCGGTGACTGCTGCAGTGTCTAAAGGCAGACCATTATTATCGCCCGATGCCGCTGCCGACGCCTGTACATTAGCGAGAGCGCCAAAGGCAATCACGGCAAGTTGAAACGCGCCACCCCGCGACTTAACGACGTTACTTTTTCTACTAGACACCGTCCATCTCCTCGTTTTTTTGAGAGTGGAAAGATAGCTTACTTAATTCATAAACTCTGGCCCTGTTCAATACCCAAAACGTAGGAGCCTTCCCAAAATAATATAAGAAGTTTCTTACAGCGAGCATCCAAATGGGCGCCAAGCAAAAAACTCTCAAACTAATTAAATAATCCCCATACAACCACTTGACCAGCCCACCAAAACCCTATTACGTCCAATTTTGACTGAGAACATCATTGGCTCTTTCGCCAAGTACCAACCAAAAAAATCTCATTCAGAAACACGTTCGAAAAAAAGTAGGAAATCCCCTACAAAATTTTAATGATAAGGCCTCTACACATGAAAAATTGCTCAAACAACTATCTCCCAACACCTGTTTCAATTTCCGGAAACAGGCATAGAAACTTGAATCTTGTATTGGCCGCACCCGATATTGCAGTCGCATTTCATGATCAGGATACGCCAGGGCTCATACCGGTCGCTGAGGCATCACAACCGTTGACGGTCGATCTCGTTGTATGGCCAGCGGCACTTCCTGGTTACACATATCAACTGCTGTTCAACAGTATCGCGACTGGCCCCCAAAAACTGATTCTGCCCTCACATGCACCAGGAGACCCCCTGCACTTGGAGATCCCGGCCGAGCTGTTGCTGGAAGGTTTCCACGATGTCGCGTACGTCGTTGTCAATCCGATCAATCAGGTAGAACAGAGATCGGAAATTTTCCGGATTCAGATCGACCGGACAGCGCCAGGCGCTCCGGAGCTTGCTGCCATACAGTTCCCAGCCGAGATCCAGAACGGTCTGACTGCCGCCGAGCTCGATCAACTGGGTGGCCAACTTGATGTGCAGATTCCCGGCTACACCGGTATGGCCAAGCATGACCGCATTCTGACCAGGTGGGGAGATATCGTAGGCCCCACTGCCGTCGTCAACGAAACCGACATGGGGCTGGACAAGGTCTCGGTCACTTTTACACGAGCGTTTCTGCAAACGTTGGGGGAGGAAGAAAAGCAGGTGTGTTACCAGGTCATCGACCGTGCAGGTAACCCTTCAATCCTCTCGAACACTGTAGCGGTGAAATTAAGGCTGAAAGATTTGCCTTCTGATTATCCGGCACCTGTCATTGATCAAGCGGTAGGCGATCTAATTGATTATCTGGAAGCTCAGGCCGGCGTATTGGTCGACATCCCCCATTATCCGGGCGCAGCGGCGCTTGATAGCATCCAGCTATTCTGGGGCACCAATAATCCCTTGACCCCTGTCTTCGTTGCACCTGGCGACGAAAATGAAGCCGTCATACTCACGTTGAAACTGCCATTTGAGGCCATTGCCCAAGGTCCGCAAGGCGACACCGCGGTTCATTATGAAGTGTTTCGCAACGGCGAACTGACCGGCACATCGCTGGACACCCACATAGACGTTTTTACAACACTTCCCTTCCCCACCCCCTTGAACAATTTGACGATACAAGGGACGAGCGTACAAAACCCGAACACCCAGGATAACTTTATCGATGAAGACGATTACGAGTTGAACGGCAGAGGAGTAGTGCTCTGGAATACGGGGTTCGAAATCAATGATGATCTGAACCTGTACTGGGGCAATCAGGTAAAAACGCAGTGGTATCAAATACGGTCTAGCGACGTTGCAGCGGCAAGAGACTTGATTATTCCGATTGATAACGAGCTGATGAAGTTGCAAGGCACTGGCGAGGCCATTCCGGTGTACTTCACAGTCACGCGTACAGGAAACCCAAACAGTATGACGAGTCCGACCCAGCCTGTAACAGTACGGTCTCGAGAAGAGCAACCCGGTGGCGAAAACGGATTGACCGGGCCCACGTTCAATCTCACGTCCAACGGAGTGCTGGGGCCCAATGAAAATCCAGACGGTGCCGATGTAAAAGTCTCACCTTATGTAAATATTGCCGAGGGCCAGAAGATCACCTTCACGTTCAAGGGTTTTGACGACTTCAATAATCCCATCGAAGCCGCTACTTATGTGACGACTCGTAAGCTCGATGAAGTGGATGTTGTGCAAGGGCATGTATTCAAGGTCCCTCAGATCAACACACTGCTTATTTGCACCGGGTTTGCGGAGGCGAGTTATACCGTCGACCCTGTCGAAGGCAGCAATCAAAGTCCGGCAAATTCCACGGTCACTCGCGTCATCGTGCATATGCTTAAACCTACCGACTTTACCTGTCTGAGTCGCTAAACCGTTGCGGGCTCACCAGGCCCGCAACTTTTACACGTAGAAGGAACGCCCATGTATAACCTTGCGACTGAAAAAAAAGAAAACGTGCTGACTTCGCCAGTCATCGCAGCCGCCTTGAACGGTGGACTATTACCCGTCGACAGTTTGAACATGCCCCTCGAAGTGCTGTTGAACGTCTGGCAAGGCGCGCGCCCCGGCTATACCTATCAGCTGTACTTCGATGGAGTGCTTATTGGTCTCAAGAAAGAGATACTGCTTTCGCAGATGCCAGGTGACGACCTCATGCTGCACATTCCATCCGAGCTGTTGACGGAAGGTCGTCACTCGGTGGCTTACGCGGTCGAAAACCCGATCAATATGGTCGTCGAGTTTTCTGCCGAGACAGTTGTAATCGTAGACCTTACCCCGCCTGGCGATCCGCTGCTGGCCCCCATCATTTTTCCCACGCAGGTACAGAACGGTCTGACCTCAGAAGAACTGCAAACCATGGGTAACGTGCTTTCAGGGACGATTGCCAGCTACAACGGCATGCAGGAGGGCGATGTTGTCCGCACCTACTGGAATGATCTGCCTGGTCCGATGGCGGTGGTGAGCAGTGATGACGTGGGTCTTAAACGAACAATGGTCGACTTCGCCAGGCCGTTTCTGGAGTTGATCGGTGACATTGAGGTGCCGGTCTACTACACGATTACAGATCTGGCAGGGAATCTGTCCATGGCCTCGGAGTCGGTGGACGTGAAGCTGCAACTCGCGCAAGCAACGCCCCTGCCCACCCCAACCATAAAAGAAGCCATCGGCACCATACTCGACCCGGCCAACGCTTCATCCGGTGCAACCGTGGTGATCGACGCCACCGCCAACCTGAAGGCCGGCGATCAGGTGATCGTGCAATGGCAAGGGCCGAACGGCAGTGACACCCAGGAGAAGACCCTGTCGAGCGCAGAAGCCGGCAAGACGCTGGAGATGCTGTTTGCGTTTGCTCTGGTAACGGCAAACGCCGGGCAGACGGTGGCGATTTCTTATGTGGTCAATCGCGTCAATGGTCTGGTACAGGTATCCGACACACTGGCGCTGCAGATTCTGATGGGGCAGCCCGAGCTGCTGCTGGACACCTCGCCGGTCACGCTGGCCGGCAAGGTGTATCTGCTTCCGGGCTCGCCGGACCTGTTGCCGAACTTCCCGTCCGATACCACCCTTCTGCGTCAGGCCAGTGGCGGACAGGCACCCTATCAGTACGCTTCGAGCGACCCGCTGGTCGCGAAAGTGGACAGCAATGGCCTGACCTCGGTTCGAGGCAACGGCACAGCCACCATTACGGCGACCGATGCTTCGGGCGCGAGTAAAAGCTACCTGATCACCGTCACCGGCGTCATCCATTGCATCGGTCTGGGCAGCGGCAGCTTTTCTCAGATCAGCAAAAACGCGGGCAACAACAGCGCGAGGATTCCGACCATTCACGAACTGGTGGAGATCTATAACCTGTACGGCAATCGCTGGCCGATGGGCAACGGTAACTATTGGTCGTCGACTATTTCAAGCGCCGGCATCGGCGGATGGAACTGGTATTACGTGAAAAACATGGTCACTGGCGGCAACTTCAAACTGAAGAGTCACAATTCCAGTCTAGGCGTAGGCATCAGATGACCGATTGCTGAACCCATTGTTCATCCGGCAGGGCGTTGCGCTAAAGGCGTAACGCCCTGTCACCGTTTTCAGGAGTTTCCCAGGGCCAGCCCATGCACCGTCCGACTCCCTCACGCCAACGCTGCGTTCAACCTGCAATCCATGAAGGCCGCTTTGCCGCGAGCATCAACTCACAGCCTTTCAGGACGTCCTCACTGACAGGTCGGCTGACGCTGAGATCGGAGCTGGAACAGGCCCCCGCTCAGTGGATATGGCAGGTCATCGCCGACGGCAAGGTGGGTAAAATGCGAACCACCATCGGCCTGCCTTGCCGGTGACTCAGGCGCGCAGGAACCCGGCAATCTCTCTCGCGGACTCACCTAGGCAGTGCTCATGACTGATACCCACGACCTTCAGGGGTTTGAGGTCGTGATTGGCAGTCGGCAACCAGTGCAGCCGAATGGCACTCGACAATGCATAGCCTTCTACGGCTTCGCGATTGCCTAGCGCGTCGCGTTCGCCCTGCACGATCAGCGTGGGAGTCTTAAGGTCGGCCAGATGCGCCACGCGTGGTTTTTCAGGCTTGCCCACGGCGTAGAACGGATACCCTAGACACACCAGCGCATCGACCTCAAGCTCATCGGCGATCAGGCTGGCCATCCGCCCGCCCATTGATTTGCCGCCGACCGCCAGACGCCCGCGGATGTGAGCACGCACACAGGCGAACACCTCTCTCCAGCACTCCAGCAATTGTGCCTGTGGATTGGGTGGACGCTTGCTGCCGCCCCGACGCCGCTGCGCCATATAAGGAAACTCGAAGCGCAGGACGCTGATACCTTGCGCCGCCAGATCAGCCGCCATGCGGTTCATGAAGTCGCTGTCCATCGGTGCACCTGCACCATGCGCCAGCAACAGGGTCGGCGCGTCCAGCGCACCCGCAAGTTGCGCGGGCGTCCACAGCCAGCCTCTTTCACTGACCAGCTGCAGCCATTGATCCTGACCGATACCGGGCTTAAAGCCGTTGCTCATGTTTGCCTCATTCAGGTGGGTCGCAAAGTAGCCCATCACTATAGCGGCGAACCGGGTCGCGAATCCCGTACGAATCGCGAGCGCACGGCGCATCGAGACGCCCCGCCCCGTCGGACAGCCGCCATTCAGGTCTGCCCGGGTACTCTGTCAAGGTGCACTAGGTAAAGTACCCAGGCGATGAGCGCCCCAAACCTGACACCGCCGGGCGGTTTCATTGACGGCACTGGCCTCGCACATTGCAACAACACCGCTGAGTCGGTCACCAGAGTCATATGCCTGCTCAGGCCGATTTGCTGGGCAATGACAGGTGTTACTGCCGACTGAACATACGTGACAGTCTTTGCGCGGGTCCTGATCAACTCGTCTGTACGCGAAGGCCGCCACCGCTGTGTTCCAGTCCAGCGGCGATGCGTGAACTCCGCACCCTGCAACGGGGTGCGGAATACTCGCTGACGCATTGCGCAGCATCTTTTCGTACAGAACCTGCGACTTCCCACACCCCCTGTTTCAACGCTAAACTCGTGACACGCGTCTGCCGCAGCCCTTTGACGCTCATTGATGTGCCTGTCTGTTCCTGCCCCTGCCTCTTCGGTGTGCTTCGATGCGATTGCCAGCGCTGCATCGCCCTGGCCCGATTACGTCTGCGGTAACCCTCTGAATCGTGGAAGTCTGCAATGAGCACAACAATCAGTCCTACAACCTACAACTACACCGTGGTGCGCCAGTTTGCCATCATGGCTGTGGTCTGGGGTGTGGTCGGCATGAGCCTGGGCGTGTTCATTGCTTCGCAACTGGTCTGGCCAGGGCTGAACCTGGAACTTGAATGGACCACCTTCGGACGCCTGCGCCCGCTGCACACCAATCTGGTGATCTTTGCCTTCGGCGGCTGCGCGCTGTTCGCCACCTCTTATTACGTGGTGCAACGCACTTGCCAGACGCGGCTGATTTCCGATGGTCTGGCGGCCTTCACCTTCTGGGGCTGGCAGGCCGTGATCGTCGGCGCCATCGTGACCCTGCCGATGGGCTACACCACCACCAAGGAATATGCCGAGCTCGAATGGCCGGTGGCGATTCTGCTGGCCATCGTCTGGGCCGCCTACGCTGCAGTGTTTTTCGGCACCATCGTCAAACGCCGCACCCGGCATATCTACGTCGCCAACTGGTTCTACGGCGCGTTCATCGTGGTGACCGGCATGCTGCACATCGTCAACCATATCTCGTTGCCGGTCAGCCTGTTCAAATCCTATTCGGCCTACGCTGGCGCGACCGACGCCATGATCCAGTGGTGGTACGGACACAATGCCGTCGGTTTTTTCCTGACCACCGGTTTTCTCGGCATGATGTATTACTTCGTGCCCAAGCAGGCCGAGCGCCCGGTCTACTCCTATCGTTTATCCATCGTGCATTTCTGGGCATTGATCACCCTGTATATCTGGGCCGGTCCGCACCATCTGCACTACACCGCGCTGCCGGACTGGGCGCAGTCGCTGGGCATGGTCATGTCGATCATTCTGCTGGTGCCCAGCTGGGGCGGGATGATCAACGGCATGATGACGCTGTCGGGCGCGTGGCATAAGTTGCGGACCGATTCGATACTGCGCTTTCTGGTGGTCTCGCTGGCGTTCTATGGCATGTCGACCTTCGAAGGCCCGATGATGGCAATCAAGACCGTCAACTCGCTTTCGCACTACACGGACTGGACCATCGGCCATGTCCACGCCGGGGCGCTGGGCTGGGTCGCGATGATTACCATCGGATCGATCTACCACATGATTCCGAAACTCTATGCCCGACCGCATATGTACAGCGTCAGCCTGATCAACACACACTTCTGGCTCGCGACCGTCGGCACCGTGCTTTACATCACCTCGATGTGGGTCAATGGCATCACCCAGGGCCTGATGTGGCGCGCGGTGAACGACGATGGCACGTTGACCTATTCCTTCATCGAAACCATGCAGGCCAGCCACCTGGGCTACATCGTGCGGGCCATCGGCGGCGCGATTTTCACCAGCGGTATGTTGCTGATGGCCTACAACGTCGTGCGTACGATACGTACCTCGGACCCGCAGGCGGCCGAGGCGGCCACCCGTATCGCAGTCGCGGGGGCGCATTGATGAAGCATGATGCGCTGGAAAAAAACATCGGCCTGCTGGCCTTCTTCATGGTGATTGCCGTGAGCATCGGCGGACTGACGCAGATCGTCCCGCTGTTTTTTCAGGACGTGACCAACCAGCCTATCGAGGGCATGAAGCCACGCAGCGCGCTTGAGGTGGAAGGCCGTGATGTATTCATCGCCAACGGCTGCGTCGGTTGCCACTCGCAGATGATCCGACCGCTGCGCGCCGAAACCGAGCGCTACGGGCATTACTCGGTGGCAGGCGAAAGCGTCTGGGATCATCCTTTCCTGTGGGGCTCCAAACGCACCGGGCCGGACCTGGCACGGATCGGCGGTCGTTACTCGGACGAGTGGCACCGTGTACACCTGAACAACCCGCGCGACCTGGTCCCGACCTCGATCATGCCGGCTTATCCGTTTCTGGCCGAGAAGACCATCGACAGCACGCAGACTGCGAAAAAGCTGCAGGTGCTGCGTACCCTCGGCACCCCTTACACCGAAACGGATATCGCCGGTGCGGCGGCTGCGGTACAGGGCAAGACCGAAATGGACGCGCTGGTGGCCTATCTGCAAGGCCTTGGCACGCTCATCAAGAGCAAACGGTGAACATGATGGACATCGGAATGATTCGAGGCCTTGGCACACTGGTCGTGATGGTGGCGTTCATCGGCCTGATGCTGTGGGTGTTCAGCCCTGCCCGCAAGGCAGACTTCGACGACGCGACCCTGCTGCCTTTCGCGGATGATCCCGAGGCCATCGGCAAGGTCGAAACTGCCAGGGCTGAACGGGACGGCCGGTCATGAGTACGTTCTGGAGCCTGTACGTCGCGGTCCTGACCCTGGGCACCATCATCGCCATGCTCTGGCTGCTGCTGTCCACGCGCAAAGGTCAGCCCGACGAACCGACAGATGAAACCGTCGGCCACACGTTCGACGGTATCGAGGAATACGACAACCCATTGCCCAGATGGTGGTTCTACCTGTTTCTGGCGACCATCGTCTTTGCGCTGGGCTATCTGCTCCTGTACCCGGGACTGGGCAACTGGCAGGGTTTGCTGCCGGGTTATGAATACCGGGACCAAGACAGCAAGACGCAATTCGCCGACGGCCAGCAAGGCTGGACCAGTGTCCACGAATGGGAGCGGGAAGTGGCAAACGCCGAAGCCCGCTACGGGCCGCTGTTTGCCAGGTACGCCGCCATGCCCGTCGAGGAAGTGGCCAAAGATCCGCAGGCGTTGAAAATCGGTGCACGCCTGTTTGCCTCCAACTGCTCGGTCTGCCACGGCTCTGACGCGAAAGGTGCCTACGGCTTCCCCAACCTGACCGATGCCGACTGGCGTTGGGGCGGCGATGCCCAGGCGATCAAGACCTCCATCCTCGCCGGGCGTATGGGCGTGATGCCGGCTCTGGGCAGCGTGCTCGGCGAACAGGGTGTTCGCGATGTGGCGGCCTACGTGCTGACGCAGCTGGACGCCCGCCCGCTACCGGAGGATGCGAAAGCTGACCCGGTGGCCGGACAAAAGACCTTCGCCAGCCTGTGCGTTGCCTGTCATGGGCCAGAGGGCAAGGGAATGCCGATTCTCGGCGCGCCGGACCTGACCCACCCCAGTGCGTTTATCTACGGTTCCAGCTTCGCTCAGTTGCAGCAGACCATCCGTGATGGCCGCCAGGGCCAGATGCCTGCTCAGCAAGCACTGCAAGGCAATGACCGCGTTCACATTCTGGCTGCCTATGTTTACAGCCTGTCGCGTCAGGAGAAACCGGCAGAGCCCAAGTGATGTTGTTTTGCCGATAGCAAAACCTGGCATCGTGATAGCGCAAAAAACTACGACTGCCATCAGCGATAGATCAATGCTTGGGACTGCATCTCATCCGCATGCCGTTCAACGCAGAATCGTCATCGCTACCCTGATAGATTTCGACGCGGGTTTCAAAGCCGGTGGCAACCATTCCGGTGGGGCAACGGTAAGTTTTCCTCCAGACACCATAGTTTGTGTCGTAAGGTGCAGCTATATACTGACCTCCTTCACAGACGAGCCTGACGGAGTCCACCGCAGTGTCGTCACCGTTTCCTTGATGAGCCTCCATTTTCAACTGAAACCCGTCCACAGCTTTGCCTGAAGGACAGCGAACGATCGCGGTCCAGTCTCCCCAGCCCGCTTCCTCGCTCCTTATTACCTGATTATTATTGCAATACATAACGATCGCGTTGATGGCTGTATCGTCACTGTTACCTTGCCACTTTTCCGCTTTGACCTGAAAACCATTTATATGCTGCGTCTCTGAACAAGATGCCGTGGCCCCCCAGCGCCCCCAAAGCCCTGCATTGTCATATTCGTCAACGGGAGGAACAGCAACGGACAGTTTCAACGGCAACGCACCCAAATATTGAGCGGCTTGCGGATTATTGTTCTTAACGAGCCAAACCTGAAAAAGACTAGAACTTTCATTGACATCAACAATGAGAAAAGTTTCTTCAGTTGCCGAGCCACTCAGAAAAACAGGCACCCCATCATAAGTGCTGGAGTAGCGTCCAGCGCTGGCGTGGAAGTGGCCCGCAAAGATAGCTGAAACATCGTAGAGCTTTAGTAAGTTACGGAACCGAGTTAATATTTCTCTCGTGCGCGAGTTAGGGGAATACGTCCATTCAGCCGGATCATGCATGCCGATAATAACGAATTTCCTCTGAGCCCTTGCATCTATCAGCACACGCTCCAGCCAACCATTTTCGACAGGTGACTGGATATCAAACTCATACTTTGACCTGACCAGCGGTGTGCCTAAGGAATAAAACCAGTTGATATAAGAAGGCTCCAGATTCAATTGAATATACCGTACCCTACCCAAATCTTTATAGTAAGCAAAGCTTCCGGAATATCGCTTGGTTGGAGGAAGACCACCGCCATTATCTAGACTGTAATCCATATTATTACCGCCCATCCGGCCAATGAGGTCGTTCATACTGTCTCTGGCGCAGCCGTTGTTTTGGCAGTTACCCACATTGTTCTTGTAATCATGATTACCCAGTCCAAAATACCAATTCGTCGACAATATTGAATCCAGTGTCCCGTACAAAAACGCCCTTTCATCGCCATGGCCAAACGCCGTCATGTCTCCGTTTATGATGACCGGGTTATTGCCGGTCCCGCCCATGGCTCCGGCACGCCATTTTTGTATCGCAGAATATTGATTTCTGATGAGGTCTTCAGTACTGACCTCGTTAACCGAAGAGCGGGATGGCAGTAGGACGTCCTGCGATTGCTGGTGCGGCAAAGCGCCCAGACTGTCCTCTATGTTTTTTTTATCCTTTGACCAAGGGTATTGAGGGTCAGAAGCAAATATAATATGCCTTATTATGCCCTTAGGCCCGACCGCGCTCGCGCTCGCCACAGCGTCTGGGCTTTCATTTTTCACATCACTAACGCACCCGCACATCAATAACAATGTGCTGAACAACGCACAAGGAAAAAGCCTGTAGTTAGACATATCAAAACCCTCATGAAAACTAAAACCCCAGAACCAAAACACGGACAGAGAGCGTTACTCAGAGCATTTCGGCTGTACTCATTATTACAAACATCTGCTAAAACTCTACTATCAGAACTGATAGGTCGGCTATTAGATACCGATGGCAGTTCTTTGAGTGACAAACGGCACGACGTTTAATAAGTAGCCCAGTCATAGGGGCTGCTTATTACTCCACGCCTACGTGACGGGCTTCGGTAATAAATTTTGCATTTTTGCAATCTGAAATACCAAGAGAAGCTGGCGACGCGCACTGACGCGCATGCAGATAAGCACTGCATACGCCGTAGTCAGCAAAGCTGACCCATATGCTGCGTCAGGAACCATCAGACCAAGTGGATTTTTAGCATCGGGATACCAGGCAAGCAGTGCGCGGTAGTAATTTGCGTCACTGCACGCATTGTAGTTACATCTCTACACGCTTAGAATTGCTCATTATGACAACGATGTGTCTGCCCATTCCAGAGGTCGCTTTCATGACAACAACCCTCTCAAGCCGCGAATTCAACCAAGACACCAGCGGGGCCAAGAAGGCCGCGAATGAAGGCCCGGTGTTCATTACCGACCGAGGCCGCCCTGCCCATGTGCTGCTTTCGATCGAGGCGTACCTGCAACTGACCGGCAGTGCAGCGAGTATCGCTGACATGCTGATAATGCCCACTGACATCGATATCGAGTTCGAGCCTCAGCGCGCCGTGATCACGCCCCGACAGGTTGACCTGTCCTGATGTTCCTGCTCGACACCGACGTGGTGTCCGAACTCAGAAAACGCAACGCCGATGCGAACGTGCTCCGCTGGTCGCGAACGCAGATGGCCTCCAGCCTGTTCATCTCGTCCATTACGATTCTTGAACTCGAAACAGGTATCCTGCGCATCGAACGCCGCGACCCAACACAAGGCGCTGTATTGCGAATGTGGCTCGACCAGCATGTAATGAAGGCGTTCGCCGGACGTATCCTGACAGTCGACACTCAGGTCGCAAGGCGCTGCGCGCAGTTGCACGTTCCCGACCCACGCAGCGAAAGCGATGCGCTGATCGCCGCCACTGCGCTGGTGCATGGCATGACCGTGGTCACACGCAACACAATGGACTTTCAGTCGTGCGGGGTCGCGCTGCTCAATCCCTGGGTCAGCCAGTTGAATGAAGAAGCGGCCGTTTATTCACGTGCATCACGTTGAACGCGGGGGTGAACCTGCCAGACCTTTATAGGCCGGGGCCAGGCCACCGCCGCTGGACTCATCGATGACCAAGCAGATTCCAGTACACGACATCACCCCGGCATCCGAAATAAACGGCGAATTCACCGACCTCTACGCTTCGCGCGAGAAAATCCAGACCCGCGCGTTCAAGGGTCTGTTTCGAAATGTGCGGATGCTCGGCGGCGCCCTGTTGCTGCTTATCTTCTTCGGCACGGTCTGGCTGAATCGAAGCGGGCATCAGGCGGTCTGGTGGAACCTGCCGGAACGCAAGTTCTACATCTTCGGCGCGACGTTCTGGCCACAGGATTTCATCCTCTTGTCCGGCATTCTGATCGTTGCAGCGTTCGGGCTGTTCTTCATCACCGTTTATGCCGGCCGGGTCTGGTGTGGCTATACCTGCCCGCAGAGTGTCTGGACCTGGATCTTCATGTGGTGCGAGAAAGTCACTGAAGGCGACCGCAACCAGCGTATCAGGCTCGACCATGCCCCGGTGAGTGCGGGCAAACTGCTGCGCAAGCTCGCCAAGCACAGCCTGTGGCTGCTGATCGGGCTTGCCACCGGCATGACCTTCGTCGGGTATTTCTCGCCCATCCGCGCGCTGTGCGTGGATCTGTTCACGGGCCAGGCGGATGGCTGGACTTATTTCTGGGTCGGTTTCTTTACCCTGGCCACTTACCTGAATGCCGGCTGGCTGCGCGAACAGGTATGCATTTACATGTGCCCCTATGCGCGATTCCAGAGCGTGATGTTCGACAAGGACACGCTGATCATCTCCTACGACCAGAATCGTGGCGAAGCCCGAGGCCCGCGCAAGAAGGAGGCTGATCCTCAGGCACTGGGGCTGGGTGACTGTATCGACTGCACGATGTGCGTGCAGGTCTGCCCGACCGGCATCGACATTCGTGACGGCCTGCAGGTGGAGTGCATCAGCTGTGCGGCGTGCGTCGATGCCTGCGATACGGTCATGGACAAGATGGACTACCCTCGCGGCCTGATTCGCTACACCACCGAACACAATCTGTCCGGGCAACGCACCCGCACTCTGCGCCCACGTCTGGTCGGTTATGCGCTGGTCCTGCTGCTGATGATTGCGCTGCTGACGGCTGCTTTCTGCATGCGCACGCTGGTGGGTCTGGAGGTCAGCAAGGACCGCATGCTGTTCAGGGAAAACGCCGAAGGCCGGATCGAAAACGTCTACAGCCTGAAAGTGATGAACAAGGATCAGGTGGACCACACCTATGTGCTGCAGGCCAGCGGCCTGCCCGACCTGAGACTGCAGGGCCATCGGGAAATCAGTGTCCCGGCGGGCGAAATCGTCAGCCTGCCGGTGGAGCTGTCCAGTGCGCCGGAAAAACTGCCGTCGCACAGCAACGAGGTAACCTTTACCCTCAAGGACATCGACAGCGATACTCAGGTCGAGACCCAAAGCCGCTTCCTCGGCCCACCCATTCGTTAAGAGCACCGTCATGCCCGCTGCGACTGCTGCAAGCCCCTGGTACCGGCACCTCTGGCCATGGATCATCATCGCCATCCTCACCGGTTCGGTGACCTTGAGCCTGTCGATGGTGTTCATCGCCGTGACCCACCCGGATCCGCTGGTCACCGATAACTATTACGAGGCCGGCAAAGGCATCAATCGCTCGTTGAATCGCGAAGTGCTCGCCCAGACCCTCAAACTGCACGCGCGCCTGCACCTGGATGAGCTGACCGGAGAAGTCGGGCTGCACCTGAGCGGCAACAGCAACCCGGAGCGTCTGGAACTCAACCTCATTTCGCCCACGCGCCCTGCCAGTGATCGCCGGGTGTTCCTGACCCGCAGCCCGTCGGAACCGGGCCGTTACATCGGTCAGTTGCAGGACAAGGTCGATGGTCGGCGTTTTGTGGAACTGCTGGGTGTCGAAGGCGAGCAGACCTGGCGCCTCTTCGAGGAGGAACAGATCGGCACTGACGACGTGACCCTGGGTGACGAGCCCCTGCAAGCCGCGCAACGCCGGAAAGACTGAGCGTGGCCAAGCCCTCCTCTCCTGCTCCGCTGCACTGCTACCACTGCGGCTTATCGGTTCCAGCGGGCAGCCATTTCAACGCGGTAGTGCTCGGTGCCACCCGACAGCTGTGCTGCCCCGGTTGTCAGGCAGTGACCGAGGCCATCGTCGCCAGCGGTCTGGACAACTATTACCGCCATCGCAGTGAAACCTCGGCCAACCCGGAAAGCCTGCCCAGCCAATCGTTCGAGGAACTGGTGCTCTACGACCGCACCGACGTACAGGCGCCCTTCGTGCGCCACGACGGCGACCTTTCAGAAGCCACCCTGCTTGTCGAAGGCATCAGTTGCGCGGCCTGCGGCTGGCTGATCGAGCAACGCTTGGGGCGGCTGCCAGCAGTGGCCGAAGCGCGCCTGAATCTGTCCACTCATCGCCTGCTGGTACGCTGGCACCCCGACCAGCTTGCGCTCAGCCAATTGCTGAGCGAGCTGCACGCGATTGGCTATGTCGCCCATCCATGGCAGGCCGACCGCGCAGCCGAACGCCTGGCGCGTGACAATCGTCTGGCGTTGCGACAACTGGGCGTAGCCGGCCTGCTGTGGTTTCAGGCCATGATGGCCACCATGGCCACCTGGCCGGAATTCAATATCGACCTCAGCCCGCAGATGCACACCATTCTGCGCTGGGTGGCGCTGTTTCTGACCACGCCGATCGTCTTCTACAGTTGCGCGCCATTCTTTCGCGGTGCCTTGCGCGACCTGCGCAGCCGCCACCTGACAATGGATGTCTCGGTGTCGCTGGCAATAGGCGCGGCCTACGCCGCGGGGATCTGGACCGCCGTCACCGGCGCTGGCGAGCTGTATTTCGATGCAGTCGGCATGTTTGCACTGTTCCTGCTGGCAGGACGTTACCTGGAACGCCGCGCCCGCGAGCGCACGGCAGCGGCCACGGCCCAACTGGTCAACGTGCTGCCCGCCTCATGCCTGCGCCTCAGCGACGACGGCCAGAGCCAGCGCATCATGCTCAGCGAACTGCACTTGGCCGATCGGGTGCTGGTACAGCCCGGTGCAGTGATACCGGCCGATGGCAAAATCCTTGAGGGTCGCTCCAGTATCGATGAATCGCTGTTGACCGGCGAATACTTGCCACAGATGCGCAGAGTGGGCGATGCGGTCACCGCAGGAACGCTGAACGTCGAAAGCCCACTGACCGTTGCCGTGACGGCGCTGGGCCACGAAACCCGTCTTTCGGCCATTGTCCGGCTGCTCGAACGCGCGCAGGCAGAAAAGCCCCGACTCGCGCAGATTGCCGACCGGGCGGCACAGACCTTTCTGCTGTTTTCGCTGATCGCGGCCGCACTGATCGGGGTGATCTGGTGGCAGCTGGACGCATCGCGCGCATTCTGGATCGTCCTGGCCATGCTCGTCGCCACCTGCCCCTGCGCACTCTCGTTGGCGACACCGACCGCCTTGACTGCGGCGACCGGCACGCTGCACAAGCTCGGCCTGCTGCTGACCCGGGGTCATGTGCTCGAAGGCCTCAACCAGATCGACACGGTCATCTTCGACAAGACCGGCACTCTGACCGAAGGACGCCTGACGTTGCGCAGCATTCACCCATTGCGCGAGCTGGACGCCAATCGCTGCCTGGAACTGGCGGCGGCCCTGGAAAACCGCTCCGAGCACCCCATCGCCCGCGCGTTCGGTCGAGCACCAAAGGCTGCCGAAGAGGTGCTCAGCACACCGGGATTGGGGCTGGAAGGTCGTGTTGACGGGCATCTGCTGCGCATCGGCGAGGCGGCATTCGTCTGCGCGCTGAGCGGTGCTGAAACACCCTTGCCAACCGGGCGTTGCGGCCAATGGCTGTTGCTGGGCGATGCGCAGGGCCCGCTCGCATGGCTGGTGCTGGACGACCGACTGCGCGAGGATGCCGACATCCTGTTACAGGCATGCCGGTCGCGAGGCTGGAAAACGCTGCTGTTGTCAGGCGACAGCTCACCGATGGTTGACAGCGTCGCGCAGGCGCTGGGCATCGACGAGGCGCGTGGCGGCATGCGCCCGGACGATAAGCTGGAGGTGCTGCGCCGGCTTCAGGCTCAGGGGCGCAAGGTGCTGATGATCGGTGACGGGGTGAACGACGTACCGGTCATGGCAGCAGCCGACATCAGTGTGGCGATGGGCTCGGCCACCGACCTCGCCAAAACCAGCGCTGACGCAGTGCTGCTGTGCAACCGCCTCCCGGTGCTGATCGACGCGCTGAATCTGGCCCGACGCACGCGTAGCGTCATTATCGAAAACCTGCTCTGGGCCGGTCTGTACAATGGCCTCATGCTGCCCTTCGCGGCCCTGGGCTGGATCACTCCGGTGTGGGCGGCGATCGGCATGTCGATCAGTTCACTGACGGTAGTGCTCAACGCCTTGCGCCTGACCCGCCTGCCGCGTCGTGCCCTTGCCCCCCAATCTGCACCGGAGGTTTCATGCCCGCGCTTTACATCATGATCCCTGCCGCTCTGCTGCTGGTGGGCGTGGCGATCTACGTGTTCTTCTGGGCAGTGGACAGCGGTCAGTACGACGACATGGAAGGTCCGGCACACAGCATCTTGTTCGATGACACGCCGCCTGTGGAGCATGTCCCGCCTGAGTCTCCGCAGTCGGGCCCGGACGAGAAACGCGATGTTTGAACTCGCCTCGATGCTGTTCTCGGCGTTCATTCTCGGGCTGCTGGGCGGTGGTCACTGCCTGGGCATGTGCGGTGGCCTGATGGGCGCCCTGACGCTGGCCATCCCCAAGGAACAGCGCAGTCGCCGGTTTCGTTTGCTGCTGGCCTACAACCTGGGGCGCATTCTCAGTTACGCCGCAGCTGGCCTGTGTTCCGGACTGGTCGGCTGGGCGGTGGCACAAAGTCCGCTGGCGACGGGCTTGCGCATCGTCGCTGCCGTATTGCTGATCATGATGGGGCTGTACCTGGCCGGCTGGTGGAGCGGGCTCACTTATATAGAGCGTCTCGGCCGAGGCCTGTGGCGCTATTTGCAACCCTTGGCCAGTCGCCTGCTGCCGGTGTCCAGTGTGCCGCGCGCCGTGGTGCTCGGTGCGCTGTGGGGCTGGCTGCCTTGCGGGCTGGTCTACAGCGCCCTGCTGTGGGCCGCCAGTCAGGGCAACCCTCTCGACAGCGCGCTGCTGATGCTGGCCTTCGGGCTGGGCACCTGGCCGGTTCTGCTGGCCACCGGTCTGGCTGCCGAGCGCACCACGGTCTTGTTGCGCAAGCGTGGTGTGCGCATGGCGGGAGGTTTGCTGGTGATGGTCTTCGGTATCTGGACCTTGCCAGGCCCCCACCAGCACTGGCTGATGGGGCACTGACGCCGGCAACTCTTGCCACTTGATCCACATCAACGCCGCCCCCCGGCCTCCTGCGTATGCTCGCGACATCGCCAGCCAGACCGGGAAACGCGCGCATGTTTGACGCCATTCGTTGGGATTCAGACCTGATCCATCGTTACGATGTGGCGGGGCCGCGCTATACGTCCTATCCGACTGCAGCGCAGTTCGATACCCAAGTGGGCGCCATCGACCTGCTGCATGCGCTGCGCGAAAGCCGCAAGGCATCACGTCCGTTGTCGCTTTACGTGCATCTGCCCTTCTGCGCGAACATTTGCTACTACTGCGCCTGCAACAAAGTCATCACCAAGGACCGCGGCCGCGCTCAGGCCTACCTGAAACGGCTCGAACACGAGATGCGAATGCTCGCCTGTCACCTGGCGCCAGGTCAGGTGGTAGAGCAACTGCACCTCGGCGGCGGCACGCCGACCTTTCTCAGTCACGACGAACTGCGCCGCTTGATGGCGCAACTGCGCTCACACTTCAACCTGCTGGACGACGATTCCGGCGACTATGGCATCGAGATTGATCCTCGCGAAGCGGACTGGTCGACGATGGGACTGCTGCGCGAGCTGGGTTTCAACCGGGTCAGCCTGGGCGTGCAGGACCTTGACCCGACGGTGCAGCGGGCGATCAACCGCATGCAAAGCCTGGAAGAGACCCGCGCGATAGTCGAAGCGGCGCGCACGCTGCAATTTCGTTCGGTGAATATTGATCTGATCTACGGCCTGCCCGCACAGAACCCGCAGACTTTCAGCCACACCGTGGACAAGGTCATCGATCTGCAGCCCGACCGGTTGTCGGTGTTCAACTATGCGCATCTGCCCGAGCGCTTCATGCCGCAGCGGCGCATCGACGCTGCGGATCTGCCGGATGCAGCGAGCAAACTGCTGATGCTGGAGCGCACCGTCGAGCAATTGGGCAACGCCGGTTATCGCTACATCGGCATGGACCATTTCGCCCTGCCCGACGACGAGCTGGCCATCGCTCAGGAAGACCTGACCCTGCAACGCAACTTTCAGGGCTATACCACGCACGGTCACTGCGACCTGATCGGCCTGGGTGTCTCGGCCATCAGTCAGGTCGGTGAGCTGTACAGCCAGAACAGCAGCGACCTGAGCGAGTATCTGAGGCTGCTGGACAGCGACCAGCCCGCAACTCGACGTGGACTGATCTGCCACGATGACGACCGCATCAGGCGCGCCATCATTCAGCAATTGATTTGCGGCTTCACCCTGGATTTCGGCAATATCGAGAAGACCTTTTGCATCGATTTCAGGGACTATTTCAGCGAAGCGTGGCCGCAACTGCTCGGCATGGCCAGCGACGGGCTGATTACGCTGAGTGAGACGGGCATTGAAGTCAGACCGGCAGGCCGACTGCTGGTACGCGCAGTGTGCATGGTCTTCGATGCTTACCTGACCCGGCACAACAGACAGCAGTTCTCCCGAGTGATATGACCCGCGTCCAGGTTCTACATTTTGGCCAGAACCAGCATCCCCGCCTTGGTCTTGTCGGCGTCACTGGAGCCCAGGCCGTTCATGAGCGACGACATATCGGCCGTGGAATTGCTCACCTGCGCCTGCAACGTGCTGAGCACGGTCTGCAATGCCGCGGCCTTGGTCCGTCGCTCCTCGGGGCTCAGGCTGGGGTCATTCAGGGCCTTCTGGATCTGCTCCATGGTTTCCTCGATCCTGCGCTGAAGCTCGCGAATCGCCTTGAGGATCTTCTGCACGGAAGCAGGCAGGCCGCTCTGCTCGATATCGGCGTTTTTGGAGGACGATGAAGCAGCCGCCTTGCCTTCTGCGGACAAATTGACCTGTACGCCCTTTGTCTCGCTTGCAGATGTCTCGGCAGTGCTTTGCTCGGCATAACTGTAGGTGGTCTGCGAGGTCGCAGTCCGTATCGTAATGCTGTTGATCAACGGGAGTGTCGTTGACATGCCAAGGCATCCTGATGTGGCTGAAGGAATACAGGGTTATCGGCAGACAGTCTGCGACCTTGATGACTGCGAAAGATTTGCAGGCTGGCCCCGACAAGCACGGGTGAGTTACCCTTACAGCTTATGTGTGATTTCCCACAAGGAATTAAGTGATGTCCGAGCCAGTCAAGTCGCGCGCTCAAACCCAGGCTCATTGCAAGGATTGCAGTCTCGCGCCGTTGTGCCTGCCCCTTTCGTTGAATACCGAAGACATGGACTGCCTTGACCAGATCGTCAAACGCGGCCGCCCCCTGAAAAAAGGCGAGTTTCTGTTTCGTCAGGGGGACACCTTCGAGTCGGTCTACGCGGTGCGTTCCGGGGCACTGAAAACCTTCAATATCAGTGACAGCGGTGAAGAACAGCTCACCGGCTTTCACCTGCCCAGCGAACTGGTGGGCATGTCAGGCATGGACGCCGAGGCTTACCCGGTCTCGGCGCAGGCACTGGAAACCACATCGGTCTGCGAGATCCCTTTCGAGCGTCTGGACGAACTGTCCGTGAAACTGCCGCAGCTGCGTCGGCAGTTGATGCGCGTCATGAGCCGTGAGATCCGCGACGATCAGCAAATGATGCTGCTGCTCTCGAAAAAGACCGCCGATGAGCGTATCGCCACCTTTCTGATCAATCTGTCTGCACGCTTCCGCGCCAGAGGCTTTTCGGCCAATCAGTTCCGACTGAGCATGTCGCGCAATGAAATCGGTAATCACCTGGGTCTGGCAGTCGAGACGGTGTCCCGTGTATTTACCCGGTTCCAGCAAAATCAGCTGATTTCTGCCGAGGGCAAAGAGATTCACATCCTCGCCCCCATCGAGCTGTGTGCGCTGGCTGGCGGGTCGATGCAAAGCTGAAACGTGCGATCTTTGGCGGGTCGGCTTAAACTGTCGGCCAAAACTGCCATGGAACCCCCTGATGACTTTCGATCAATCGAACTTCAAATCCCTCATCCGCCCGGTCGTGGACTTCCCAAAGCCGGGCGTGGTCTTCCGCGATATCACGCTCCTGTTCCAATCGCCCAAGGCCACCCGTCAGGTGATTGACAGCTTCGTACAGCGCTACATCGATGCCGAGTTCAGCCATATCGGCGTCATGGACGCGCGGGGTTTTCTGATTGGTTCGGTGGTTGCCTATCAGTTGAACAAGCCGCTGGTGCTGTTCCGCAAACAAGGCAAACTGCCTGCCGATGTACTGTCAGAGGCGTATCAGACTGAATACGGCGAAGCGTATCTGGAGGTGCATGCCGACAGCCTGTGCGAAGGTGACTCGGTCATCATGTTCGATGACCTGATCGCGACCGGAGGCACGCTGATCGCCGCCGCCAACCTGATCCGCCGTATGGGTGCCGAAGTGTACGAGGCCGCTGCGATTATCGACCTGCCGGAACTGGGCGGTTCCAAGCGTCTTAACGACCTGAAGATCCCGACGTTCTGTCTGACCGAGTTTGCGCTGGACGAGCAGTAAGGGCGCAGGGACTGAGTTACAGGTTCCAAACTCTCCAGCGCTCACGGCTATCGTAAATGCGCTTTTTTATCGCGATGGCACTGACGACGCAGAGTGCGACGTTAGTGACAGGACGAAGGAACCCGACGAAGTCGGGCCGGAAACAGGAGCGAGGGGGTTTGGTTACTTTGGCCCGTCAAAGTAACTCGCCGAGGGGCGAAAAGGTGACCTGAGTCAAACCTCAATGCATCTGAAGTCGCAGAACCGCTGTGTGACGCAGAGCGTCACGAACTGCATTACCACGCGGAGCGTGGGAGCGATAGCCATACGAACGAGAAACTAGCTCGCTGTATTACCGTGCAGTTTGGTCATCAATTGCGCTTCGGCCTGGGTCAGGCCGCAGGACTGGGTCAGCTCGTCGATGCTGGCACCCATGCCGACCAGACGGGCGGCCTGGGCGAAGGACAGCGTGGAGGGATCGCGCTGCTCTAGGGCGGTGAGCTTGTCGGGCAACGGCGCAACGACGGCACGCAGCTCATGCAACGCTTCGCCCATGCGCACCGTGCCGTTCTGGTAGTTGTCCAGACGCCTGGCCAACTCCTTGATCCGCTGATCCCGCAAGGCAGCCGCCTCGTCACGCCCGGCGTCGAGCTTGCGCTGACGCCTGGTATGGGCCAAGAACATAAACAGGGTGACAACCCAGAGAATGCCCAGGAAGACGACAGCTACCTCAAAGATCAATCAGATGTTCTCCAGCTCGGACCACTCTTCTTCGGACATCATTTTGTCCAGTTCAACCAGAATCAACAGTTCGCCGTTCTTGTTGCAAACGCCCTGAATGAACTTGGCCGATTCGTCGTTACCGACGTTAGGCGCAGTTTCAACTTCTGACTGACGCAAGTAAACCACTTCCGCCACGCTGTCGACCAGGATACCGACCACTTGCTTGTCGGCTTCGATGATCACGATACGCGTATTGTCGCTGACTTCAACCGGGGCCAGGCCAAAACGCTGACGGGTATCGATCACGGTCACGACGTTACCGCGCAGGTTGATAATGCCCAGTACGTAGCTTGGCGCACCCGGCACCGGGGCGATTTCAGTGTAGCGCAGCACTTCCTGCACCTGCATTACGTTGATGCCATACGACTCGTTGTCCAGGCGGAACGTAACCCATTGCAGAATAGGATCTTCGGAACCTTGTGCAGACGACTTATTCATAACCCCAACCCCTCACGTGTGTTCTTTGCAGGTGACGCCACTGGCACCGACCCATGATTATTTCGACTTGTTCAACTGCTTGACCGCGCCACTGGCTATCAGCTCGGCCAACTCTGCAACATCCAGCAACGCGCACATGTGCTCGATGACCGTGCCCGCCAGCCATGGACGATGACCTCGCTGCACGCGCCATTTGATCTCGTTCGGATCAAGACGCAACGAACGACTGACCTGATGCACCGCCAGCCCCCACTCGTATCCCTGCACCGAAATCACGTACTGCAATCCCTGGCGAAAATCGTCGCGGTAGCGATCAGGCATGATCCAGCGCGCCGTATCCAACACTTTCAGGTTGCCTGCCTGACAAGGCAGGATCCCGAGAAACCAGTCCGGCTGACCGAACAGCGGCGTCAGCTCCTGCCCCGCCAGCGGATAAATCGACCCCAGGCACACCAACGGCACTGCCAGTGTCAGACCGGCCACATCGAACAACAGGCATTCGAACGGCTCGGCAGCCCATGCCGGACGACCATCGCTGGTCGGCGGTGGTGTCGGTGTACGCTGGGCTGCCAGCGTGCTCAACTCGGCGACCGGTTCTACCAGCGCAACGGTTGGCACTGCCTCCTCAACCTGAGCCACTTCAACCTGCAGCGCTTCGGCAACGATCACCGGAGCGACTTCAACCACTGGCGCAGGCGCCTCAACCTTGACCGCTACCGCCACCGGAGCCGGTGCGGCAACCGCGACGGCCAGCGGCTTGATCTGCGCTTGCATCCGCGCATCAAAGGCCTGCTCTTCGAGCACAGCCGCCTGAAATTCATCGATGCTGCTGACGGGCTCTTCGAGCACTTCAGTCGCGTCGTACAACAATGCGTCCAGGTAGGACTGCAAAGCCAGTTTGGGTCGTGTTACAACTTCTACAGGGCGGTTCATACCGGGGCCCAACAAAAAATGGAGCATGTGCAGCCTGATACAGTTATCGGCCGCATTGAGGCATCACTTGAGCAAACAATGTAGAAAGAGTAGACGTTCACGTCAGGCCACCTGCGCATTGAGCTGCTCGGCGAGCATATGCTTGAGCAATGCCCGGTAAGCGATCACACCACGACTCTTGCTGTCGTTCTGCGACGGCGTAAGCCCCAGTCGGCTGGCATCGCGCAATCGTGTATCGACCGGCACATAGGCTTGCCAGACATGCTCGGGGAAGCTGTCGCGCAGCAGTTTCAAGGTGCCCAGCGATGCCTGGGTACGACGGTCGAACAATGTCGGCACGATGGTATAAGGCAGCGGCACCTTGCGCGAACGGTTGATCATGGTCAGCGTATTGACCATGCGTTCCAGACCTTTCACGGCCAGAAACTCGGTCTGCACCGGAATCGCCAACTGCTGGCTGGCCGCCAGGGCATTGACCATGAGAACGCCCAGCAGCGGCGGACTGTCGATCAACGCATAGTCAAAATCCTGCCACAACTGAGCCAGGCTTTTTGCGACAACCAGGCCCAGGCCGCTCTGACCCGGTGATTGACGCTCCAGTGTGGCGAGCGCGGTGCTGGAGGGTATCAGCGAGATACGTTTATCGCTGGTAGGCAGCAGCAACTGGCCGGGAAGACCCTCCGGCACCGCGCCTTTATGCAGAAACAGATCGAAAGCACTGTGTTCCAGTTCGTCCGGGTTATGCCCGAAATAACTGGTCATGGAGCCGTGAGGGTCCAGATCGACCACGACCACGCGCTTGCCTGAATCGGCCAGCAAACCGGCCAGGGCAATGGTCGTGGTGGTCTTTCCGACTCCACCTTTCTGGTTGGCTACTGCCCAGACTCTCATTAATGTTTTTTCCTTCCGTACAGCGACGACCATACCGATACGATGTTTAGGGGGCGGGTGACGGAGAATTGACGGCGTTCGCGCGTACCGGCGGCTTTGCTGGCACCGGTGCAGTTTGTGTGCCAGCACGCCTCAATGCGGCATCCGGTTGCACATTGGCCGATCCAGCACTGGTCAGGCTGCGGCGAACATCCAGATTGCGCGAGATAACCAGCACTACACGGCGGTTCTTGGCGCGTCCGACGGTGCTGGTGTTGGGGGCGATCGGCTGAAACTCACCATAGCCCACCGAAGCGAGACGCGCCGGATTGACACCGTCCATGGCGAGCATGCGCACAATGCTGGCAGAACGTGCTGAAGACAGCTCCCAGTTGGTCGGAAATTGTGCAGTGCTGATCGGCTGGTCGTCGGTAAAGCCCTCGACATGGATCGGGTTGTCGAAGCGTTTGACGATCCCGGCGACCTTTTCGATGATGGTGAAGGCCTTGTCGCTGGGCATCGCATCGCCACTGCCGAAAAGCATGCTGGAGTTGAGTTCGATCTCGATCCACAGTTCGTTGCCGCGCACAGTCATCTGGTCGGACTTGATCAGGTCACCGAACGCATCGCGCACGTCCTGGGCAATGGTCTGCAACGGGTCATCGGACGCCTGACCTATGCCTGCGTCAGTCTGCTCGCTGTCCTTGACCAGCGGCTCGGCGGGCTTGACTGAAACCGGGCGCTGCTCACCGATGGGGATCGGCTTCATGGTGCGTTCGGTGTCATTGAACACGCCGACCAATGCCTGGGACAGAATCTTGTACTTGCCTTCGTTGACCGAGGAAATCGAGTACATGACCACGAAAAACGCGAACAGCAAGGTAATGAAGTCGGCATACGACACCAGCCAGCGTTCGTGATTTTCATGTTCTTCGACCTGACGACGGCGAGCCATGCGCTGTTACTCCATGAAGCCTTGCAGCTTGAGTTCGATGGAGCGCGGGTTCTCACCCTCGGCGATGGACAACAGACCTTCAAGCAACATTTCGCGATAGCGCGCCTGACGGTGGGCGATGGCCTTGAGCTTGTTCGCCACTGGCAGGAGGATCAGGTTGGCCATGGCCACGCCATAGATCGTGGCAACGAAGGCGACGGCGATACCGCTGCCCAGTTGACTGGGGTCAGCCAGGTTGCCCATGACATGAATCAGGCCCATGACCGCGCCGATGATACCCACGGTCGGCGCGTAGCCGCCCATGCTTTCGAATACTTTCGCAGCCTGGATATCGCGGGTTTCCTGGGTGATGAAATCCACTTCAAGAATGCTGCGAATCGCTGCAGGCTCGGCACCGTCGACCAACAGTTGCAACCCTTTGCGGGCATAACCGTCGGGCTCGGAATCGGCTACGGTTTCAAGACCCAGCAAGCCCTCTTTGCGGGCGGTCATGCTCCAGCCGATGACCCGGTCAACCCCACCGGGCAGATCGATACGTGGCGGGAAAATGATCCAGTGGATGATTTTCATGGCACGCATGAACGCACTCATCGGCGACTGCAACAGCGAAGCACCGAGCGTACCGCCCAGCACGATCAGAGCTGCCGGGCCATTGAGCAAGGCACCGAGGTGCCCGCCTTCGAGAAAATTACCACCAATGATTGCGACAAACGCCAGAATCAGACCGATAAGGCTCAGTACATCCATCAGAGACAGGCCTCTACCAAGTGCCGACCGATGTCGTCGAGGCTGTAGATCGCATCCGCGAGTTCGGCCTTGACGATGGCCATCGGCATGCCATAAATCACGCAGCTCGCTTCATCCTGCGCCCACACGGTACTGCCGGCCTGCTTGAGCAGTCGCGCGCCCTCGCGGCCGTCGGCACCCATACCAGTCAGGACCACCGAGAGCACCTTGTCGCCGTAGGACTTGGCAGCCGAGCCAAAGGTGATGTCGACGCACGGCTTGTAATTGAGGCGTTCGTCGCCCGGCAGAATCTTCACCGTACCGCGCCCGTCAACCATCATCTGCTTGCCACCCGGCGCCAGCAGCGCCAGGCCAGGACGCAGCACGTCGCCGTCTTCCGCTTCCTTGACGCTGATTTTGCAGAGCTTGTCGAGACGTTCGGCAAATGCCTTGGTAAACGCCGCAGGCATATGCTGAATCAGCACCAGTGGTGCCGGAAAATTGGCTGGCAATTGAGTCAGCACCCGTTGCAGCGCGACCGGGCCGCCGGTTGAGGTGCCGATGGCCACCAGTTTGTAGGCCTTACGCTTGGCTGTGCCTGAAGTAGTCGGGTGCGCCGGCGCATGAGGGGCCGGGGCAGCCGGAGCCGCAGCAGGTGTCGCCGTGCGTGACGGCACCGTCCTGGCAGGTGCAGGGGCTGGCGCAGACGCGCGGCTGGACAACGTCGAAGGCGCCGGTGCGGCCGGAGCTGCACTGGCTGAACCGAAGCCGCTGGAACGGCGGTTGCTGCGTGAAATGCTGTTGATTTTCTCGCACAGCAGTTGCTTGACCTTCTGCGGATTGCGCGAGATATCTTCGAAATTCTTGGGCAGGAAATCCACCGCACCGGCGTCAAGAGCATCCAGCGTCACGCGCGCACCTTCGTGCGTCAGCGACGAGAACATCAATACCGGGGTGGGGATACGCTGCATGATGTGGCGAACTGCCGTAATGCCATCCATCATCGGCATTTCGTAGTCCATGGTGATGACATCCGGCTTGAGTGCCAGCGCCTGCTCAATCGCTTCCTTGCCGTTGGTGGCGGTGCCGACAACTACAATGTTGGGGTCCGAAGAAAGAATTTCCGTAACGCGGCGGCGGAAAAAACCGGAATCATCCACCACCAGGACCTTGACTGCCATAAACACTCCAATAGGTGTCGCAGGCAGCCAGGCTGCCCGCAACCCCGGGTTCAGATACGCCGTGCGGCGTAACGCTTGAGCATGCTCGGTACATCGAGAATCAGGGCAATGCGACCGTCACCGGTGATGGTGGCGCCCGACATGCCCGGCGTACCTTGCAGCATCTTGCCCAGCGGTTTGATGACCACTTCTTCCTGACCGACCAGCTGATCGACGACAAAACCGATGCGCTGAGTGCCGACCGTCAGGATCACTACGTGCCCTTCGTGCTGTTCCTCATGAGCCGCAGAACTGACCAGCCAGCGCTTGAGGTAGAACAGCGGCAAGGCCTTGTCACGTACGATCACCACTTCCTGGCCATCAACCACGTTGGTAGTCGACAGGTTCAGGTGGAAGATTTCGTTGACGTTGACCAGCGGGAAAGCGAAGGCCTGGTTGCCCAGCATCACCATCAGGGTCGGCATGATCGCCAGGGTCAACGGCACCTTGATGACGATCTTCGAACCCTGGCCCTTGGTCGAATAGATATTAATCGAGCCATTGAGCTGGGAGATCTTGGTCTTGACCACGTCCATGCCCACACCGCGACCCGACACATCGGAAATCTCGGTCTTGGTCGAGAAGCCCGGCGCGAAGATCAGGTTGTAGCAATCGGTGTCACTCAACCGATCGGCTGCATCCTTGTCCATGACGCCGCGTTTCACAGCAATGGAGCGCAGGACGTTAGGGTCCATGCCCTTACCGTCATCGGAGATCGACAGCAGGATATGGTCGCCTTCCTGCTCCGCCGAAAGGATCACACGACCGCCGCGGGACTTGCCCGTGGCTTCGCGCTCTTCCGGCGTTTCGATACCGTGGTCGACAGCGTTGCGCACCAAGTGGACCAGCGGATCGGCGAGCGCCTCTACGAGGTTCTTGTCGAGGTCGGTCTCTTCACCGACCAGCTCCAGGTTGATCTCTTTCTTGAGCTGGCGAGCCAGGTCGCGAACCAGACGCGGGAAGCGACCGAAGACTTTCTTGATCGGCTGCATGCGGGTTTTCATCACCGCAGTCTGCAGATCGGCGGTGACCACATCCAGGTTGGAAACCGCCTTGGACATGGCTTCATCGCCGCTGTTGAGACCCAGGCGTACCAGGCGGTTACGCACCAGCACCAGCTCGCCGACCATGTTCATGATCTCGTCCAGTCGGGCGGTATCGACACGAACCGTAGTTTCGGCTTCTGTCGCCACCGGCTTTTCGCCGCTGGGTGCAGGAGCGCGCGCAGGGGCTGGCGCCGAAGCAGGTTTGACCGGCTCTGCTTTCGCAGCAGGCGCCGGAGCAGGCTTGGCAGCAGGTGGCGGCGGTGGCGGAGCAGCCGCTGCGGCTGCGGCTGCCGGAGCAGATGCCTTGGCAACAATCGCCTCAGGCTCGAACTTGCCCTTGCCGTGCAATTCGTCGAGCAGGTTTTCAAATTCGTGATCGGTGATTTCGTCCGACGCGGCCGCAGCAGCGGGCGCCTTGGCAGCAGCGGCTACGGGTGCAGCAGCTGCTGGCGTCGCTACCGCGGCGTCAAACGAACCTTTGCCGTGCAGTTGATCGAGCAACGCTTCGAATTCGTCGTCGGTGATTTCGTCACCGGCAGGCGCTGCACTGCCCTGCGCCACAGGTGCAGGGGCCGGAGCGGTTGCAGCATCGGCCGCAAATTTGCCCTTGCCATGCAACTGATCAAGCAGGGATTCAAATTCCTGATCGGTGATTTCGTCACCCGCCGGCGCAGCCGCTGCTGCTGGCGCCTGTGCAGGCGCTGCAGACACCGGGCTGGAGCCGTGCAGCGAATCGAGCAGTTGCTCGAATTCATCATCGGTAATCTCGTCGCCAGCCGCTGGCTCTGCAACCGCAGCAGCCTGGACTTCGACCACCGGCTCGGGCTCTGGCTCGGGAGCCGCGGCCTCGTCGGCGGATTGTGGCTCGGCCAGACGCGACAGCGCGGCCAGCAGTTCTGGCGTCGCCGGAGTTACGTCAGTCCGTTCACGTACCTGACCGAACATGCTGTTGACGGTGTCCAGTGCTTCCAGGACCACGTCCATCAGTTCGGAATCAACGCGACGCTCACCCTTGCGCAGGATGTCGAACACGTTTTCGGCGATGTGGCAGCACTCCACCAGCTCATGGAGCTGGAGGAAGCCGGCGCCCCCTTTTACAGTGTGAAAACCGCGAAAAATTGCATTGAGCAGATCAGCATCATCCGGTCGGCTTTCCAGCTCGACCAATTGCTCTGACAACTGCTCCAGAATTTCGCCGGCCTCTACCAGAAAATCCTGAAGGATTTCTTCATCGGCGCCGAAGCTCATGGGGTGCTCCCTAAAATTAACCGTCTACAGATCTTAGAAGCCGAGGCTCGATAGCAGATCGTCTACATCATCCTGTCCGGATACGACGTCTTCACGTTTATCGGCATGAATCTGCGGACCTTCACCCTGAGTGAGATGTTTTTTAGGATCTTTTTCATCGAGGATGGATTGTTCGTCATGTTCGATGCCTGCGAAGCGATCGACATGACTGGCCATGAGCACCAGTTTGAGCAGATTGCTCTCGACTTCGGTCACCAGTTGCGTCACACGCTTGATGACCTGACCGGTAAGGTCCTGGTAATCCTGGGCGAGCAGAATGTCGTTGAGATGCGCGGAAACCTGATGGGTTTCCTTCTCGGTACGCGTCAGAAAACCATCGACCCGCTTGGCCAGCTCGCGGAACTCTTCGGCACCGATTTCGCGGCGCATGAAACGTCCCCAGTCATCGCTCAACGCCTTGGCGTCGGAACTCAGGCCGTTCATGACCGGCGTACTCTCTTCCACCAGGTCCATGGTGCGGTTGGCCGCATTCTCGGTCAGCCTCACCACATACGACAGGCGTTCGGTAGCATCCGTGATCTGCGACACTTCCTCGGCTTGAGGCATGTGCGGATCGATGTGAAAGTTTACGATTGCACTGTGCAGCTCACGAGTCAGCTTGCCCACTTCCTGATAAAGGCCGCGGTCGCGTGTCTGGTTGAGTTCGTGGATCAGTTGCACAGCGTCACCGAAACGACCCTTTTCAAGGCTGGTGACAAGTTCCTGCGCGTGTCTTTTTAAGGTCGACTCAAAGTCGGCCATCGAATCATTGTTATCCATAGCGCCCTCGCGGCTTGCATCAGCTATTGACGCGTTCAAAGATCTTGTCGATCTTGTCTTTCAGGGCTTGGGCAGTGAATGGCTTGACTACATAACCGTTCACCCCAGCCTGGGCAGCTTCAATGATCTGCTCACGCTTGGCTTCGGCAGTGACCATCAGCACGGGAAGGCTCTTGAGGCGTTCGTCCTTGCGGACTTCGCGCAGCAGATCGATACCGGACATGCCAGGCATGTTCCAGTCCGTCACCAGAAAGTCAAAGGCACCGCTCTGCAGCATCGGCAATGCGGTCAGACCATCATCCGCTTCCGATGTGTTGGTAAACCCCAGATCACGCAAAAGGTTCTTGATGATCCGCCGCATCGTTGAGAAGTCATCAACGATGAGGATTTTCATGTTCTTGTCCAATTCGACCTCCAAGCAGTCTTTAACGCGTTCAGCACCTGAACACGCTGTTCACTCAATACTGGCACAGCACACCCCCGGCTGTACGAAACGACGACGGGCTTGGCAAAACAACAGGCAAGGACCTGAGAAACAAGCCCATCGAGGCAATACCTGACAGGCTTCTGACGGGTCCACCCCGTTACCACGTAACGCTCTGCACAGCCGGCTTGCAGTCAACGCGCGGCCATAGACCGCACATTGCCTGTCAACGCGCTCGCCACTCCCCCAAACGCCCTCGCAAACGAGCTGCGCACTGGCTGTGTAACTGACTGACCCGCGATTCGCTGACCCCGAGAACCTCTCCGATTTCCTTGAGGTTCAGCTCTTCGTCGTAGTACAGCGCCAACACCAGACGCTCGCGCTCTGGCAGATTGGCAATTGCATCGGCCAACGCAGCCTGGAAGCGCTCGTCTTCCAGGTCGCGCGACGGCTCAAGCGATCCGCTTGCGCCATCCTCGTGCAGCCCTTCATGATCGCCGTCCTGCAGCAGGTCGTCGAAACTGAAGAGGCGGCTGCCCAAGGTGTCATTCAAAATCCCGTAGTAATCATCGAGACTCAACTGGAGTTCGGCCGCAACCTCGTGATCTTTAGCGTCACGGCCGGTTTTAGCTTCAATTGCCCGAATTGCGTCACTGACCATACGCGTATTACGGTGTACCGAGCGTGGCGCCCAGTCCCCCTTGCGCACCTCATCGAGCATCGCACCCCGGATGCGAATGCCGGCATAGGTCTCGAAACTCGCACCCTTGGTGGAATCATACTTGGTGGAGACTTCAAGCAGGCCGATCATGCCGGCCTGGATCAGATCCTCGACCTGCACACTGGCCGGCAAGCGCGCCAGCAGATGATAAGCGATACGCTTGACCAGTGGCGCATAGCGCTCGATCAACTCGTATTGTGAATTACGGGAAGCCTTGCTGTACATCTGGTAGCCGCTCGCAGTCATTGCACAGGCCCTGCACTGGTCTGGTGAACGAGTCGCTCAACGAAGAACTCGAGATGACCCCGCGGGTTGGCTGGCAACGGCCAGGTATCAACCTTCTGGGCAATGGCCTTGAAGGCCAGTGCACATTTGGAACGCGGGAATGCTTCGTAGACGGCGCGCTGTTTCTGTACCGCCTTGCGTACGCACTCGTCGTACGGCACGGCACCTACATACTGCAGCGCAACATCGAGAAAACGATCCGTCACTTTGGTCAGCTTGGCGAACAGGTTGCGCCCTTCCTGCGGGCTCTGTGCCATGTTGGCCAGCACCCGGAAGCGGTTCATGCCGTAATCGCGGTTAAGCAGTTTGATCAGGGCGTAGGCATCGGTGATCGACGTGGGCTCGTCGCACACCACCAGCAGCACTTCCTGAGCGGCGCGCACGAAGCTGACCACCGACTCGCCGATACCGGCAGCCGTGTCGATCACCAGCACATCGAGGTTGTCACCAATCTCGCTGAACGCCTGGATCAGGCCGGCATGCTGGGCGGGCGACAGATGCACCATGCTCTGGGTGCCGGAAGCAGCGGGTACGATTCGAACCCCGCCCGGCCCCTGCAACAGCACGTCGCGTAACTCACAACGCCCCTCGATGACATCGGCAAGCGTGCGCTTGGGCGTCAACCCGAGCAGCACGTCGACATTGGCCAGACCCAGATCGGCGTCCAGCAGCATGACGCGACGGCCAAGCTCGGCAAGGGCCAGTGAAAGGTTCACTGACACGTTAGTCTTACCGACGCCACCTTTGCCACCGGTCACCGCGATAACCTGTACGGGATGCATGCTGCCCATGTTATTTCTTTACCTTGTCTTGCGTAGACCGAAACCACATCGAGGGCTGCACGTTCGCGTATGAACACTGCATGGCAGACCGTTGACGCAGGGACATTCCAATAATATCCATCACTTAACCCACTCTCTTGCCAGGGGTGTGATAGAGGTCAGCAAACATATCAGCCATTGCTTCCTCGCTAGGCTCATCCTGCATCTGCACACTCACCGCGCGGCTTACCAGCTGATGACGACGCGGAATATGCAGGTCATCAGGAATGCGTGGTCCGTCCGTGAGATAGGCCACAGGTAATTCGTGACTGATCGCCAGGCTCAGGACTTCGCCGAGGCTGGCTGTTTCATCAAGCTTGGTCAGAATGCATCCGGCCAGGCCACAACGCTTGTAACTGTGATACGCGGCTGTCAGCACCTGCTTCTGGCTGGTGGTTGCCAGCACCAGATAGTTGCGCGACTTGATGCCGCGACCCGCGAGGCTTTCCAGCTGCATGCGCAGCGCAGGATCACTGGCCTGCAGCCCGGCGGTGTCAATCAGCACCACGCGCTTGCGCAGCAGCGGTTCCAGCGCCTGAACCAGAGACTGGCCAGGATCGACATGGGTGACCGGCACGTTGAGGATGCGCCCAAGGGTCTTGAGCTGCTCCTGCGCGCCGATACGGAAACTGTCCATGCTGACCAGTGCGATATTCTGCGGGCCGTACTTCAACACATAACGTGCTGCCAGTTTGGCCAGGGTGGTGGTCTTGCCCATGCCGGCAGGACCGACCATTGCAATCACGCCGCCCTCTTCGAGCGGCTCGACTTCCGGCACGGCGATCATGCGTGCCAGATGAGCCAGCAGCATGCGCCAGGCCTGACGAGGCTCGTCGATCTCCGGGATCATCGACAGCAGATCGCGTGACAGCGGGCCGGACAAGCCGACACGTTGCAGGCGACGCCACAGATTGGCCTGCTGCGGACGACTGCCCTGCAACTGGTTCCAGGCCAGCGAGCCGAGCTGGACTTCCAGCAGCTCGCGCAGGCCGTTCAATTCGGAGCGCATCGAGTCATAAGCGCGCTGGCCAACGGCAGGCTCGGCGGCCTGTGGCGGTGCGTACGCGAATGGGCGCGGCGGCTCTTCGAGTGTCGGCTCGATGTGCGTATCGGCAGGGTTGACCGGCTTGCCGGAAAACAGCTGCAGGTTGACCGATGCGTCGCTGTCGCTGCGGTTGTTCAATTCGGCCTGGGCGGAGACGATGCGCGACTGAGTCTTGCGCAGCTCGTCTTCCAGCTCCATGTTCGGCACACGCGGTGCCAGGGCGGACAGCTTGTAATCCAGAGCAGCAGTCAGCTCTACGCCACCAGCAATGCGCCGGTTACCGATGATGGCCGCTTCAGCGCCCAGCTCATCGCGAACCAGCTTCATGGCTTGACGCATATCGGCGGCGAAAAATCGCTTAACTTGCATGACTCACTACCTCAGCCGTTTGGCCCGACAGTCGCTACGATGGTTACTTGCTTGTTGTCCGGAATTTCCTGATACGCCAGAACATGCATGTTCGGTACAGCCAATCGTCCAAATCGTGACAGCATCGCCCGGACAGGCCCTGCTACCAGAAGAATTACCGGCAACCCTTGCATCTCCTGACGCTGGGCGGCCTCAATCAACGAACGCTGGAGCTTCTCAGCCATGCTTGGCTCAAGAAGAACGCCTTCTTCCTGACCCTGACCAGCCTTCTGCAAACTATTGAGCAATATCTGTTCCAACCTTGGTTCCAGAGTGATAACAGGCAGCTCCGGCTCAACGCCTACAATGCTTTGGACGATTGCGCGGCTCAGACCCACTCGCACTGCGGCCACCAAAGCGGCGGTATCTTGACTCTTCCCGGCGTTGTTGGCGATAGCCTCTGCAATGCTGCGAATGTCCCGCACAGGTACGTGTTCAGCCAGCAGCGCCTGCAGCACATTGAGCAGCGAAGACAGCGACAGCACGCCAGGCACCAGCTCTTCAGCCAGCTTGGGCGAGCTTTTGGCCAGCAACTGCATCAATTGCTGGACTTCCTCGTGGCCGATCAGCTCATGCGAATGCTTGTAGAGAATCTGGTTCAAGTGGGTTGCCACTACAGTACTGGCATCGACGACGGTGTACCCCAGCGACTGCGCCTGACTGCGCTGGCTGATTTCGATCCACACGGCTTCCAGACCAAACGCCGGGTCTCTGGCGGTAATGCCGTTCAGGGTGCCGAACACTTGACCGGGGTTGATCGCCAGTTCGCGATCCGGGTAGATCTCGGCCTCGGCCAGAATCACGCCCATCAGCGTCAGACGATAGGCACTGGGCGCCAGATCGAGGTTGTCGCGAATGTGCACGGTGGGCATCAGGAAGCCGAGCTCTTGCGAGAGCTTCTTGCGCACGCCCTTGATACGCGCCAGCAGCTGACCGCCCTGGTTGCGATCCACCAGCGGAATCAGGCGGTAACCCACTTCCAGGCCGATGATATCGATGGGCGTCACGTCATCCCAACCCAGTTCCTTGGCGTCCTGAACGCGGGTCGGCGAAGGCAGCAGGTCCTGTTGACGCTGCACTTCGGCCAGCGCCTCGACTTTCACCTGATTTTCTTTCTTCCAGAGCAGATACGCGCCGCCTGCAGCCACCAGGCCGAGGCTGATGAAGGAGAAGTGCGGCATGCCCGGCACCAGCCCCATCACGATCATGACCGCAGCGGAAACCGCCAGCGCCTTGGGCGAAGCGAACATCTGACGATTGATGAGCTTGCCCATCTCTTCCGAACCGGAAGCACGGGTCACCATGATCGCGGCGGCGGTGGACAGCAGCAGTGATGGCAATTGCGCCACCAAACCGTCACCGATGGTCAGCAGGGTGTAAACGCGGCCTGCGTCGGCGAAGGTCATATTGTGTTGCAGGATACCGACCAGCATGCCGCCAATCAGGTTGATGAACAGAATCAGCAGACCGGCAATCGCATCGCCGCGCACGAATTTACTGGCACCGTCCATGGAACCGTAGAACTCGGCTTCCTGGGCAACTTCGGCACGGCGGCGCTTGGCTTCCGGCTGATCGATGAGGCCGGCGTTGAGGTCGGCGTCGATCGCCATCTGTTTGCCGGGCATCGCGTCGAGGGTGAAGCGCGCGCTCACCTCGGAAATACGGCCGGCACCCTTGGTGATTACCACGAAGTTGATGATCATCAGAATCGCGAACACCACGATACCAACGACATAGTTACCACCGATCACCACTTCACCGAAGGCCTGAATCACCTTGCCCGCAGCGGCGTGGCCGTCCTGCCCGTGAAGCATGACCACCCGAGTGGAAGCGACGTTCAGCGCCAGACGCAGCAACGTGGCGACAAGCAGAATGGTCGGAAATACCGAGAAGTCCAGCGGCCGCAGGGCGTACACACACACCAGCAGCACGACGATGGAGAGTGCGATGTTGAACGTGAAGAACACGTCCAGCAGGAATGGCGGCATAGGCAACATCATCATTGCCATCATGACCAGCAACAACAACGGAACGCCCAACTGACCACGGCCCAGGCCTGTGATATTGCTGCGTGCGCTACTGAGTAATTGAGAGCGATCCACTGATTCGTTACCTGCGCACTAGATCAAAACATTGACGCCGATGGCGCCCTGTATCGACCCTGTTGCAAAAAGCTGTCCAACTTTTACAAAGCCAGTGGCAGTAAGGCTTTAGACACAGAAGTCACGTAAATCCAGTGCGCTGAGCGCAGTCAGAAAAATCTTCTCGTTTGCCTGTGCAAGAGCGGACGCGGAGCGTCTGAAACCAGGGCCTTTCAGATTGATGCCCGAACGTCGCGAGAGGGGACCGGACTACGCGTCGCGCTGCAGGTCGGGAGGGATTTTGATGTCGCCCAGAGGGTCGGGGCGCTTGCCCTGGCCGGCGCGGAACTGGCGGATCTGATAGACGTAGGCCAGCACCTGGGCGACGGCCAGATACAGGCCGGCGGGAATTTCCTGATCAAGTTCGGTGCTGTAGTAAATGGAACGCGCCAGTGCCGCAGATTCCAGAATCAGTATCTCGTTATGCGCGCCGATTTCGCGAATTTTCAGCGCCACCAGATCAGTACCCTTGGCCAGCAACATCGGTGCCCCGCCCTGCTCGGGATCGTATTTGAGGGCGACGGCGAAGTGTGTCGGGTTGGTAATGATCACGTCAGCCTCAGGGACGGAGGCCATCATGCGTCGCTGGGACATTTCACGCTGCAACTGGCGAATACGTTGCTTGACCTCCGGGCTGCCCTCGCTGTTCTTGTGCTCGTCGCGCACCTCCTGCTTGGTCATAAGCAGCTTCTTGTGCGCCTCATACAACACGAACGGCACGTCCGCCGCCGCGATGAATATCAGGCCACATGCCATCCAGAAACTGCTCCAGCCCACCACCATCAGGCTGTGAATCATGGCCTGCTCAAGCGGCTCGTGGGCAATCGCGACCAGGTCCTTGCGCTCATTGTTCAGGACCACCAGCGCAACCGCCAGAGTGATCAGGAATTTGCCGAAAGACTTGAGCAATTCGACCAGCGCATGCGGCGAAAACATGCGTTTGAGCCCTGCTGCCGGATTCATGCGGCTGAACTTGGGCATCAATGATTTGGTGGCGAACAGCCAGCCGCCGAGCATGATCGGCCCCACCAGTGCGGCAACCAGCATGGCGATCAGAAATGGCAGAACCACGATCAGCGCGTGCATCCCGGAACTGAGCAGCGCCTTGCCCATGTAGGACTGATCTATCAGGGTTTCGCGGGATATCGTGAAATTGTCACGCATCAGCTCGGACATCATCAGGGCGATATCGGAGCCGAACATCAACAGCCCGCCCGCCCCCATCAGCATCACCACCAGCGTGGTCAGTTCCTTGGAGCGAGCGATCTGGCCGTCAGCCCGTGAGTCCTTGACCTTTTTTTCCGTGGGGTCTTCTGTCTTGTCCTGGCCATTCTCGTTTTCTGCCATTCAACGAGCCCTCACCATGTCGCGCAACGCCTGCAAGGCCTGCGTAGCGATCGGTTGATACTGATTGAGAATGTCGCCCATGGTCATCCACAGAATGACCATGCCCAACACCAGCGTGAGCGGGAAACCGATAGAAAAGATGTTGAGTTGCGGCGCGGCACGGGTCATGACGCCAAAAGCGATGTTGATGATCAGCAGCGCGGTAATCGCAGGCAACACCAGCCGCAGACCCGAAGCCAGTACCCAGCCCAACCCGTTGGCCAGCTCCCAGAAGTTATTGACCAGCAAACCACTGCCGACCGGCATCGTGGTAAAGCTCTCGACGAGGATTTCCAGCACCACCAGATGACCGTTCATGGCCAGGAACAACAGGGTGACCAGCATCGTGAAGAACTGGCCAATGGTGGCGGAGGAGACACCGTTGGTAGGGTCGACCATCGAGGCAAAGCCCATCCCCATCTGCGTCGAGATGATCTGCCCGGCGACCACAAAGATATGGAAGAACAACTGCAGCGACAGGCCCATCCCGGCGCCGATGATGATCTGTTCGCCGATCAGCAATAGCGCGCTCAGGTCGAGCGCCTGCACGGGCGGCATGGCTGGCAGCGCAGGCGCGACAACCACGGTGATCGCCACGGCGAGGTACATGCGCACCCGACGCGGGACCAGCGTGGTGCCGATGATCGGCATGGTCATCAGCAACGCGATGATGCGAAACAGCGGCAACATGAAGCTGGCTACCCAGGTACTGATCTGGGTATCGGTCAGCGCGAGCATCGGCTGCATGCGATGCTAGCCGATCAGGGTCGGAATACTGGTGTACAACGACAGCATGTATTCCATGAATATTTTCAACAGCCACGGGCCGATGACGATGAGGGTGACGAGCATCACCAGCAGGCGCGGCAGGAAGCTCAGGGTCTGTTCGTTGATCTGCGTGGCCGCCTGAAACATTGCCACCAGCAGACCGCACAACAGGCTTGGCACAACAAGAATCGCAACCAGCACAGTGGTCAGCCACAGGGCCTCGCGGAACAGATCGACGGCTACTTCCGGCGTCATCGGGCAGACTCCTCAGTGAAACGGCTCATACGCCACCAAAACTGCCGGCCAGGGTGCCGACAATCAGCGCCCAGCCGTCCACCAGCACAAACAGCATGATCTTGAACGGCAGAGAAATGATCAGCGGCGACAGCATCATCATACCCATCGCCATCAGCACACTGGCCACCACCAGATCGATGATCAGAAATGGAATGAAGATCATGAAGCCGATCTGAAACGCTGTCTTGAGCTCCGAAATCACGAACGCCGGAACCAGAATGGTCAACGGCGCGGCATCCGGGGTCGGGATGTCGGTGCGCTTGGACAGGCGCATGAACAGCTCGAGGTCGCTGGTGCGCGTCTGGGCCAGCATGAAGTCCTTGATCGGCACTTGCGCCTTGGCCACCGCATCCTGCGCCGAAAGCTTCTCGGCCAGATAAGGCTGCAAGGCATCCTGATTCACCCGGTCGAATACCGGCGCCATGATGAACATGGTCAGAAACAACGCCATGCCGGTGAGGATCTGGTTCGACGGCGTCTGCTGCAAGCCGAGGGCCTGACGCAGAATCGAGAAGACGATGATGATCCGCGTGAAGCTGGTCATCAACATGACGAACGCCGGAATGAAGCTCAGCGCGGTCATGATCAGCAGAATCTGCAGACTGACCGAATACTCCTGCTGACCATCGGCACCATTGGACAGCGTGATCGCCTGGATCGACAGCGGATCGGCCGCCAGCGCAGCGGGCGTCACCATCACCAGCAACAGCAGTATCAGGAAACGCAAGGCGCCCATTACTTCTTGTCCTTATCCTTGCCCATCAGCTCCATCAGGCGCTGAGCGAATTCAGGGGTAGCCTGCTCGCGCACCGGCACCTGCACGGGCTCCTTGAGCACATGCAAAGGCGTGATTCGCCCGGGCGTAATGCCCAGCAGCACTTGTTCATTGCCGATCTGCACCAGCACCAGCCGATCACGCGGCCCCAGCGCGCGCGAGCTCACCAGCTCGATCACCTGATTGCTGTTCGGCCCGACGCGCTGCACCCGGCGCATCAGCCACGCGAGTACGAAAATCAGGCCAATCACTAGGATCAGACCGAACAGCAGTTGCACCACCTGCCCGCCCATACCGCCGGAGACCGTATTGGCCACTTGTGCAGGCGCCGCCTGAACGGCGGGTTCGGCGGCCCAGGCCAGCGATGGCAGGGTCAGCAGAACACTCAGCCAGCGCCTCACTTAGCGCAGCTTCTTGATGCGTTCGCTCGGGCTGATCACGTCGGTCAGACGGATGCCGAACTTTTCATTGACCACCACCACCTCGCCATGCGCGATCAGTGTGCCGTTGACCAGCACATCAAGGGGTTCGCCTGCCAGACGATCCAGTTCGATCACCGAGCCCTGGTTGAGCTGCAGCAGGTTGCGGATGTTGATGTCGGTACTGCCCACTTCCATGGAGATCGACACCGGAATGTCGAGAATCACATCCAGGTTGGGACCATCCAGAGAAACCGGACCGGTGCTTTTCGGCACGCTGCCAAACTCTTCCATCGCCATCCGGCTACCCGAATTTCCGGCATCCGCAGCCAGCAGCGCATCGATATCAGCCTGGCTGTCGCCAGCTTCGCCCAATGCAGCAGCCCACTCATCCGCCAATGCCTGATCTTCAGCAGACATCGTATCGTTTTCATCAGCCATCGGTTGTCCTCTGCACGCAGTATTTCAGTTACGCAACAATTTCCGACGTTGACCAGACTGGTCAGCGTCGCGCTATGGGTTCGATTACTTGCAGGGCCATCTTGCCCTTGTGCGAGCCAAGCTTGACCTTGAACGAAGGTACGCCATTGGCACGCAAGACCAGCGAATCGCCCAGTTCCACAGGGATCACATCACCAGGGCGCATGTGCAGGATGTCCCGCAATGGCAACTGGCGCTGGGCGATGGTCGTGGTGAGCGGAACGTTGACGTCCAGCACGTCTTCCTTGAGCGCGTTGACCCAGCGCTCGTCCTGGTCGTCCAGATCAGACTGGAAACCGGCATCGAGCATTTCGCGGATCGGCTCGATCATCGAGTACGGCATGGTCACGTGCAGATCGCCGCCACCGCCATCGAGTTCGATGTGGAAGGTGGAGATCACTACAGCCTCGCTCGGCCCGACGATGTTGGCCATGGCCGGGTTCACTTCCGAGTTGATGTACTCGAAATTGACTTCCATGATCGCCTGCCAGGCCTCCTTGAGGTCGACAAACGCCTGATCCAGCACCATGCGCACGACACGCAGTTCGGTTGGCGTGAACTCTCGGCCTTCGATCTTGGCGTGACGACCGTCACCGCCGAAAAAGTTATCCACCAACTTGAACACCAGCTTGGCGTCGAGAATGAACAGCGCGGTGCCACGCAGCGGCTTGATCTTGGCCAGATTGAGGCTGGTCGGCACGTACAGGGAATGCACGTACTCACCGAATTTCATGACCTGAACACCGCCCACCGCCACGTCCGCCGAGCGGCGCAGCAGGTTGAACATGCTGATACGTGTGTAGCGGGCGAAGCGCTCGTTGATCATTTCCAGCGTCGGCATGCGTCCGCGGACGATCCGGTCCTGGCTGGTCAGGTCGTAACTTTTGACACTGCCAGGTTCGCTGTTGTTGTCAGTCTGGACCATCCCATCGTCGACGCCATGCAGCAGCGCATCGATCTCGTCCTGGGAGAGCAGGTCTTGCACGGCCATGTGAGAGTCCTACTGCAATACGAAGTTAGTGAAGAGCAGCTGTTCGATCACAGTCTTGCCGAGTTCTTTCTGCGCGACTTCCTGAATGCTGGCGGTCGCTTTCTGACGCAGCATTTCCTGGCCGATCGGCGAAGCCAGCGATTCGAAGGGAATGGCTGCAAACAGCATGACCAGATTGTTGCGGATCAATGGCATGTGGACCTTCAGCGCTTCCATGTCGGCTGCGTTACGGCCCAGCATGGTGATGCTCACCTGCATGTAGCGTTGGCGGCCATTGGCGTTAAAGTTGACCACGAAGGCCGGGGTCATCGGTTCGAACACCGCCACTGGCTTGACGTTGGCTGCCGCTGCGGCCGCCCCTGGATCTTCCTTGCTTTCGCTCTTGTGCATGAGGAACCAGGTCGCGCCCACCGACAAGCCTACGGCCAGCAGCAGCGCCACGACGGCGATGATAATGAGCTTGAGTTTGCCTTTACCTTTGCCTGTGGTCGCGGGGTCTTTAACTTCTTCGCTCTGCGCCATGCCAATAATCCGTCACTATTCAAGAGGTTCTTCAATACGTGACAGAGGCAGAGCAAGTGTTATGCCAGAGTTGTACGAGGCGGAGATGTATTGGACACAAACGGTTACGCGCCTGGGCGCGGAGGGATCGTGATTCTTGTGAAAGCACTTTAGGGCAGTTTGGCTAAAGGCACAGTTCGGGAGCTAATGACTACCGTTCCTCACGCTCCGCGTGGGAATGCAGTTCATGACGTCGTGTCGCGGCTGCCACGACTATCGTCCCCACGCTCCGCGCGGGAATGCAGTTCATGACGTCGTATCGCGGCTGCCACGACTATCGTCCCCACGCTCCGCGTGGGAATGCAGTTCGTGACGCTCCGCGTCACACAATGGTTTTTCGTTCTCAGGTGGATTCAGGCTCGACTCAAGTCACCTTTTCGCCCCTCGGCGACCTGTTTTGATGGGGCCAAAGTAGGCACAACCCGCAACTCCGTTTCCGGCCCGACTTCGCCCTGTCAATTACGTCGCAATCTGGGTCGTCTGTGCCATCGCGTTAAAAAGCATTTCTGCGCCATCAAGTTCATGCAATACATGACATCGCGTCGCGGCTGCCATGCAACTCAAGAGCCTCACGCGTAATAATCGATCTCACTGGTGCCGATCACACGTGCCGCTGGCTGGCTGACCGGAATGGCTGCATCGACGCCTGCGATTTCATCGGAGGTATCGCTGGAACTCATGCCACCGCCACGACCGCTGCGCTGGGCACGGCTGGCCTGCTCCTGAGCCTGTTGCTGGGCCTGCTGTTGCGACTGGTCGGAAACATTGACGTCGACGTTGCCAAGCCCCTGCTGCACGAACGACTCACGCAACTTCGACATCTGGCTTTCCAGTGCATCACGTACACCCATATGGGCGCTCATGAAGGTCACCTGGGTCTGCTGCTCAGGCGCCATGTTGATACGAATATCGAGACGACCGAGTTCGGCAGGTTCCAGCTTGATATCGGCAGTCTTGAGATTCTGGCTCGACAGGTACATGACGCGATCGACGATGCCTTCGGTCCAGCCGCTTTGATGCATGGCCAACGGCTGGTTCATCAAGGGCGCGGCAGGTGCTGCCGCTGCGCGTGCGGGTTGCGCGGCCTGACTGAGCGCAGCGAGGCGATCGGCAAAGTTGTCGACGCGCGTGTCGCCGGCGGCGCCTTTGACATCCTTCAGACCCTCACCGATCAAACCGCTGAACGACTTGTCACTGCTTTCAGTGCTGCTGCCGTCGGAGGGAAGTTGCTCGCTCAGGACCGACAGGTTATTGACGATATTCTGATTGGGGTCAGCTTCAGCGTTGCTCGGCGTCGCCTTGTTGGCAGCCTGGGCGTTCTGCGCAGCCAGTTGAGTCTTGGCAGTGGCGTTTTCCAGCGCCAACTGCACGGCATCCAGACCGTCCAGCGGATCGGCGTCGGGATTGAAGGCGTCTTCGGCTACGACTGGCGGTGCCGCCTGAGTGGTGGTGAGCGCCGAGACCACTGGTGCGGTGACAACTTCCGCACTTGGTGGTGCCTTGCCTACAGGCGCCGCGGGAGCCTGTGCGGCCATTGCCTGCAATGCCGGGTCAAGGGCCGGATCGACGACCGCCTGGCCCTCAGTCAGCGCCGGATCGGCAGAGGCCTGCGCATCGTCCTGCTTCGAGTCGGAATGCGCCGCGTCATCATCCGCACTTGCCGACTTGGCTGGCAAATCATTGCCGCTATCGGCAACGCTCGACTTGTCGGCGGCATTCGTCTGATCGCTTGCAGGCTTGTCCTTGCCAGCGGCAACCTTGTCCTTGTCAGGCGCGGTCTTGTCGCGAGCTGGTTTTACGGGCGCATCGTCACGCGCAGGGACGGTGTCTTTCGCCTGCTTTGCATAGACATTGGAAAAGCTGGAGGCCCCGTCCTTGCTGCTGTCAGCAGACTTGACCGCATTGTTGGCCACACCGGACCTGGCGGTCACAGAGGTTGTGGCCTGAAGAAGCGCATTGGTAGCAAGGGGCATTTCGGTCTCCGCATCAGCTGCTGGTTATCGCCTTACCAGAGTAGTTAGCAATATGCGGGCCAATTTTTAAATGATCTCCATAACGGGAATCGAGGGAGACTTCAGGGCTCAGCTGACGAACAGCTGCCGCTCGGAATTGAACAACCCGCGAATCGTCATGTATTCGCTGTCGATTGTGCCAATCAATTCTGCCAGACCTGCGAACTGCTGCTGGCGGGCTTGCTCCTCGAGCTGGCGACATAGCTCGGAAAGCTGCAAGGCGCCCATGTTACTGCTGCTGCCCTTGAAACTGTGAGCGTTAAGGCTCAGTTCCTGGAAATCAGGATTGCGCGACCCGACAGCCAGACGCAACTGCGCGATACGCTGCTCGGAATCCTTGAGAAAAACATCCAGCAAGGTTGGATATTCGTCCTCCATGACCTCCTGCAAGGCAGTCAAAACGCTGTAATCCAGATGAATCGACACTTGTTCACTCCTTGATCAAGACTCCAGGCGGGGATTATGCCACTCCCTCCCAGCAAAATTCCACGCAGGCGGTCCTGCCATCCCTGGACCACCTGGCCTCGCGACTCAATTCACAGACCAGATGCAGCCCGCGACCATACAGTTCATTGCTGGCAGGCGTCAGCGTCCGGGTCTTTTCCACATCGAAACCCTGGCCGCTGTCCTCGACACTGAGGGTCAGCCGACCGCCCTGCTCGACCGCTTCGACCTGCAGGCTCACCCGGATGAAGCCTGACTGCAGCCTGTCGAGACGCTCTGCCCGCTGCTGATAATAGAGCGCGAACCCCGTTGCATCGTGCTTGAGCGCCGAATCCAACCCTAGCACACCGTGCTCCAGCGCATTGCTGTACAGCTCGCCGAGCACCATGTGCAGTGCGGCACCCTGATCACGCAGGCCATGTACCTCCAGCAGCAATTGCAGGACATAAGGCAGAGGGTTGAAACGCTTGAGCGTCGAGGCACGAAACTCGAAACTGGCCGACCAGTCCAGCGGGCTGGAGGCGCCGCTGTCCGAATACATCATGACAGGCAAATTTTCCAGCGGCGCCTCGACAGCGCTGACCTCCAGCAGGCTGACATCGTCACGCGCCTTGCCGCCAAACTCGTTGAGCGCCACGAGGATCTCCTCGATCAGCAAGTGCGGCTCGCGATTGGCAGACAGAACCTGTCGCAGACGTTGCGCGCCGAACAGCTCTTCCTGACTGTTACTGGTATCAAGCACGCCGTCGGACAGCAGAAATATGCGGTCACCCGGCGCCAACGGATACACGTCGGTGCGCGCGTCGAAGGCATCGACGCTCAATACGCCCAATGGCAGATGATTCGAGGCCAGCGGCACATGCTCGCCCTGCGCGCCGCGCAACAGGTAGCCGTCGGGCAGGCCACCGCTCCAGACCTCGACCTGCCGCTGCGGCAGATTGATACACAGCAGCGTCGCACAACAAAACATATCGACCGGGAGGATGCGTTTGAGCTTGGCGTTCATTTCACGGAGGATTTCAACCAGGCCATAGCCCTTGGCCGTCATGCCGTAGAACACTTCTGCAAGTGGCATCGCACCCACCGCAGCCGGCAAGCCATGTCCGGTGAAATCCCCGAGCAGCACCTGCATGTGCCCGGCGGGTGTGTAGGCGGCCAGCATCAGGTCGCCGTTGAACAGTGCGTAGGGGGACTGCAGGTAGCGGATATTGCTCGCCCCCAGGCAACCGGCGTGGGCGATCTGATCGAACACCGCCTTGGCGACACGCTGCTCATTGAGCAGATACTCATGGTGCCTGGCGATCTGGTCACGCTGCTGGCGGACAGTTTCGTGCAATACCCGCAGACGGTTCATGGCGTTGAGCTTGGCGGCCAGTACCAGCGGGTTATAAGGCTTGGACATGAAATCGTCGCCACCGGCGTCCAGGCAACGTGCAAGCGCTTCGCCTTCAGTGAGCGAGGTCAGGAAGATGATCGGCACCAGCGATTCGCCGGTCAATGCCTTGATCCTTCGCGCCGCTTCGAAGCCATCCATGACCGGCATCATGGCGTCCATCAGAATCAACTGCGGGCTTTCAGCCTTGAAGATGGCGACCGCTTCGACACCATTGGCAGCGCTAAGAACCCGGTGCCCCTGCCGCGCTACGATAGTTGAAAGCAGAAGCCGGTCACTGGCGCTGTCGTCAGCGATCAGAATGCACAGTTTTTTCAGGGCTGGTTGCACTGGGTATGCTCAATTCGAACAGCTTCGAGAAATTGGAAATGGCCAGAATCTTCAGCACATCGGGCGTGCAGTTGACCAGGCGCACCAATGCCTTGTCACCCCCGGCGTGATCGCGCAGCAGTAACAGCATCCCCAGCGCAGAGCTGTCCAGGTAATGAGTACCACGCAGGTCGACCAGGTAATTCAGCGACTGCGGATAGTCCTCATAGGCAGCGCGAAACGCCTGATGGGAATTGAAATCGAAGCGTCCTTCGATAAAAAGGGTCAGCGTCTGGCCATCGGCAGAACGTTCGGAAGTGACAGTCATGGGAACCTCGAGGTGTTTCATCACCGAGACATTGATAGCGTAGACCAGCCAGAGAGATCACTGCGGTCTGATTGAGTCAAACGTCAGAATTGTTCATGGCGCGGCAGGCGCTGCGATAACTCGTCGAGCAGTTTCTGCTCGCGCTTGTCCTCCAGCCTGCGCGCCTCGTCCATGTAGCGCTGCACCAGCTTGCGCAAGCCCTCTACCCGCGCGTAGCAATCCTGCCAGGCGCTGCGCGCCCGATCCAGATTGGCTTTGTGCCATTCGAGACTTTTGTATTGCTGGGCAACGGCGACATCGAGCTGACTGAGAAAGCGCTGATAACCCAGCAGCCATTGCCCGGAAACCCCGGCACTGCCGCGCTGCAACCATTGCTGCTGATAATCCTGGCGAAACTGGTCAAGCTCCTGCAGCTTGTTGTTGGCAAGGTTGACCTGCCCCTGGAAGTGCCCAAGGCGCTGGGCGGCGGTTCGCTCGGCAGCTTCTGCCATCTCGACCACTGGCGCCAGACGCGCCGCTCGACTCTGGGCCATGGATTATCAGCCGCCAGGCGCTGGTGCGAAGATCGACGCCAGCGCCTCGCTGCTGCCTTGTATGCTTTCGTTGTCACGCAGGCCCTGACGCTGGTAGCGCACCAGTACCGGATGCAGCGCAATGGCCATATCCGTTTCGCGATCGCCGCCTGCTACGTAGGCCCCCACGCTGATGAGGTCGCGAGTCTGCTGGTAGCGTGACCACAACTGTTTGAAATGCTGCGCACGCGCCATGTGCTCGGGGCTGACCACGGCGGGCATGACCCGGCTGATGGACGCTTCGATGTCGATGGCCGGGTAATGCCCCTCTTCGGCCAGGCGCCGGGACAACACGATGTGACCGTCGAGTACGCCACGCGCCGAGTCGGCAATCGGGTCCTGCTGGTCATCACCCTCCGACAGCACCGTGTAAAACGCGGTGATCGAACCACCACCCGCCTCGGCATTGCCGGCGCGTTCGACCAGTTTGGGCAAGCGGGCGAACACCGAAGGCGGATAGCCCTTGGTGGCCGGCGGCTCGCCAATGGCCAGTGCGATTTCCCGCTGAGCCTGAGCAAAACGGGTCAGGGAGTCCATCAGCAACAGGACATTCTTGCCCTTGTCACGAAAGTATTCGGCGATTCGCGTGCAATACATCGCTGCTCGCAAGCGCATCAGAGGCGCGTCATCGGCTGGCGAGGCGACCACCACCGAACGTTTCAGGCCCTCTTCGCCGAGAATGTGCTCGATGAACTCCTTGACCTCACGGCCCCGCTCACCGATCAGGCCGACGACGATAATGTCCGCCTCGGTGAAGCGCGTCATCATGCCGAGCAGCACACTCTTGCCCACGCCCGTACCGGCAAACAGCCCGAGACGCTGACCGCGGCCAACCGTCAATAAACCGTTGATGCAGCGAATGCCGACATCCAGTGGCTGGCTGATGGGGTCGCGCTTGAGCGGGTTGATGGTCGGGCCATCCATCGGCACCCAGTCTTCGGCCTTGATCGGCGAGCGACCATCCAGCGGGCGACCGGCACCATCAAGCACCCGGCCCAGCATGCTCATGCCCATCGGCAGGCGACCGGTGTCGGCCAGCGGCACGACCCGCGCGCCAGGCGCGATGCCCGCCACGCTGCCGACCGGCATCAGAAACACCTTGCTACCGGAAAAACCCATCACTTCGGCTTCGACTTCAACCGGATGATGGCTGTCGTCATTGATGACCACACAGCGGCTACCCATTGCCGCACGCAGCCCCTCAGCCTCAAGCGTCAGGCCTACCATGCGCAGCAGGCGGCCTTCCACTACGGGTTGGGCAGGCAAACTGATCGACTCGGCATAGGAACCGAGGCGCTTGGCGAAACTGGTGCGTTCAAGGCGCATCGAGGGTATCCGCGTCGGATTCTTCAACATTGGCTGCATTGCCTGGCGAGGCATCCAGATCGACGCTCAGATCGGCTGCCGCAGGATGGGTTACCTGTTCATGCAACTGGTCGTGCATCTTGGAAATTGCCAGGGCGATGCGTGTTTCGACGCTGGCATCGATGCGGCTATGCTCGGTTTCGATACGGCAACCGCCCGGCAGCAAGTCTTCGTCTTCGACGATCTTCCACGACTCCTCATGACGTTCGCGCATGGCCTTGACCAGCAGAAAGTCCTGAGGGTTTATGAAAATTCGCACATTCTGCGCGCCCATCGGTAATAGCTTGAGGGCATCGCGCAGGACGCTGGCAATCTGCGCAGAATCTGTGACCAGTTCACGCTGGATAACCTGACGCGCGATGTGCTCGACCAGGAGAATGACGGCCTTTTCGATCTGAGTGTCCTGCTCGGCGATGGGTGTCAGCAGGTTACCCATCAGTTGTTCCAGGCTGGCGACTTTTGCCGCAAGAACGACCTCCGCTTCCTGACGCACTTTTAGCTGAGTACTGTGAAAACCTTCCTTTTCACCGGTGGCGAAGCCTTCGTTCCAGGCCTCCTGGCGAATACTTTCCAACTCTTCCAGGGTCAGTGGCTGGACTTCCTCCAGCGGCACTTCTTCCATCTCGGCCGGTTCGTCGACCAGCTCGGGCTCCGGTTCTGGTTCTGGCTCCACGTGCGGATCGAAGCTGGGCAGCGCCCAGATGTCGAGTAACCCGGCGTCCTTGGCGCGAATGAGGTCGCTGGCCGATTCTTTATTGGAACTGGACATGAGTCGGCTGAATCCTTAGATCATTTCCTCGCCACCCTTGCCACCGAGTACGATCTCGCCGGCCTCGGCCATACGACGCGCAATGGTGAGGATTTCTTTCTGGGCGGTTTCCACATCGCTGACACGCACCGGACCTTTTGCTTCCAGGTCGTCGCGGAGCAGCTCGGAGGCACGCTTGGACATGTTCTTGAAGATTTTTTCCTTGATTGCTTCGTCGGAGCCCTTGAGCGCCAGTACCAGCACGTCCGAGGATACTTCGCGCAGCAGCGCCTGGATACCGCGATCGTCCACGTCGGAAAGATTGTTGAAGACGAACATGAGGTCTTCGATCTGCACCGACAGGTCTTCGTCGACCTCGCGGATCGAGTCCATGAGCGAACCTTCGATCGAGCTGTCGAGAAAGTTCATGATATCGGCCGCACGCTTGATACCGCCCAGTGTGGTACGCGACGTGTTGGCGTTACCGGAGAACTGCTTCTCGAGAATCTGGTTCAATTCCTTGAGAGCCGCTGGCTGTACGGTGTTGAGCGAAGACACGCGCAGGATGATATCGAGGCGCACCTTGTGATCGAAATGCCCAAGCACCTCGCCCGCCTGGTCGGCATCGAGATAGGCGACCACGATGGCCTGAATCTGCGGGTGCTCGAAACGGATCACGTCGGCGACCGCACGCGGCTCCATCCACTTGAGGCTGTCCAGGCCGCTGGTATTGCCACCCAGCAGAATCCGGTCGATCAGGCCGTTGGCCTTGTCCTCGCCCAGTGCCTGGGTCAGCATCTTGCGGATATAGCCGTCGGAACCGACGCCAAGGCTGGTCTGATCGCCGACGATGTCGACGAATTCGCTCATGACCTCTTCGACCTGCTCGCGATGCACGTTGCGCATCTGCGCCATCGCCACACCCACTTTCTGGACTTCCTTGGGACCCATGTGCCGGAGCACCTGAGCCGCATCGGTTTCGCCCAGCGAGAGCAACAGTACAGCCGCTTTTTCAACTTTGGAGAGTTTGGCTACCATGGCTCGTTCATTCATCAGTGTTGATCCACTCTTTCACAACCTGAGCCACACGGCCAGGATCCTCAGCCACCAAACTCTTGATTGCATTCAGCTGTGCGTCATAGCCTTCGGTCGGGCTTGGCAGCAGAATGCTCTGCGGGCCACCCAGACTTACGCGATCGTTGGACAATTCGCCGTCCAGACCGCCCATGCCACCCAGTTCGGCGTCGCCGCCGAAACCTGCCAATTCCTTGCGCTTGCCATTGGTGATGTTGTTCAACACCGGGCGCAGTACACCGAACACCAGGATCAGGATGAAGATCACGCCAACAGCCTGCTTGACGATGTCCCAGAACCAGGGTTGCGAATAGAACGACGCTTCAGGCAGCACTTCAGCGCGTTCGCTGGAGAACGGCACGTTGATCACGCTGACGCTGTCGCCGCGGCTGGCGTCGAAACCGACGGCATCCTGTACCAGCCGTGTGAAGCGAGCGAGATCCGCCGCGCTCCATGGAGCACGGGTGACTTCGCCATTGGCCGCGTTGGTCTTGACCATGTCATCGACCACTACCGCAACCGAAAGGCGGGTCAGACGGCCCTGTTGCTGCTTGGTGTGACTGATGGAACGGTCAAGCTCGAAGTTCTTGGTCGACTGCACGCGCTTGTCGGCCGGGTATGGCGCCAACGCGGGCTGACCGGTTGCCGGGTCCATGATCTGCTGACCATTGGCATCCAGCAGGGGTTGGCCTGGAGCGATAGGGCCGGCGGCACCGGCTGCACCACCGCCTGCAGTCTGCGGAGCCGTCGCCGGGCCGGGCGGCTGATTGCTCAGCGCCCCCGGAACGCCGCCCGAGCTTGAGCTGCTGGAACGTTGTTCATTGACCGACTGCTCGCTGCGCAAGGCAGGTTGATCAGGGTTGAAGCTTTCGGCGGTCGATTCGACAGCGCTGAAATCAACCACTGCCGAGACCTCGGCCTTATAGCGGTCATTGCCCAGAATCGGCTGCAGAATGTTCTGCACGCGCTGGGTGAGCATGCTTTCCATGCGACGGCTGTAGTCGAATTGCTTGCCGGCCATGGTCAGCTCGGAGTTTTCCGCCTGATCGGAAAGCAGAGCCCCCTTCTGGTCAACGACGGTAATCTGCGACTTGCTCAGCTCGGGAACACTGGTGGCCACCAGATTGATGATGGCCATGACCTGACTCGGCTCCAGCGAACGACCGGCGTACAGCTCGACCAGTACCGAAGCGCTTGGCTTGCGGTCATCACGGACGAATACCGAGCTTTTCGGAATCGCCAGGTGCACGCGGGCACCCTTGACGTTGTTCAACGCAGAAATGGTACGCGCCAGCTCGCCTTCCAGGCCACGACGATAACGCGTGGCTTCCATGAACTGACTGGTACCCAGCCCCTGATCCTTGTCGAGGATTTCGAAACCGATGTTGGCGTCGTTCTGTACCACACCCGCCTGAGCCAGCTGGATGCGCGCACGCTGCACATCATCGGACTTCACCAACAGCGCACCGGAGTTCGGCTCGACGGTGTAGTTGATGTTCGCTGCAGTCAGGGTGTCCATGATCTGCTTGCTGTCCATGCCCGCCAGACTGCCATAAAGCGGACGATAGTCAGGCTGCTGGGACCAGAGCACCACGGCGAAGCCGATGGCCACGCTCGCGGCAAGACCGACCATGAGGCCGATCTGACGCAGCATGGTCATTTCGGAAAGATTTTCCAGAAAAGACATACCGAACAACGGTTTTCTTTCGGAAGCGCCCGCTCTTGCAGGAACGGTATCGGCAGCTGCTTCAGCCATGACTCAGTACGTCCCTTAAACCGGCATCTGCATGATGTCTTGGTAAGCTTGAACCAGCTTGTTACGTACCTGGGTCAACGCCTGAAAAGACACGCTGGCTTTCTGCGACGAAATCATGACGTCGGTCAAATCCACGCCGCTCTTGCCGATTTCGAATGCATTGGCCAACTGGCTGGAAGCCTGCTGGGTCTGCGCGACCTTGTTGACGGCCTGACCAAGCATGTCAGCGAAGCTGCTGGCACCGGCTTCCTGCGCACCGGACACGGGCTTGGGCACAGACATCGCGTCCATCTGCATGGCCCGCATATCCAACATCAAGCGATTAAATTCAACACCTTGGCTCATGGACATATCTCTCGTAAGGCCCGCAAATTTTTGACACTGATTCAGCGGGTACAGAAGGTATAGCAACAACGATGCCAGCTAGATGGCGGCTATTTGCCACACCAGATGAGTGCATCATGTCGCTTGACACGAGGTCGCGCCGGACCGCCCGTATTCACGGGGCGCCGGGTTTAATTTCAGGCTTGCATCACAGCAAAAATATTCAGGGACCGCCGATCGGGAACGGCAATCACTGTGCGTTGCTCATGTGGCAAACAGATAGGCCTCCACATCCATTCCGGCGTCACGCATCTGCGCCAGCTTGTAACGCAATGTACGCGGGCTGATACCCAGGCGTTCCGCAGCCTCCTTGCGACGTCCCCGTTCAGAACGCAGGGTGTCGATGATCATTTGAAACTCGTGACGCCTGAGGTCATCGCCCAGCGCGCCGACCGATTCCGGACTGACACCGGCACCTGCATTCTCCGCCACGACAGTGCCAATCACAGCCGCTGCCGCCTCGACAGGCGCAGCAACAGGCAGGCTGGTGACCGGCCCGGACAGACAGAAATCCTGCGCCTGAATCACCCCGCCCTGCTGCAGAATCAAGGCCCGCTGCACGGCATTGTCCAGCTCCCGGACATTTCCGGGCCATGGATAGCTCACCAGACACTGTTGCGCTTCGGCGGAAAGACGCACCGGCGCATGCTTCATTTTATTGACGTGCTTGGCCAGAAGCCGCTCGGCCAATGGCAGAATATCGGCAGTCCTTTGACGCAACGCCTGCCATGCCAGTGGAAATACCGACAGGCGATAAAACAGATCCTCACGGAAACGCCCCGCCGCCACCTCACCCGCCAGATCGCGGTTGGTGGTCGCCACGACGCGAATGTCCAGAAGGATCGGTTTGCGCGCACCGACGCGCTCGACTTCGCGTTCCTGCAACACACGCAGCAATTTGGCTTGCAGCCCCAGAGGCATTTCGGAAATCTCGTCCAGCAGGATTGTCCCGCCGTCCGCCTGCTCGAACTTGCCAGCCTGCGCCGCAATGGCGCCGGTAAACGAACCCTTTTCATGGCCGAATAACGTGGCTTCCAGCATATTGTCCGGAATCGCTGCACAGTTGATCGCAATAAAAGGTTTATCGGCACGGGGCGAGTTTTGATGAATGAAACGCGCCAAAACCTCTTTACCGGTCCCGGACTCGCCGGAGATCAGCACGGTGGAATCGCTTTTCGCCACGCGGCTGGCCAGGTTCAGCAACTGGATACTGGCGGGCTCGACAGCAATCGGCCCATCGCGCTCGGCAGGCTCCAGACGACCCAGTGCGTGCCGCCCAACCAGCGCGATCAGCGCCTTGGGCTCGAATGGCTTGACCAGGTAATCCGCAGCCCCCTGACGCATGGCCTCGACCGCGCGCTCGACTGCGCCATGCGCAGTCATCAGCAACACCGGCAATTGCGGATGCCGGCTGCGCAAAAGACTCAGCAACTGGTGACCGTCCATGCCCGGCATGTTGACGTCACTGATCACCAGACTGAAGGGCCGCGCCTCGGCGGCCACCAGCGCCTCTTCGGCGGAACCGACCGCCTGATAGCCATAACCGGCCAGCTCAAGGGTTTCCCCAAGCGCTTCGCGGAGCGAACGGTCATCCTCGACCAGCAGCACATTGATCGGCATCAGTTATTACCTGTCGAACTGGAAGCCGGGATCAATGGCAGACTGATAATGGCGCAGGTACCACGGCCAACCCGCGACAAATAATGCACGCGCCCCTGATGCGCACGCGACACCGCAGTTACCACGGCCAGACCAAGCCCTGTGCCGGTGGTCTTGGTGGTAAAGAACGGCTCACCGATGCGCGCCAGACCGGCCTTGTCAATGCCGCTGCCGTTATCGCTGAAGCAGATCCGCAGCACATTGCCGCGACTGTAGGCGTGAATCTTCAGCAGTGTCCGGCCAGCGCTGGCCTGGACAGCGTTTTCAATCAGATTGAGCAGTGCGCCGACCAATGTGTCGCGATTGCACAGCAGCTCGCCATCGATGCTGTCGCACTGCCAGCGTACCGACACGCCCTGAACATGCGTCGCAGCAGCATTTTGCAGCGCCTGAAACAGAGCACCAGGCGCCAGACGATCCGTCAACGGCAGCTCGCCCCGGGCGAACACCAGCATGTCGCGAACCTGATGCTCCAGCTCATGCAAACGATCCTTGAGCCGCGCAGCGAAACGCTGCTGGGTTTCCACCGGAAGTTCCTGCTCGGTCAAATGGCTGGCGTAGATCATGGCAGCGGATAACGGTGTACGAATCTGATGCGCCAGAGAAGCGACCATACGGCCCAGTGACGACAGGCGCTCGTGACGAGCCAGCTGTTCCTGAAGATGACGGGTTTCGGTCAGGTCATTGAGCAGCACCAGCTGCCCTGGCTCGGCATCCAGCGAACGCGTGGCAATGGAAAGCCTGCGGCCATCCTTGAGCGAGACTTCGTGGCCATCATCTTCACGGGGTGCAAAACAGCGGCTGATCACATGACGCCAGAGCATCCCCAACAGCGGCTGCCCAAGCAGATCGATGGCCGCCGGATTGGCTTCGCGCACGACGCCCATGCCATCAATGACGATCACCCCGCCGGGCAGCAGATCGAGCAGATTCTGCAGTCGGTTGGCCAGGCGTTCTTTTTCCGCCAGCTCCTGAAGGCGCTGGGCACCGGCATGAGCCAGTTCGCCCTTGAGCTCAGTGACGCGCGCTTCAAGCAAGCCGTAGGAGTCGGTCAGTTGCGCCGACATTTGATTGAACAGCGAGAATGCCTGCTCAAGCCCCTGACGACTTTCCAGTTCCGGGGAGTACTGAGCCTGAACAGATAGGGCGGAAGTCAGTTGGGCGGCCTGGGACATGATTCATCTCTCTCGTGGCGAACCGTCAGTAAACGGTGTGTTAAGAGAGACTTAGCAATCCCCGTGCCTAAAAAAAACCCCTGAAAAATCAGGGGCTTGGTTTTTGGCACAAAAAACCGGCGTCAATCATCTGCCTGTTCATCGCCCTCACGACGACTCATACCGTACTTGCGCATCTTCTCGACCAGCGTGGTCCGACGAATGCGCAGGCGCTCCGCAGCGCGAGCAACGATACCGTTGGCATCGTCCAGCGCCTGCTGAATAAGGCCCTGCTCCAGACCACCGAGGTAGTCTTTCAGATCGAGCCCTTCAGGCGGCAGCATCGCGCCGGAAGCGAAGTTCGGCGTATTGCTGTTGATCGCCACACGCTCTTCGATCTCGCTGCGCAAGCTGTCGACCATCTGCTCGTCTTCGTCGTCGACGTAGCGAAACTTCTTTGGCAGCTCGGCTACACCAATCACACCATACGGATGCATGATCGCCATGCGCTCGACCAGGTTGGCCAGCTCACGGACGTTGCCCGGCCAGGCATGGCGACACAGCGACATGATGGCTGCGGAGTTGAAGCGAATCGAACCGCGCTTCTCGTGCTCCATACGCGAAATCAATTCGTTCATGAGCAGCGGGATGTCTTCGACACGCTCACGCAACGGCGCCATCTCGATCGGGAACACGTTGAGACGGTAGTAAAGATCTTCGCGGAAGCTGCCCAGCTCGATCATGGTCTCGAGATTCTTGTGCGTTGCGGCGATGATGCGCACATCGATGCTCTGCGTCTTGTTGCTGCCCACACGCTCGAACGTGCGCTCCTGCAAGACGCGCAGCAGCTTGACCTGCATCGGCAGCGGCATGTCGCCGATTTCGTCAAGGAACAAGGTGCCGCCGTTGGCCAGCTCGAAGCGGCCGGCACGGCTGGTGATCGCGCCGGTAAACGCGCCCTTCTCGTGTCCGAACAGCTCGCTTTCGAGCAGTTCGGCCGGAATGGCACCGCAGTTGACCGGCACGAACGGCGCATCTCGGCGCTTGGAGTGGTAGTGCAGGTTACGCGCAACCACTTCCTTGCCCGTCCCCGACTCACCAAGGATCAGTACGCTGGCGTCGGTGTCAGCGACCTGCTGCATCATCTGCCGCACGTGCTGAATCGCGCGACTGGTACCTACCAGACTGCGGAACAGGTTCGGTTCACGATGACGGCCGCGCTCGCGCGCCTGGTCGTACATCTCGCGGTAGACCTGGGCACGGTGCAGCGAATCGAGCAGCTTGCTGTAGCTGGGTGGCATTTCGAGTGCGGAGAGCACTCGCCTGCGCAAATCCTCGGGCAATTCGACAGAGGAATTTTCACTCATCAGCAGCACAGGAAGGAACTCATCCCATGCCGCGATGGTCTTAAGGAGCCCTTGCAGGCTGCCCGGCGCGTTTACGCTGCCGACCAGTACGCACAGTACTTCTCGTGGAGACGCCAGAGAGCCGACCACCTGCTGCCAGTCCTGACTGGAACAGGAGAGATTTTCTTCGCCAAGAAAATTCAGGATCACCGCCAGATCCCGGCGGCGCTGGCTATCGTCATCGATTAGCAGAATCTTGATTTCACGCCACATGCAATAGCAACTTCCCTAGTCAACTCAATGCCCATGATTGGGGGGCAGCTTGGCTTCTCAGATGTATAAACCTTGAGACGCCAGAAAATAGTAAACATCACTAGTTAAGTCAAAAAAACGAACACAGTCAAATTTATGGCGAAATTCTTGTCGAACAATAAAAATGACAATTAAACATTAACCGAACAGATGGTATACCTTCGTAGCACTCTTCGCATTCTGGATTTGAGTCATTTCTTCGACAACCGCTTGACGCTCGCCGGTGGCAACATCAATCAATTGCCGATAGACCCCCAATAACTCCTCAAGGTTGCTGCGCAGAGCAGGTTCGTCATCGGGCGCTTCGCTCACCACCGCGTCGACACACTCGCGACACGCCAGATCAAGCTTGACGATAGCCTCCCAGTCACGCTCGGCCAGTGCCCCTACCAAGGCTTCCCGGGTTTCTTCGATACGCTTGAGCGCAGCACTCATTTTTATTCTCCTCGGAACAGCGGGTTATTGCATGGTACCGATTGCATCCCAGCCTTCCTTGACGGTGATCAACAGGCCAGCGACTTCATCGAGTATCTTCTGATCATTGCGAGCGTTGGCTTCCGCCAGACGCGTCATCATGTAGTGATACAGACTGTCCTGCCTGAGCAGCGTGTCACTGGGTGAATTTTCCAGATCCAGCCCCTCACGCAGACCGCCCACAATGTCGATGGCCTTGCTGATGAGTACGCCCTTGTTGGCGACGTCCCTGCGCGCCATGGCGCCCTTGGCCTGAGCGATGCGGTCGAGGCCACCTTCCATCAACATTTGCACCAGACGATGAGGGCTGGCCTCTGAGGTCTGGGCCTGGGAGCCGATCTTCTGATACTGCCGCAACGCTAACATCGGATTCATAAGGGGCCTCGTAACAAATCCACAATACTGATACTCAAGCTATCGACGCAGTGCGCAGAAACTTTAGCCCAAAAGCAGAAACCCGACACAGAGTCGGGTTGCTGATACTTCCACACTCGTTTTTTTACGAGGCGTTTTTCTGGGCGTTCATCGCTTCAAAAATCGAAGTAATGCTTGAAGCCGTTGCCTTTAACTGCCCGACGACCAAGTCCATTGCGTTGTATTTCTTGGTGAGGGTTGCCGTCAACGTGGTAATACGACGGTTGAGCGCCTCCTGATCACTGGCCAGTCGAGTCTGCACTTTATTGAGGCTGGTGGTCTTGCCAGCCAGAACGCCGTCGGCTTTCGTGTAGGGTTCAAGCGCAGTGTTCAAGCGTGCGATCAAGCCACCCGAGGTCGTGCCGTCAGCGCTGGTCACACCTGTGAACATCGCCTGAATCTGGCTGCCCAGCTTCTTGTCGCTCAACGCTGTAGTCAATTCGGTGGTGTTCAACGACAACTTGCCGTCAGCCTGCTGAGTTTTGATCCCCAATTGCGCCAGGGAACTCAAACCGGCATTCGACGTGGCAGTGGAAATCTGGTCGCGTATCGTTGCCAACAGCGCACGCGGGGTGGAGTCGCCGGTCAATGCAGCGGCAGTGTATTTACCCTCACTGTCGACAGTGCCCTTGGTCAACGAGGACACCAGTGAAACCAGCGTGTTGTAAGAGTCGACAAACGACTGCAATGAGGTTTTCAGACCATCGGTGTTGGTGGCGACCGTGACCGTGGTCGATGCCGAAGCAGCAGAAGAAGCGCTGGGCGCGACCAGCTCGAATGTCAGACCGGAAATGGCCGTGCTCACGGTATTGGTCTTGCTGGTCAGACTCAGGCCATCGACCGTGAATGCGGCGTCCTTGGCGACAGCGGTAATCGCACCGGCGCCAGGAATGGCGTTTCCATTGGCATCAGTGCCAGTACTGGATTCACTCATCAACTTGGTGCCATCGATGTTAAGTGCTTCCTGGCCGGAAGCACCCGTCACCGAAATGTCACTGCCCTTGCCGGTGGTCGTCGAACTGAACACCAGCCTGGAACCGTTGTTGTCGTTGATGATGTTGGCGGTGATGCCTTTACCCTGCAGCGTCGAGTTGATCTTGTCGCGCACTTCCTGCAGCGTCGAGGTCTTGTCGATCGCCACGTTGTAATCAGTGCCATTTTGAGTGATTTTCAGCGTACCACTCGGAATAGCACTCGACTGCGTCGAGTCCAGCGCGGCGGTAGCCACCTTCGAAGGTGTTGCCAACTGGCTTATATTAATCGCATAGGTGCCATTGACTGCCGTGTTGCCCGCAGTGGCCTTGACCACCGCTTCATTGGCAGACGTGGCAGCAAAGCCCTGGAAAGCAGGTGTGGTGGAACTGGCGAGAGTGTCCAGTGTTTTCTGGAAAGCAGCCAGTGCAGACGTCAACTGGCTGACACCCGACAGGGATGCAGTCGTGGAGGCGCTCTGCTTGTCGATCTGGTTTTGCTTGGGCGCTTTTTCAGCACCGACAAGACCTTCGACGATGGCGGAAATTGCCAGCCCCGAACCCAGGCCTGTTGAAGATGTAATCGGACTTGCCATGGTGCTTCTCCCTTCAAGAATGCTGCGGGGTTCGCCGCCCTTTCAAAAGGCGAATGACCCGGCAACACATACCGTACCGGCGATCAGGCCTTGGCGCGGAACAACAAACTGTTCGCATCACTCAGGCTATCGGCCAGCTTCAGGATTTCTGCATTGGGAATCTGTCGTACTACTTCACCGGAATCGCTTGCAATCACTTTGACAATGACTTTGCCAGAATCTTCGTCGATCGAAAACTCGAGATTGCGCTTGACCTCGTGAAAGAACTTCTGGATGTCCTCGGCGGCTGCCTTGACTTTGGCATCGTCCTTGGAATCATCCTTGTGCAGACCGGAGCCTTTACTTTCAGCCGTGGCGGCAACACGCTCGACGGGCGCCTTATCGGCAGGCTTGTCAACGGACGCGTCCGGCACAGGGGCCTGACTCGTCGGTTGAACGGCCGGATAAGTCACGTTCAACTTCACACTCATATCCATGACCATCACCTCAGAAAGTAAAAAAGCGAGAGAGCACTGTTAAGTACTCCCCCGCTAAAACTCACGCTGATATTACTGAAGCAGTTTCAGTACAGCGGATGGCAGCTGGTTAGCCTGAGCCAGAACAGAGGTGGAAGCCTGTTGCAGAGTCTGTTGCTTGGTCAGCTGTGCAGTTTCAGCAGCGAAGTCGGTATCCTGGATACGACCCAGTGCAGCACTGGCGTTTTCGTTGATGTTCTGCAGGTTGGAGATGGTGCTGGTCAGACGGTTTTGTG
>Ga0308164_10000309_pt1 | contig 99779 bp, 89 predicted proteins | sample PhyTR2_FD_201031 | JGI IMG/M metagenome (GOLD analysis project Ga0308164, IMG submission 201031) | Phyllosphere microbial communities from UC Gill Tract Community Farm, Albany, California, United States - DLSLT.R2 | ecosystem: Host-associated > Plants > Phyllosphere > Unclassified | place: USA... | reverse complement strand
GCCGTGATCGATGGTGCTTGTGCTCATTGATGTCTCCTGCTTGTATGCTGGATTATTTACGTGCAGCCACGATTTCGGCCGGCTGGACGATGTTCTGTTCTGGTTTGTTCGACCAGCTGTTGCGGGTGTAGGTGATCACGGCCGCGATTTCGGTGTCGGACAGCTGCTTCCAGGCCGGCATTTCGGCCGGATACTTGCCGCTCTTCTGGCCGTTCAGGAGCACGTGGATTTGCGCCGCCTTGTCGCCGTTGACCACGGCCGAACCGTCCAGCGGCGCGAAAGCGCCCGGCACACCCTTGCCGGTAGCCTGGTGGCAGACCGCGCAGTTGGCGGTGTAGACTTTTTCGCCGCGCGTTTTCAGCTCGTCGATGGTGAAGGTCTTGTTCGGATCGTCGGCCAGCGCCGCCATTTCCTTTTTCTTGCCAGCCACCCAGGCCGTGTAATCGGCGTCGGACACCACCCGCACGACGATGGGCATGAAGGCGTGTTCCTTGCCGCACAGCTCGGAGCAATAGCCGCGATAGGTACCCGTGTGTTCGGCCTTGAACCAGGTGTCGCGCACGAAGCCGGGGATTGCATCCTGCTTGACGGCAAACGCCGGGATCGACCACGAGTGGATGACGTCGGTGGCGGTAGTGATCATGCGGATCTTTTTATGGACCGGCACCACCATTTCGTGATCGACTTCCATCAGGTAGTTGTCGCCACGCTGCTCGGTGGGCTTGAAGCCGGGCGCGCCCACTTGCGAACGCGGCGTGGCCAGGTTGGACAGGAACGAGATGCCCGTACCCTCGCCGCTCAGGTAGTCGTAGCCCCACTTCCATTGCATGCCGGTGACCTTGACGGTGATGTCGGCGTTGCTGGTGTCTTTCATGCCGACCACGGTGCGGGTGGCGGGCAGCGCCATGCCGATCACGATCAGGAACGGCACCACGGTCCAAGCAATTTCAACGGTGGTGGATTCGTGGAACGTGGCCGGCTTGTGGCCTTTCGATTTGCGGTGCGCAAAGATCGAATAGAACATCACGCCGAACACGGCAAAGAAGATCACCAGGCACACCACCATCATCCACGTATGCAGGTCGTAGACCTCGGTGGCGATGCGGGTGGCAGGCGGTTGCAGGTTTAACTGTTTTTCGATCGGGCCGCCGGTGCCGCCGGTGGCTGGTCCGTATGTGCCACCGTTGCCGGCAGCTTCGGCCGCCCACACTGAAATACTGGCTGCCGTCATCGTAAAGCTGAGCATTGACGATGTAAGTCGCTTCGCAAGTGTCATGTTTTCCCCAACAACCCAAGTGTAATATTTTTTGTAGCGACTTGGATTCCTGGTGCATTAAACCCGTGTCGCTCCTTAAACAACTTCAGGTCCCCTAAGCCGTTGCCCCAGGGACCCTGAAGCCTTTGTCTCCATCCCCTGCAATTACGAGAGAACATTCCAAAAGCCTGATGCTGCTTAATTCAACTACTTGTTGCGTGCCCGGATAACCGCCTTGCCGCGACGTAGTCTGGCCGGCAAAGTTGATGATTGATTATATAGAACAAAATCCGCGCACATCAACAAATAAACCATTTTGCAACTCTGTTGTCCACCGGACGCATTTTGCTTGCGTCCGCCGGACGATCGCGTTATGTGCGATCTGTAATTATTTCGGCTTCGGTGGCGTCCTCGGCTCGAAGCGGATGATCGCCTCGCCCTTTGACGTCACCTTGGGCGCCGGCCGGAACGCGTGGCCGTAAATCACCTCGAACGTCAGCCCCAGCTTGCCGTCGGGCCGGCGCAAACGTTCGAGCGCGGCCAGCATGCGCTGCCATGCGTGTTTGCCCATCAGCCCGCGGCGGCGCGTGGCCAGCGGGTTGCCGCCCAGCGCGCGCACATCGGCCAGCAAGGCCTGCGGCGTGTCGTACGTGACGGTAATCACTTCCATGTCGAGCACCGGCGTGGAAAACCCCGCTTCCACCAGCTGGTCGCCGAAATCGTGCATGTCAACGAACGGCAACACGTGCGGCGCCAGGTCGGCTTCGGCAAACGCGGTGCGCAACTCGCGCAGGCTGTCCGGGCCGAAGCACGAAAACATCAGCAGGCTGTTGACACGCAGCACCCGGCGCCACTCGGCAAACACGCGGTCCGGCTGCGGATGCCAGTGCAGCGCCAAGTTGGACCACACCAGGTCGACCGAGTTCGGCGCCAGCGGCAAGTCGGAAAAATCGCCACACAGCAAATCGATGCCGGCCTTCGAGGGCAACAGCTTCGACAGCAGCTGGTTCAGCGACGATTGCCTGACCCCGTGGCCGCGCGCCGCGCGCACCTGCGCCTCGGCGGCATCGACGCCAAGAATCTGGGCAGCGGCATACATCTTTTGCAACAATGCCAGGTCGGCGCCATCGCCACAGCCGGCATCGAGCACGCGCAAGGGAGCGATTTTAACCAATTCCAGCCGATCGACCATGCGCGAAGAAATTTCCCGACGTAAAAAGTCGGCAGCGCGGGTACGTTCGGGACGGGAAAACAGGGCGCGCACATGATGCAGATCAATCGGAGCGCTGAGCTTGGGCGGGTTGGCAGGAACGTGCATATATGGTTAACAGTTGGGTTCCACCGGCGACATCAGTCCGTCATTCCCGCGGAGGCGGGAATCCAATTTCTTCGGTGCGCAGGCAAAATTGGGTCCCCGCCTGCGCGGGGACGACGGCTCGGAGGCCGCAGGTTGATGCGATAATGTCGGCAGTGTACATGGTTGGCGCGAGGCTGGCCGTGGTCGGCCGCGTTTTTGATGGAAACATGGCATGAATGGCAATCTGCTTCAGCGTGCAATCTGCTTGCTTCTGCCCACGTCGTGCGCGCTGTGCGGCGCTGGCGGCGACCAAACGCTGTGCGCCGCATGCGTGGCGCAGTTTTTTGGCGCTGCTGCGGCCGTGCCACGCTGCCATTGCTGCGCCAATCCGCTGGGTCCGGGCGCGACGGGCGCCATGCTATGCGGACATTGCCTGGCGCACCGGCCCGCGTTCGACCGCACGCTGGTGGCGGCCGATTACGCGCTGCCGGTCGACCAATTGGTGCTGCAATTAAAATTCGGCCACCGGCTGGCGCTGGCGGCGCTGATGGCGCAGCGGTTGGCGGCAGTCGTGCACGCCGCGCCGGCGCCACGTCAGGCCGAGGCCGAGATCCAGCGCCAGCGCCAGATGCGGGCGCAGGACAAGGACAAGCTTCAGGCGCGGCAGGACTGGCCCGACCTGCTCTGCCCCGTTCCGCTGGGGCCGCGCCGGCTGGCGCAGCGCGGCTACAACCAGGCACTGGAAATCGCCCGGCCGCTGGGACGCGCGCTGGGCCTACCGGTGCATGCCCGACTGGTGGCCCGCGTGCGCGAGACGGTCGCGCAAAGCAGTGTGCCGCCCGAACGGCGCCACGCCAACATTGCCGGCGCCTTTGCCGTGCCGCTGGCGGCGCTGGCATTGCTACCCGGACGCCACATCGGCGTGGTGGATGACGTCATGACCAGCGGCGGCACGCTCGACGAAATGGCGGCCGTCCTCAAGCGCCACGGCGCGGCGCGCGTGAGCAACCTGGTCTTTGCGCGCACCCCGCCTCACTGAACAGATTTAAGGAGAACATATGTTTCATGTCGTACTGGTCCACCCCGAAATTCCGCCCAACACGGGCAATGTCATTCGCCTGTGCGCCAACACCGGCGCCCAGTTGCACCTGATCGAACCACTCGGCTTTCCGCTGGAAGACTCCAAGCTCAAGCGCGCCGGCCTCGATTACCACGAGTACGCAAAGATGAAGGTGCACGCCGACTGGCAGGCATTCTGCGCCGACCTGCAGCCCGATCCGGCGCGCATGTTCGCCATGACCACGCGCGGTTCGTCGCCGTTTGCCGACGCCAGCTTCCGCCCGGGCGACGTCTTCGTGTTCGGCTCGGAAACCGCCGGCCTGCCGCCCGCGCTGCGCGATAACTTTGCGCCTGAACAGCGGATCCGTCTGCCGATGCGGCCCGAGAATCGCAGCCTCAACCTGTCGAATACGGTCGCGGTCGTCGTGTTCGAGGCATGGCGCCAGAACGGCTACCTCGGCGGCGCTTAGCACCTGACAACACCGCCATAGCGGCGTTGCAGCGCCTGCCGTACTGGCGTACTGTCTTCGTCGCTGCGCCTCGCTCTGGCGGCGTTCTCAGGCGCTATTACTATTTCTTCGGGAAGTTGAAGTGCGCAGGATTAACTGCGGTTCGATCATGGCGGTTTCCGGCTCCGGCTTGCCGTCAATGGCGGCAATCAGTTTTTCCATCGCCGTTGCGCCCATCCGCTCGCTTTGCATATCGACCGTGGTCAGTGCCGGCGACGTGTACTGGCCGTACGAGATATTGTCGAACGCCGCCACCGATAAATCGTCCGGCACCGAAAAACCCAGCGTTTGCGCGGCTTTCATGAAGCCCAGCGCCATCAGGTCGTTGTAGCAGATCAGCGCATCGGGCGGGCTGTCGCCCAGCATGATGGCCGAGCATACGCGCTCGCCCTCGGCCGACGTGGGTGTGCCGCCTTCGTACACGGTCAGTTCCAGCTGTTGCGCGGCCAGGCACTCGCGGATCGCATCGAGGCGGTCATGGTCGCGGCGCGCGCGCGCAAAGCGCAAATAGGCAAACCGTTGATGCCCGAGCGACAGCAAGTGGCGCGTGAGCATGGCGGCGCCGCGCTGGTCGTCGCTGCTCACCCACTGCAGCGGCAACCGGGTAGGCCGGCCGAAGTACACCAGTGGCTTGCCCAGGTCCATCAGCCAGTCCATTTCCTCTTCCACCATGCGTGAAAACAGGATCAGGCCATCGACGCGCCGGCTCAGCGCTTCAAGCAGCGGCCGCTCGCGGTCGGCATTTTCCTCGGTATCGACCAGCAACAAGGTGTAGTTGTGCGCCAGCGCCACCCGGTTGGCGCCCTTGACGATGCTGGTGAAATGGGGATTGTTGATATCGAGGATGGACAGGCCGATGGTGCGCGTGCGTCCGGTAATCATCGACTGTGCCAGCGGATTCGAGCGGTAGCCAAGCTTGGCAATGACTTCCTTGATGGTGGCTTCCACGGCCGGCGAAAACCGCTGGGCGCCGTTGACGAACTTCGACACGGTGGCGGTGGACACGCCAGCAGCAGCGGCCACATCGCGGATGGTTGCTACGTTTTTTTTCATTGCGGGGATGGAAGTAAGCGCGTGATCGTCGAACGTTGATCTTATCACGCGCCCACGCCGCCCCACGGGCGGCATTTGGGAGGCTGGCAGCGAACCTACAGGTCGGTAATCTCCTTGTGCCGCGGCACCAGGATTTTCATGACGGACCACGCAGCCAGGTAAGCCACGGCGCAGATCGCGAACATGATCATGTAACCGGTGCGAATGTCGTTGATGGCTTTGTAGTAGTCGAACACCCAGCCGCCCAGCTTGGTCAGCAGGACTCCGCCGATACCGCCGGCCATGCCGCCGATACCGACCACCGATGCTACCGCTTTTTGCGGGAACATGTCGGACACGGTGGTGAAGATGTTGGCCGACCACGCCTGGTGGGCCGACGCGCCGATACCGATCAAGATCACCGGTACCCAGAAGCTGATCGAGCCCAGCGGTTGCGCCAGCAGCACCAGCAATGGGAACGCAGCAATCACCAGCATCGCCTTCATGCGGCCGTCGTACGGCGCATAACCTTTGGCCATGAAATAGCTGGGGAACCAGCCGCCGCCGATGGAACCGATCATGGTCATGCTGTAGAGCACCGCCAGCGGCACGATGATGGCATCGCCCTTCATGCCGTACTGGGCCGACAGATACGTGGGTAGCCAGAACAGGAAGAACCACCAGACGCCGTCGGTCATGAATTTACCGAACGCAAAAGCCCAGGTCTGGCGATACTTCAGCAGCTGGAACCACGACGTCTTGCGGGCTGCTTCAGCGGCTGCCTGCTCGGTGGTTTCGGCTTTCACGAGCTGGTCGCTGCGGATGTAGGCCAGCTCGGCAGCGGTCATGCGTTTTTGCTGTTCCGGCTTGTCGTACAACCAGATCCACATGCCCATCCAGAAGAAGCCGACGGCGCCGATGATGATGAACGCCCACTGCCAGCCCCATACAGCGGCAATCAGCGGCACGGTAATCGGCGCCAGCACGGCGCCGATATTGGCGCCCGAGTTGAAGATACCGGTGGCAAACGAGCGCTCTTTTTTCGGGAAGTATTCGGCGGTGGCCTTGATCGCGGCCGGGAAGTTACCTGCTTCGCCGATGGCCAGCACCGCGCGCGACACCATGAAGCCGACAATCGACGGCACCAGCACCAGCCCGAACGCGCCAGCCATCACCGCCACGCCCTCGCCCATCGGCACGGCAAACGCGTGCAGGATGGCGCCCAGCGACCAGATCACGATGGCGACGACATACGCGGCCTTGGTGCCGATGCGGTCCACCACGCGGCCGGCAAACAGCATCGACACTGCGTACACGAACTGGAACGCGGCAGCGATATTGGCATAATCGGTATTGGTCCAGCCGAACTCTTTCGACAGATCCGGCGCCAGCAGGCTCAGCACCTGGCGGTCGAGGTAGTTGATGGTGGTTGCAAAAAACAACAGGGCACAGATGGTCCACCGGTACTTGCCGACGGTTTGGCCAACTGATGGCGGGTTCACAGGCTCGCTCAGGTTCATGGCATCACTTTGTATTTATGTTTATATGATGATCTCTCGGTCTCCACGAGATCAGTATTGCGGTTGTCCCAAGCGCCATGGGCCGTTGGGACAACCGCAATTGTCGTATGTCATCGTACAACCATAAAATTTGTTAGGCAAGCAAAAACGAGTGGCCGCTCAAAGGCGGCCACCAAACGATCAAATCGTTGCGCAAATGTGATTTTTACGCGTGCTTGCGGGCCAACAGCAAAGCGATCAGGCTGATCAACGCCGCTCCGGTCAGGTAGTAACCGACGTACTGCAAGCCATAGTGGGTAGCGAGCCAGGTGGCGATGTACGGCGCCAGCGATGCGCCCAGTATGCCGGCCAGGTTGAACGTGAGCGACGCGCCGGTGTACCGCACCTCGGCCGGGAACAGTTCCGACAGGATGGTGCCAAGGGGCCCGTAAGTCAGGCCCATCAGCGCCAGGCCCAGCGACAGGAACACGGTGGTCTGGGTGGTGCTGCCCGAACCGAACAGCGGCGCCAGCACCAGACCAAACAGCGCAATTGCCGCCGATACCCAGATCAGGGTGCGGGCACGGCCGTGACGGTCGGCCCACACGGCGGCAAGCGGGATGGTCAGGCCAAAGAACAGCACGGCAAACAATTGCTGGATCAGGAAATCCTTGCGCGAGAAATGCAGCGCGGTGGTCCCCCAGCTCAGTGCGAACACGGTCATCAGGTAAAACAGCACGAACGTGGCCAGCGCAATCAAGGTGCCCAGCACCAGCATGCGGCCGTGGTCGCGGAACACCGTCACCACCGGCACTTTGACGCGCTCGTTCTTTTCCAGCACTTTCTGGAAGTCCGGCGTTTCGTGGATTTTCAGGCGCACGTACAGGCCCACGATCACCAGGAGCGCGCTGGCCAGGAACGGTATGCGCCAGCCGTAGGCAAAGAATTCGGCATCGGTCAGCGTTTCGGTGAGCAGCAGGAAAATGCCGCCCGACAGGAAGAAGCCAATCGGCGCGCCCAGTTGCGGGAACATGCCGTACCAGGCGCGTTTGCCCGGTGGCGCATTCTCGGTGGCCAGCAGCACCGCGCCACCCCACTCGCCACCGAGGCCCAGGCCCTGGCCGAAGCGGCACAGCGCCAGCAGCGCCGGCGCCCAGGTGCCAATCGTCGCATACGTGGGCAACAGGCCGATCACCACGGTGGAAATACCCATCGTCAGCAGCGCCGCCACCAGCGTGGCCTTGCGGCCTACGCGGTCGCCGAAGTGGCCGAACACGGCCGAGCCCACCGGCCGCGCAAAGAAGGCGATGGCAAACGTGGCCAGCGATTGCAGCGTGGCGGCGGCCGGATCGGCAGCGGGAAAGAACAGGTGAGGAAACACCAGCACGGCAGCGGTGGCGTAGATATAGAAATCGAAGAACTCGATGGTGGTGCCGATCAAGCTGGCGAACAGGATGGTGGCCGGCTTGTTGGTCTTGGACGATGCCGGTTGAGACTGACTCATGCGTAAAGCTCCTGCGAATAAATGGTGCGGTCCATCATACACACGCCATTCGCAGGATGCCAAGCAGTTATCTTCTGGCCGGTGATACTACTTAAAGGTACCTCAGGTCTGCGGGTCGATCTGTTGCAAGCCGTCCGCAATGTCGCTTGCTGCCAGCGGGCGCACCACGCGCGCCACTTCCACGCCGTCGCGCAAAAAGATCAGCGTGGGCCACAGCTTGACGCGGAACGAACGCCCCAGCGGACGGCCTGGACCGTCCTCGACCTTGTAATGGGTGACACTGGCGTGACCGGCAAACGCCTGCGCCAGCGGCGCCTGGGCCGCCTGGCAATGGCCGCACCAGTTGGCGCCGAATTCCAGCACGACTGCGCCCGCCAGGGCATCGATGTCGGCGCGCTGCGGCGCCTCGGTTTGGTAGTGTGTTTTCATTTCTTTTTAAATTTGGCACAGGGATCGGGGCGGTCCTGAGTGGTCAGCGGATAGGTTTGATCATACCGGCCGGCATGATCGCCCTGCTCCACGAACCCTTCGGCGCGTACCGTCAGTATAGGCTCGACCTGATTCAGCCAGCGCGCGACTCCAAGGTCCTTGCGCACGTGGCCGTTACCGGCAATCAGCACGACATCGTTGGGCCGCTGGGCGCGGATGATCTTGGCCATCCAGATATCGCGCGAGATCTGCGCATCGACCATGCCGCCAGTCATCATGCCGGGCAACATGCCGCAGTGGCCGACCTCGATTTCGGTTTGCTGCGCCGCCCGCAAGTCGGCCGGAATCGGCTGGTCGAGCCGGTAGTCCTTGATGCTCTGCGGATCGAAAGTCGCCTGGATGCCGTCGCGCACGACGCGCGAAGCATCGGCGCGCGACAGGTTGCCGGCCACCAGCGGCAAGTGATAGGTGAGCGCCAACTGGATCACCGGGTAATACAACTGCCAGTCCCAGCGCCCGCCATTGGCCACCTGGATCACGCACTGCGCATCGAGACACCCTTTTTGCGCCTTGTCGAGCAAATCCTGGTTTTCACGGTCGAACTGCTCCATGACGATGGCCGGACGCCATCCCGCTTCCACGCGTTGGCGCAGCAACTCATAGCGCAAACGGTGTCCCTGGGCATTGTCATGCACCTCGCCCATAAGCAACACTTGTGGATTGGGACCAATAGGCGCCGGCACCGCTGCCGTCGCTGCCGACTGACCGATGCTGCTGCACCCGTTCAACAGTGCGAGGGTCGACAGCACGCCAATACCACAAACTTTTTTATATTTGGAAATCATCGGATTCCTGCCCCGGATGCTAATTGATTGATTTAATGGGTTTAATTGATGAACCCAGGTACAGATACAAGTTACACTGTTGGTGCAGTGCAATAATAAATTTCTATTTAATAAACTAAGATGGCAATATGTTACGAATTATGGTTAAATAACGCTTCCTGAAGTTGGTCACACCCCAACTTGGAAAATGTATCAACCGCACATTAATTTGCTGTTAAGGCCAACCCAGGCTGCGGCACAGTTCCAGGAGCCCACGTGAAAATTTCCACCTTGTTTGCCGCTGCTGTCATGGCCCTGGCGCTTGCCGGCGGCGCCGCTGCCGGGACTACGCCTGCGCCAGCCGACCTTGCCACCGATACCGCGCGTTGCGAACAAACCGCCACTGCCAGTTGCGGTAACGATAACGACCAGGCCAGCGGCACCCAGGCCACCATCGCCACCGCACAGGTAGATGAAGCACCGCTGCCGGTGCCCGAACTGGAAACCTCGCTAATGCTCATGCTGGGTCTGGTCGTACTGGGCCTGGCCTCGCGCCGCCGCGGATCGGACCGCTTCGACAGCTGAGCACAGCGATGCTCCTGCCTACCATCCCGCCCGGTGCGGGATTTTTTTTGCCCGTCACGCCGGCTGCGGCGCTTCGTCCTGCGGTGCCACCGGCGCTACCGGCGTGACGCAAGGCATGCGCAGCGTGAAGCAGGCGCCCTGGCCCAGCACGCTGGCCACCGTGATGGTGCCCCCAAACTGCTTGGCCAGCAGATTGAACACGATGTTCAGGCCGAGGCCGGTACCACCCTGGCCGCGCCGGGTCGTGACAAACGGGTCGAACACCTTGTCGATCATGTCCGGCGCGATACCCTTGCCATTGTCGCCCACCTGCATTTCGATCCAGTCGCCCTGGCGCGCCACGCCGATCGTGATGCGCCCCTCTTCTTCCGGTTCGAACGCATGTTCGACGCAGTTGAGCGTGAGGTTGGTCAGCACCTGGGCCAGCGCGCCCGGGTAGCTGTCGAGCATCAGGTCGGGCGGACAGGCGATGCTGACCGTGATATGGGTTTTCTTCAGTTTTGGTTGCAGGCTCGACACCACCTCGCCGATGTAATCGCGCAGCTCGAAACGCCGGCGCGCTTCGCTCACCTGGTCCACCGCGATCTGCTTGAAGCTGTGGATCAGGTGGGCGGCGCGGTAGGCGTTGTTCATGATCAGGCGCGTGCTTTCGGATGCCGTCTCGAGGTAGCGCATGATGTCCGATTTCTTGATATTGCCGGCTGCCACCGCCTCGTGCACTTTTTCGGTGGCTTCCATCAGTACCGACGCGCTGGTCAGCGCAATCCCTACCGGGGTATTGATTTCGTGGGCGACACCGGCCACCAGCCCGCCCAGCGACGCCAGCCTTTCAGCCTGCAGCAGCGATTCCTGCGCCCGCCGCAGTTCGTCCAGCGCGCGGGCGGTGGCCTGGGCGGCCTGGCGCGCCTCTTCCTCGGCCTCGCGGATGCGCTGGATATTCGATTTCACCTTGCGCTGGATGGCGTTGAAGCCGCGGATCACTTCGCCCAGCTCGTCGCGCCTGTCGTCGGGCAATTCCTCGACTTCATCGCTGTCGCGCGTGGCCAGGTCGAACAAGCCGTCGCGCAGCCGCTTCAGAGGATGGAACACGATGCGCAGCGACAAGGCCAGCGCCGCCACCAGGATCAGGTCGAGCAGCAGTACTTCGGTGACCTTGCGCCGCACCTCGGCCGCCAGCGTGGCTTCAATCTGCGCGCGGCTGAAATTGATCACCACGCGCCCCACGATCACCGGTTTCAGGGCAGCGCCGGCACCGCCGGAATCGCGGTAGGCCAGGTCGGCCGCTACCGGCGTGCCGGCCACCGCAGCATCGTTCTCGATGGCGACCAGGGTGCCATCTTCGCGCCGCAGCTTGCCCGAGAACAGGCCGACCGAGGTATCGTAGACGCGGATGGAGACCAGCTCGGGCGGCATCATTTCAGCCGCGACGATGTTGTCGACCTTGGCCTTGTCGAGGTCCCACAGCGCCGAAGGCAAGCTGGTTTGCAGGCGCGCCAGCACGCCCTGGCGCAGGCGCTGGCTGCCCGCTTCGAGTTCCTGCGACAGGCTGTGCTGGGCGTAGGTACCGGAAATACCGAGTACCAGCGTCACAATCACGACGAACAGCAGCGTCAGGCGGCCTTGAATACCAAACATTGATTGTTCTCCCCAGCCGGATTTGTCTGCAACGTGTCAATGTAAGGGAAGCGATACTTCTTGGCAAGCAACGCATGCCATGGTTGCTGATGCGGGATACAACAGATCAGCGCAGCACAATCGCCGACGCCAGGCAGACATCGAGCGTTCCCAATGGTAATATCGGCCCAGGCATGCATTCCGGGAGACACCATGACAGGCACTTATCATCAACTGGCGCTGGCCGACGTGCGGCCGGGCATGGTCCTGTCGGATGTGCTGCTCGACATGCAGGGCCAGGTTTTATTACCGCAGGGCGCGGTGCTGACCGAGGCGATGCTGGCGCTGATGCCGCGCCATGGCATTGAAATGTTGCCGGTCGTGGCCGCGCAAGAGTCGCCGGAACAGACCGAGGCAGCGCGCGCGCATCATGCGGCGCGCGTCGCCCACCTGTTCCGCAAGACCGACCACGATGCCGGCGACGACTGGGCCACCAGCCTGCTGCAGCGCTTCGTGCTCGATTTCCGCCTCGGCCGGGAACAAGATCAGGAGCCAGGCCATGAGTAATACCATCAGCTATGACGACGTGGTGCGCACACTCGACGATTTGCCGTCGCTGCCGGCAGTCGTGATGGAGCTGCTCAACAGCATCGACCAGGACGACGTCGATATCTCGGTGCTGGCCAAAAAAGTGTCGCACGACCAGGCGCTGACCGCCAAGACGCTGCGCCTGGCCAATTCGTCGCTGTATGGCTTGCAAGTGAAAGTGACGACCATCCAGCAAGCCATCACCTACCTTGGCTTCCAGACCACGCGCAACCTGATTACCGCAGCGGCCGTCACCGGTTATTTTGCCGAGGGCCATTGCCCCGGCTTCGACGACAAGGCGTTCTGGCGCCATTCGATCGCCACCGCCGCCTGCGCCAAAGTGCTGGCGCGGCACATGCGCTTCAACCAGGATTATGCTTTCACGGCCGGGCTGCTGCACGATATCGGCCGCCTGGTGCTGGTGTCGTGCTTTCCCAACCAGTACTCGCTGACCTTGGCCTATCGCGAAGAACACGACTGCTATCTGCTGCACGCGGAGCGCCAGGTGCTAGGCGTGGACCACGTCGACGCGGGCGTGGCACTGGCCGAACACTGGAATTTTTCCGATACCATGCGCCAGGCAATTGCCCACCATCACGATCCGGAAATCCAGGGCGCCGGCTTTTTGGCCGCCATCATCCACGTCGCGGACGCCGTGGTGCATGCGCTCGATCTGGCGCAGGTGCAGGACGATCTGGTGCCGCAAGTGTCGAACGTGGCGTGGACCGCACTGGGTCTCGATGAGGAAATTTATTTGCAGATATTCCGTGAAACGGAATTGCAGTACGATGAAATTTCGATGGTGCTGCTGAGTTAATACAGGGTGAACACAGGCGGGAGATTGCCGCTGCTCCCTGCCGGGCCGGCAAGTTAGCCGGCACGACAGGAGCGGCGCGCGGGGCGCATTAGTGGTGTGCTACATTTCCGGCCGCAGCCTTGTCGTTGCCGCGATCATCGGTCTTGGGTCGGCCCTGGGCGTCGGACAGGCGGTACTTGGTGCGGCGATCGCCCATCAGGTCGCGCAGGTCGCGGATGCTCATGCCGGTCACTTCGTGCATGCGGATCAGCAGCGAGGCGCCAACCGGCAAGCGGTGGTGGCGGATTTTGCTGATGACCGGTGGCGCCACTTCCAGCAGACGCGACAGGGCAGCGTCGTTTTTCAGTTGCATTTTGCCGAGCAGAATGTCGAGCAGGTGGTTGGGGTTGTAGCTTTCCTGCGATGCGAGTGCGTGGTGTGCCATGATGTGTCCTCGTTGGTTGGGTGAACAGATATTGCTGGTCCGAACTTAAGGAAAACTTAGAGTTTTCAACAATTCACAATTAAGCGCCGGCCACCATGGTGCGCTGGCCAGGCTCGACTGATTGCCTTTCGTGCAAGATTATTCTATGCGCAAATCTGGCCCCGCCCGATAGACGCCACAGGATCTGGCTTGTTCGACATCAATCACGAGTGAGAAAACTTGGCAACCATGCCATTTCAACACATGGCCCCGCCGGGCGGCGCACGCAAGGGCGGACCACCGTCGATTTACGCTAAACTAAGGCCTGTGCGCTATGGCGCCCCCTCACACCCATGATCCCATTGAAAACCAAAACACCAGTTCAACCGCACTACTTCGTCCCAGAGCCGCTCGATAACACGCGCCTGGCCCACCTGTGCGGACCGCTTGACGAAAACCTGCGGCAAATTTCCGCCGCGCTCGACGTTACCGTGTTCCGCCGTGGCGAAAAATTCATCGTCAGCGGCCACAATGCCGAGCGCGCCGTGCAAATCCTCGAAAAATTCTATGCGGTCGCCAACAAGGTCGTGCCGATCGAGGAAGTGCAACTGGCGCTGGTGGAACAGCGCGCCGGCCTCAACGCGGCCGCAGCGGCCGCCTCGGCCTCGAACGCGCCGGCACCGGTCAAGGACGCGGCGCGCGCCGTGGCAGCGGCGCCGTTTGTCGAGCCCGACATCAACAGCCCGGTCCTGAAAACCCGCCGCACCGACCTGCGCGGGCGCACGCCGCACCAGATCCGCTACCTGCGCAACATCCTCGAACACGACATCAGCTTTGGCGTGGGTCCGGCCGGCACCGGCAAGACCTACCTGGCCGTGGCGTGCGCGGTCGATGCGCTCGAACGCGACGCCGTCAAGCGCATCATCCTTACCCGTCCGGCCGTGGAAGCGGGCGAGCGGCTGGGCTTTTTGCCCGGCGACCTGACGCAAAAAGTCGATCCATACCTGCGCCCGCTGTACGACGCGCTGTACGATCTGCTCGGTTTTGACCGCACCCAGAAAATGTTCGAAAAACAGGTGATCGAGATCGCCCCGCTCGCTTACATGCGCGGTCGCACGCTCAATCACGCGTTTGTCATCCTCGACGAAGCGCAGAACACCACGGTCGAGCAAATGAAGATGTTCCTCACCCGTATCGGCTTCGGCAGCAAGGCCGTGGTCACCGGCGACGTCACCCAGGTCGATCTGCACAAAAGCCAGAAAAGCGGCCTGGTCGATGCCGTGCAGGTGCTGAAAGAAGTGCGCGGCGTGGCGTTCAGCCATTTCACCAGCGAAGACGTGGTGCGCCACCCGCTGGTCGCGCGCATCGTCGACGCTTACGAAACCGCGCACAACCACGAAGCCGAACTCGCTCCCATGCTGAAAACCACTGCCCTGAAAAATGTCCGAAAAAAATAAATTGTCGCTGTCGGTGCAATACCCCGACCCGCGCCTGAAAGCCCTGATCACCCGTGCCAAGCTCACCCGCTGGATCACGGCAGCCCTGTTCGCGCCGGCCGAGCTGACCATCCGCTTTGTCGACGCCGACGAAGGCCGTACCCTGAACCGCGACTACCGCGGCAAGGACTACGCCACCAACGTGCTCACGTTTGCCTACAACGAAGGCGAAGAGTTGCCCGACGACGCGCCCACCCAGGCCGACATCATCCTGTGCACCGACGTGCTGGAACGGGAAGCGGCCGAGCAGAACAAGACGGTTGAGGAGCACACCGCGCACCTGATCGTGCACGGCGTGCTGCACGCCCAGGGCTACGACCACGAGGATGACGAGGAAGCCACCGAAATGGAAAGCCTGGAGACGGAACTGCTCGGCACACTCGGTTTCAGCGATCCTTATGCACAGGAAAAAACCTGATCGAAAGGCATAACTTCCGCTAAAACGGCTGGTTTTTTTGACAAAAATCTCTTAACACCGTCATTTGGTGTATCCTACACCCTTTGAAACAACGGCTCACGCCTCCTATGCAAGAGCACTCTAGTGGCGTCAAGACTGACGCCAAACCCCATCGGTCGCTGTTTGAACGGCTGACCGCATTCATCTCTCCCGAGCCCGAGAACCGCGCGGAACTGCTCGATGTCCTGCATGACGCCCACGAACGCAACCTGATCGATGCCGACGCCTTGTCGATGATCGAAGGCGTGTTCCAGGTCTCCGACCTGTCGGCGCGCGACATCATGGTGCCGCGTTCGCAAATGGACGTGATCGACATTTCCCGCCCCATCGAGGAATGGATGCCGATCGTGCTGGAAACCGCCCACTCGCGCTTCCCTGCCATTGAAGGCGAGCGCGACAAAGTCATCGGCATCCTGCTGGCCAAAGACCTGCTGCGCTACTACGCCGAAGAATCGTTCGACGTCCGTGCCATGCTGCGTCCCGCCGTCTTCATTCCCGAATCGAAACGCCTGAATGTGCTGTTGCGCGATTTCCGCGCCACCCACAACCACATGGCGATCGTCGTCGATGAATACAGCGGCGTGGCCGGCCTGATCACCATCGAGGACGTGCTCGAGCAAATCGTGGGCGACATCGAGGACGAGTACGACTTCGACGAGGAAGAAGACAACATCCTGTCGATCAAGGAAGGCCCGAACGGCCCGCGCTGGCGCGTCAAGGCGCTGACCGAGATCGCCCAGTTCAACGAAGAACTCGATACCGAGCTGCCCGATGACGACGTCGACACCATCGGCGGTCTGGTGGCCAAGCACCTGTCGCGCATGCCGCACAAGGGCGACGTGTTCGAATACCAGGGCTTGCGCTTCGAAGTATTGCGCGCCGATGCCCGGCAAATTCATGTGCTGCTGGTAGAAAAACTGCCACCGGTGCCAAGCGACGGCGCCGACGCATAATGCGCTTTCGCCGCGCCGATCCCAACGCCCCACCGAAGCCGCAACGCAGTACCCAGGGCCGCATGCTGATCACAATGCTGGCCGGCGCGCTGTGCGTGCTCGGCTTTGCGCCGTTCGGCTGGTGGCCGCTGGAAATCCTCGGCCTGGCCACGCTGTTTTACCAGGTTCTGCGCAGCAGCAGCGTCAAGGCTGCTGGCCTGATCGGCTGGGCCTTCGGCTTTGGCTGGACCGGCGCCGGCATCCACTGGCTGTATGTATCGATGCACGACCATGGCGGCATGCCCGCGCCGCTGGCCGCGCTGGCCGTGGCGTTGCTGGCCTGGGCCATGGGCTTTTACGTGGCGCTGGCCATGAGCTCCGCTGCCTGGCTGCGCAAAAAGTGGGCCTTGCCGCTGCCGGCCACCAACCTGCTGTTATTACCTGCCATGTGGGCACTGTTCGAGTGGCTGCGCGGCTGGCTGTTTACCGGTTTTCCCTGGTTGTCGTCAGGCTATGCCCACAACCATAGCCCGCTGGCCGGGTTCGCCCCGATCGTCGGCGTGTATGGCCTGGGCTGGCTTGCGGCGCTGATCGCCGGCGCCCTGCTGCTGGTGTTCCACCGTACCCGCCTGCGGGCACTGGCGCTGGTCGTGGTCATCTCGGTCATCGGCGTGGGCCTGAGCTTCATTCAATGGACCCATCCCGAAGGCAAGCAAATTTCGGTTCGGCTGATCCAGGGCAATGTCCCGCAAAGCGAAAAATTCGACGGCGCCCGCGTGGCCGCCGTGATGCGCCAGTACCAGGATGCGATTACTGCCGCCCCGGCCGACCTGATCGCCACGCCCGAGACAGCCATCGTCATGCTGCCGCAGCAACTGCCGCCCGACTACCTGCCCGGCCTGGCGCAATTCATGCACCAGACGAATAGCAACCTGATCCTGGGCATCCCGCTGGCTGACAGCCAGACCGCGTATTTCAACAGCGTGATTGGCATCGCCGCCTATCCCGGCGCGGCCGCCGTCGGTGGCGGCTACTACCGCTACGACAAGCACCACCTGGTGCCATACGGCGAGTTCATTCCGTGGGGCTTCCGCTGGTTCGTCAACTTGATGTCGATACCGCTCGGCGACCAGACCAGCGGTCCCGATATTCAGCCCGCGTTTGCCATCAAGGACCAGCGTGTGCTGCCCAATATCTGCTACGAAGATCTGTTTGGCGAGGAAATTGCCGCCCAGCTGCATACCCCGGCGCAGGGTCAGCAGCCAGCCACCATCTTGCTCAACGTCTCGAACCTGGCCTGGTTTGGCGACACCATCGCGATCCCGCAGCATTTGCAGATTTCGCAGATGCGCACGCTGGAAACCGGCCGGCCGATGCTGCGCGCCACCAACACCGGCGCCACCGCGATCATCGACGGCACCGGCAAGGTGCGCGAGCAACTGCCAGTCAACACGGTCGGCACGCTGGCCGCGAATGTCCAGGGCATGGCAGGCAGCACGCCGTACATCATGCTGGGCAATAAACTGTTCCTGGCGCTGGCCGCACTGGCGCTGGCAGGCGCGTGGTTGTGGGCGCGACGCGCCAAAACTGCGCGCCCGTCAGCCTGGTAGCGGCATAGTTTGCCGTTAAGTTCTCCAGCCCCCGTAAAACCCGCTAAAATTGTCCCTTTAGTGAAACTGCAACCCGCGCGCCCGCTTACCCGGCGCGCCCATGACCCCACACGATGCTGACATTCCAACAAATTATCCTGACCTTGCAAACCTACTGGGACCAGCAAGGTTGCGCCCTGCTGCAACCGTACGACATGGAAGTTGGCGCCGGCACGTTCCACACCGGCACCTTCCTGCGCGCAATCGGCCCCGAGCCATGGCGCGCCGCCTACGTGCAGCCGTCGCGTCGTCCCAAGGATGGCCGTTATGGCGAAAACCCGAACCGCGGCCAGCACTACTACCAGTACCAGGTGGTGATGAAGCCGGCGCCGGAAAATATTCTCGACCTGTACCTCGGATCGCTGGCAGCGCTGGGCCTGGACCTGAAGCAGAACGACGTGCGTTTCGTGGAAGACGACTGGGAGTCGCCAACCCTGGGCGCCTGGGGCCTGGGCTGGGAAGTGTGGCTGAACGGCATGGAAGTCACGCAATTCACGTACTTCCAGCAAGTTGGCGGTCTCGACTGCAAACCGGTGCTGGGCGAAATCACGTATGGCGTCGAGCGCCTGGCGATGTACCTGCAGGGCGTGGAGAATATGTACGACCTGGTGTGGACCACCTGGGAAGAGAACGGCGAGACCAAAACGCTGAAATACGGCGACGTCTTCCACCAGAATGAAGTGGAACAATCGGCCTACAACTTCGAGCACTCGAACACCGAGCTGCTGTTCGCCCAGTTCAACAACCACGAGTCGGAAGCCAAGCGCCTGATCGAAGCGCAGCTGACCTTGCCTGCCTACGAGCAAATCATGAAGGCGTCGCACAGCTTCAACCTGCTTGACGCCCGTGGCGCCATTTCGGTCACCGAACGCGCCGCCTACATCGGCCGCGTGCGCGCCTTGTCGCGCCTGGTGGCACAAGCCTATTACGAATCGCGTGAACGCCTGGGCTTCCCGCTGGCGCCTGCCACTGCCGCCGTTGTTACCGCTGCTGAATAAATCGAATCCATAACATGACTCAAACCCTGCTCATCGAACTGCTGACCGAAGAACTGCCACCGAAGGCGCTTGCCAAACTGGGCAAGGCTTTCGCGGACGGCATCGTCAACGGCCTGAAATCGCGCGACTACCTGGAAGCCGACAGCGTCGCCACCTCGTACGCCACCCCGCGCCGCCTGGCCGTGGCCATCACCAAGGTGCGCGCCACGTCGCCCGATAAATCGATCCGCGAAAAAGTGCTGCCGGTGTCGGTGGCACTGGACGCATCTGGCAACCCGACTGCGCCGCTGGCCAAAAAGCTCAACGCGCTGGGCTTCCCCAACCTGACCGTGGCCGAACTGGAACGCGCCCAGGACGGCAAGGCCGAAAGCTTCTTCTATACCTATACCGCCGCCGGCAGCGCGCTGCAAGCCGGCCTGCAACTGGCACTCGAAGAATCGGTGGCCAAGCTGCCGATCCCCAAGGTGATGAGCTACCAGCGGCCCGACGGCGCCACCGTGCAGTTCGTGCGCCCGGCGCATGCGCTGATCGCCCTGCATGGCGCCACCGTGCTGCCATTGACCCTGCTGGGCCTGACCGCCTCGAACGTCACCGAAGGCCACCGTTTCCTCACCGCCCCCGGCCAGCGCGCCGTCACGATTGCTGACGCCGACAGCTATGTCGCCACCCTGGAAGCGCAAGGCAAAGTGCTGGCCGGCGTGGAACAGCGCAAGGAAAAAATCCGCGCCGAGTTGCTCGCTGCAGCCGGTGCCGACCAGGTGCTGATGCCCGAAGCGCTGCTCGACGAAGTGACGGCACTGGTCGAATGGCCGGTGGTGTACGCCTGCCATTTCGAGGAGGAATTCCTGGCCGTGCCGCAGGAATGCCTGATCCTCACCATGCAGACCAACCAGAAATACTTTGCGCTGACGGACGCCGACGGCAAGCTGCGCTCGCGCTTCCTGATCGTCTCCAACATCGCCACCGACACGCCGCAAGCCATCATCGGCGGCAACGAGCGCGTGGTGCGTCCGCGCCTGTCCGACGCCAAGTTCTTCTTCGAGCAAGACAAGAAGAAGACGCTGGAGTCGCGCCTGCCACTGCTGAAAAACGTCGTGTACCACAACAAGCTGGGCACGCAGGCCGAGCGCAGCGAACGCGTATCGGGTCTGGCCGGCTTCATCGCCACCCAGATCGGCGGCGACACCGCGCTGGCCACCCGCGCCGCCAAGCTGTCGAAGGCCGACCTGCTCACCGACATGGTGGGCGAGTTCCCGGAACTGCAAGGCATCATGGGCACCTATTACGCCCGTAACGACGGCGAGCCGGAAGACGTGGCATTGGCCGCCTCCGAGCACTATCAGCCGCGCTTTGCCGGCGACGCGCTGCCGTCCACCGTCACCGGCACCGCCGTGGCGCTGGCCGACAAGCTGGAAACCCTGGTGGGCATCTGGTCGATCGGCCTGCAGCCTACCGGCGACAAGGATCCGTTCGCGCTGCGCCGCCACGCGCTGGGCGTGCTGCGCATGCTGATCGAAAAACGCCTGATCCTGTCGATCAGCGGTCTGCTGCAAGCAGCTGCCCAGCAGTTCACCGGCATCGCCGGCTTCAACGATCCGTCCAGCGAAGTGACCGCGTTCATGATGGACCGCCTGCGCGGCATCCTGCGCGAGCGCGGCTTCTCGCCCAACGAAATCGAAGCGGTGGTCGCGCAGAATCCCGATCGCCTCGACGACATCGTGCAGCGCCTGGAAGCCGTCAAGGCGTTTGCCGCGCTGCCGGAAGCGGCCTCGCTGGCAGCCGCCAACAAGCGCATCACCAACATCCTGAAAAAGAATGAAACGGCGCTGTCGGCCGTCGGCGCGATTGTGGTCGATCCGGCCCTGCTGCAGGACGAAGCCGAGAAAAACCTGGCGGCAGCGGTCACCCGCGTGCAGCCCGACATCGACGCGGCCTTCATTCGCGGCGACTTTGCCGATGCCCTGAAAACCCTGGCGCAGCTGCGTGACGCGGTCGATGCGTTCTTCAACGACGTGATGGTGATGGCCGAGGACCTGGCGCTGCGCAACAACCGCCTGGCCCTGCTGTCTTCGCTACACGGCATGATGAACCGGGTGGCCGACATTTCGAAGCTGGCGGCATAAATGGGAACACCTGCTATCAAGCTCGTCATCCTCGACCGCGACGGCGTGATCAACCACGACTCGCCCGACTTCATCAAGTCGCCGGCCGAGTGGATACCGGTGCCCGGTTCGCTCGAAGCGATCGCGCGCCTGAACCAGGCCGGCTACCGCGTGGTCGTGGCGTCGAACCAGTCGGGCATTGCCCGCGAGCTGTTCGACATGGTCACGCTCAACGCCATCCATCAAAAGATGCACACGCTGGCGCAGCAGGTGGGCGCCGACATCGACGCGGTGTTTTTCTGCCCGCACGCGGCGGCCGACAACTGCGACTGCCGCAAACCGAAGCCGGGCATGTTCACCGAGATCGGTCAGCGCTATAAAATCAGCCTGAAGGGCGTGCCGGTCGTGGGCGATTCGCTGCGCGATTTGCAGGCCGGTTACGTGAGCGGTTGCGTGCCGTACCTGGTCTTGACCGGCAAAGGCGAAAAAACCCAGGCCACCGGCGGTCTGCCACCGGGCACCATGGTCTTTCCGGACCTGGCGGCCATGGTCGTCCACCTGTTGAAAACTGCCACGCCGCCGGCACTACACGTCGTAAATTAATAGAGTACTTGGAGTCTGCTTTGGGTCATCCCATTTTGTTTTTGCGTTCGCTGCTGTTTACCATCGTCATGGTGATTTCGACCATCATCTGGTCGCTGGTCTGCTTTCTCGCTGCTCCGCTGCCGTACAACAAGCGCTTCTGGGTCACGTCGCGCTGGAACGTTTTCATCGTCTGGTGCCTGAAGGTGATTTGCGGCATCCGCTACGAAGTGCGCGGCGCCGAGAATTTTCCTGACGCGCCAGCCGTGGTGCTGTCGAAGCACCAGTCGGCATGGGAAACCATTTTCCTGCTGCCTAACCTGCCACGGCCGCTGGTGTTCGTGTTCAAGAAAGAGATCCTGTACATCCCGTTCTTCGGCTGGGCGATGGCGCTGATGCGCATGATCCCGATCGACCGCAAGCAGGGCAAGAACGCGTTCAAGCACGTGGTACGGATCGGCAAAAAGCGCCTGGCCGACGGCCAGTGGATCATCATGTTCCCCGAAGGCACGCGGATTCCCGTGGGCCAGACCGGCAAATATAAAAGCGGCGGCACCCGGCTGGCAATTGCCACCGGCGCGGTGGTGGTACCGGTGGCCCACAACTCGGGCGAATGCTGGCCAAAAAACTCTTTCATCAAACGTCCCGGGCTTGTTACAGTATCGATAGGCAAGCCTATTTCTTCCGAAGGACAAACGCCCGACGGCATGATGCAACAGGTGGAAAATTGGATAGAATCAGAAATGCGCGTCATTTCGCCCCACGCCTACAACGCTGGCTCGACGACCTGACCTCGTCGGCCACGCCCGGGCCACAATCTCCGCAGCCGCAGTCGCCGTTTCCGCCGGCGGCGGCTGCCGCCATCGACCAGCCCGATTTATTCGGGCGGGATGCCGCACCGCCGCCGCGCGCCGTGTACACGTCGCCGGTGTGGTCGGTGCCACCGCCCAGCGCCAAGCCGCCGCCCGTTTCTCCCTACGTTACCCCGATCACTCCGGTCACCTCGGTGACGCCGGCCGCGGTGCCGCTGCGGTCGCCGCCCCGTCCGCTGTCCCCCACGCCGGAGCACAGTTCCAAGCGCCAGCTGCAAGTGGGCGAATTCATCCTCGAATACGAATTGCGCCGGTCCACCCGCCGCTCGATCGGCTTCATGATCGACGACGACGGCCTGCGCGTGACCGCGCCCAAGCGCGTCACCATTACCGAAATCGACAACGCCATCCGCACCAAGCAGGGCTGGATCCTGGCCAAGCTCAAGGAACGCCGCGAACGCCGTGCCGCACGGCTGCAAAAGCCGCCGGTGGAATGGATCGATGGCGCCCAGCTGCCCTACCTGGGCGCCGACATCACGCTGCGGCTGCAAGTGGGCGGCCGCCACCGCAGCAGCTTTGATCCCGCCACGCGCGAGCTGACCATGGTGCTGCTGCCCGGCGCCACCGAGAGCGTGCTCAAGGAACGAGTCAAGGCCTGGTACCAGCATGAAGCAAAGCACCTGTTCGTGCAGCGCCTGGATCTGTATGCCGACCGGCTGGGCGTGCAGTACCACTCGTTCGGCCTGTCGTCAGCCGGCACCCGCTGGGGCTCGTGCACGGCGGACCGCAAGATCCGCCTGAACTGGAAGCTGATCCATTTTTCGCTGCCGCTGATCGATTACGTGGTGGCGCACGAACTGGCGCACACGCTGGAAATGAACCACAGCGCCGCGTTCTGGGACACGGTCGGCCTGATCTACCCCGAATACGACGACGCCCGCAACCTGTTGCGCAAGCGCGCCCAGGAGCTGCCGGTCTTGTTCTGACCGGCAGTCGGGATTACGCCGAACGCTTGCGGCGGCGCGCCACGGTGCCCACTGCGCCCAGTCCCAGCATCAGCATGGCATACGTGGCAGGTTCCGGCACCGGCGCGACGGTGGCATAGCCGATGGTGAGCGTGCCCGCGTTCCAGATGGCGTCAGCGCCGGGCAAGTCGTCCATGTTTTCCGCAAACTCGAGGCGCAGGATGCCGGTCGGTCCCAGGCTAAAACTGTAATCAAAAACCCCGTACGGCGTGTCGAGGGTACGGAAATCCACGCTGCCACTGTAGTGCCGGGTACCGGCAAGATAACCATTGCCGGGATCGGCTATCTCGCTGGGCAGGAAGGACAGCGCATTGAACCGGTCGCTGTCGCTGATTTCCACGAATGCTTCAGACAGAAAACTCCCGGGCAGGGCCGTCAGCGTGACGTCCCAACTGAAGGTATTGATACGGCTGTGGGCGCCCAGGTTAATCTCCAGCACGGTGTTGCCGGGATGGTCGAGGTAGGTATTGCTCTCGATGCCGCTGATGTCGATTGCCATGCTGCGATCTTCCGCGTGCGCGACGCTGCCGATGGTCGAGACGGCCAGCACGGCTGCCAGCATCATGGTTCGTGCAAAGTTCAGATTCTTCACTATCGCCCTTTCAAATGGTTTGGTTTAAAAGCAGTCAAAAAGATAACATAGGTAACCTACTTTTAATTACAAAACCGTGGATGCATCGGGGGGGATAACTAAAATACAACGGCTGGTCGTATCGTGTACGGACACGAGCGCTGCGCGTGACAGAATGGCTGTCCTGTCCCGTTCCCGGAGGTTTCCATGTCCAGCGCATCCGATCCATCAATGAATCCCGGCGACGACGCCCCGCCCGGCACCCCGGGTACCGGCGAAGACGTGTGCCCGGTCTGCCATGGCAGCGGGCAAGTGCAGGAAGAGAGCGAAAAGGTCACGTGTGCCAACTGCGGCGGCACGGGCGTGATCATCGAAGGAATCGGCGGCGGCTGACGGCGGGCGCTGCAGCACCGCTGCAATAACCACGCTGTGGTGACCGTGCGGTAGTGTCGGTGCTGCAATGTCGGTGCTGCAGGGTGAATGCGGTAGTGTCAGCGCAGTCAGCGCCGCGCTGTCAGTGCTGCGCCAGCAATGCCGGCAGCAACGCCAGCGTGCGGGCGGTGGCGCCGCGGTGCTGGTTGGCGAATGCCAGTGCGCTGGCGCCCATGGCGGCGCGGGCGGTGGCATTGGTCAGCAGGCGGACTGCCTGCGCCAGCAACGCATCGGCGTCGGCCACGCGCTGGGCGCCGCCAGCGGCCAGCGCATCGTGCGTCACCAGTTCAAAGTTGAAGGTGTGGGGACCGATCAGCACCGGTTTGCCCAGCGCGGCCGGCTCGATCAGGTTCTGACCGCCCAGCGGCAGCAGGCTGCCGCCCACGAAAGCGACGTCGCAGGCAGCGTAGTAAGCGAACATTTCACCCATCGAATCGCCCAGCACCACGTCGATGGCGGCTGCCACCGCTGCCGGCGGCGTGCCATCGAGCGCCAGCGTGCTGCGGCGCTGCACGGTCAGGCCGGCGGTGGTTACCAGCTGTGCCACTTCGTCGAAGCGCTGCGGATGGCGTGGCACCAGCAGGAGCAGCGTATCGGCCGGCAGCGTGGCGCGCGACTTTTGCCAGGCCGCCAAAATCAGCGCTTCCTCGCCTTCGCGCGTGCTGGCGCACAGCAGCACCGGGCGTGCGCCGATGGCCGTGCGCAGCGCCGCGCCCGTGGCCAGCGCCGCGTCGGGCACCACCACGTCGAATTTGATACTGCCCGTTACTTCCACGCGGGGCACGCCCAGCGTGCGTGCGCGCGCGGCGTCGGCTGCGGTCTGCGCGGCCACCAGCGTGATGCCTTGCGCCGCAGCGCGAATCAGCGCGCCCAAACGCTGCGCCTTGCGCAGCGAGCGTTCCGACAGACGCGCATTGGCCAGCAGCACCGGCACGCCGCGCCGTCCGCACGTATGGATCAGGTTGGGCCACACTTCGGTTTCCATCAGAATGCACACCGACGGCTGAAAGTGGCGGATAAAGCGCGATACCATCAGGCCGGTGTCATACGGCAGGAACGATTGCACCAGGCGTGCGCCGTGTTTGGCGAACAGCGTGCGGCCCGTCTCGCGGCCGGTGGGCGTCATGTGGGTGAGCACGATCCGGCTGTGCGGATACGCGGCCAGCAGCGCATCGACCAGCGGTTCGGCCGCGCGCGTCTCGCCCACCGATACCGCGTGCACCCACAGCACCGGCGTGGCGGACGTTGGCGCCGCCTTGCCGTACAGGCCCAGGCGCTCGCCCCAGTGCTGGCGGTAGCCCGGTTCCTGGCGACCGCGCAGCCACAGGCGCGCCAGCACCAGCGGCAACGCCAGCCACCACATCAGGGAATAGAAAATCCGCATGTCAGCTCAGCAGACTGCGGGCGGCGGCCAGTACATCCGCCACCGCTGGCGGCGCGCCGGTATCGCCCAGGTTGATAATGCGCGGCGACCAGTTACCCTCGGTCTTCCAGCGCGGCGAATCGGCGTAGATTTCCACCGTGGGCCGTACGAAAGCGGCAGCAATATGGGTTAGCCCCGTATCGACGCCGATCACCAAGTTGGCCCTGCGCGCCAGCAGCACGGCGTCGGCCATCGACAGCTTGGGCAGCAGGCGGGCATTGGGCAGGCTGGCCGCCAGCAGTTCGGCCTCGGCTTTTTCCTTGGGCGAACCCCAGGGCAGCAGGATGGGCAGCGGCGCCGGCTCCTGGGCCAGCGCGCGACCCAGCGCGATCCACTGGTCGGGCGCCCATTTCTTGGCGTCGCGCGCGGTGCCGTGGAAAAACACGGTATATGCGGGCGGCATCCAGTCGGGCCGCACTGCCTCGGCCTCGGCGGCCAGCGGCGCCAGGCCGAAATCGGCAAGCGTGTCCACGGCATAGCCCAGCGCTGCGGCGGCGACCAGGCGGCCGCGCGCCACCGCGTGGGTACGCGGATCCGTGGGCACGCTCAGGTGGTGGAAGATGCGCGAGATGCCTTCGTAACCGGAGCCCTCGCTGCCATTGGCCATGCCCACCTTGCGCCCGCCCCTGGCCACGCGCGCGGCGCCCATGATGATGCCGGTCTTGAGCAAGCCCTGGGTGTCGAACACGTAATCGTATTCCTGCGCGCGCAGGGTGCGGAAAAACGCCTTGATCTCGGCGCGGGTGTCGGGCTTGCCCAGGCTTTTGCGCCAACGTCGCAGCGCGAACGGAATGATGGTGCGCACGCGCGGATTGAGCCGCACCAGGCTGACAAAACCCTCCTCCACCACCCAGTCGATATGCGCGTCCGGGAAGTGGCGGGCGATGTCGGCCACCATGGGCAGGTTGTGCAGCACGTCGCCCAGCGAAGACACGCGCACCAGCAAGATATTCAACGGCTTGGCGCCGCGCGCTTGCGTTGCCATACGCTTAAAACGGCAGCTCGGCGTCTGGTTTTGCGGCCAGGATTACGCTGCGGAACTGGCCCTGGATGCGCGCCAGCGCGGCCGGAGTTTCGGCTTCGAAGCGCATCACGATCACCGGCGTGGTGTTGGACGAACGCGCCAGGCCGAAGCCATCTTCGTATTCCACGCGCAGGCCGTCGATGGTGATGATTTGCTCGTTGCCGGGGAATTCGGCATGGGCGCGCAGGTGGTCCATGACGATGAAATTCTCGCCTTCGGCCAGGTGCAAGTGCAGTTCCGGCGTGCTGTCCGACTGCGGCAGCGCGTTCAGCAGCGCCGACGGATCAGCCTGTTTGGTGAGGATTTCCAGCATGCGGGCGCCCGCGTACAGGCCGTCGTCGAAGCCGTACCAGCGGTCCTTGAAGAAGATATGGCCGCTCATTTCGCCGCCCAACGGAGCGCCGGTTTCCTTGAGCTTGGCCTTCACCAGCGAGTGGCCGGTCTTGTACATCAGCGGCACGCCGCCCGCTTTGGTGATGTACGGCGCCAGGTGGCGCGTGCACTTGACGTCGTACAGGATCTGTTCGCCGGGATTGCGCGACAACACATCTTCCGCAAACAACATCATCTGGCGGTCCGGGTAAATGATCTGGCCATCCTTGGTCACCAGGCCCAGGCGGTCGCCGTCGCCGTCGAAGGCCAGACCGATCTCGGCATCGGTCTGCTGCAGGCAGCGGATCAGGTCTTGCAGGTTTTCCGGGTGGGCCGGATCGGGATGGTGGTTCGGGAAGGTGCCGTCCACTTCGCAGAACAGTTCGATCACTTCGCAACCCATGCCACGGTACAGGTCGCCCGCGAAAGCGCCGGCCACGCCATTGCCGCAATCGACAGCGATCTTGATCGGGCGCGCCACCTTGACGTCGCCGATGATGCGTTGCAAGTACTGGGCGCGAATGTCGTGGGTAGCATACTTGCCTGGCACGGCAGCGACCGAGCCGTCGTGGTCGACGATGGCCTGGTACAACCCGGTGATCGCTTCACCATGGATGGCTTCGCCTGCGAGCACCATCTTGAAACCATTGTAATCGGGCGGATTGTGGCTGCCGGTAACCATGATGCCCGACGCCGCGCCCAGCACATTGGTGCCGAAATACACCATCGGCGTGGCGACCACACCCAGATCGATGACATCGACGCCGGCAGCTTGCAGCCCTTGCGCCAATGCTGCCGTCAATGCCGGCCCCGACAGACGACCATCGCGGCCGATCACTACCGCTTTTTCACCCTTGGCCAGCGCGGCCTGGCCGAAGGCCTGGCCGATCTGCCGCGCCACACCCTCATCAAGGGTTTTATCGATGATGCCGCGAATGTCGTAGGCCTTGAAGATCGTTTTGGATAAGGAAACCATAGTGAATAATGAGAGAGTCGTGCCGTGCTGGCGGTGCGAACCGTCAGGGATGAGGCGGGATTGGAGGGAGTCGGCAGCAAAATAAAACCTGCGCTTGAATGGGAACGCTGTGCAGGGCATCCATGCCGCCGTAACCGTGACATAGTAATTGCGATGGCGGCAGCAGGCAAGCCCCGCCGCCGATTGTGCCGGCCCAGCCGGTTAATTTAACGCGTCAGATCTTCAGGCCGGCGATATCGTTGCCGCCGGCGAGCCAGTCCCTGACCCACTGCGGTTGGCGGCCACGGCCGGTCCATTGCTGGGCAGCGTCGGCCGGGTTGCGATACTGCGCCGCCACCTTGCCGGTGCGGCCACCGCGCCCTGCGCCCTTGGCCGCCGTGCCCACCAGCTCCTTGAGCGGCAGTCCGACGCCGCGCGCGATCGCGTGGATTTGTTCCAGCGCCTCGGCGCGATCCTGGCTGCTACGCTGTTTCAATTCGCCTTTTATCTGCTCCTGCAGATCGCGTAATTGTGCGGAGGATAATTTCGTCAAGTCCATCGATAACCCTTTTAGTTGGTGACAATATCAATCGCTGCGCGAATATATTACCTCAACATAAAAGGAATCATGTTTTTTTATGGCGTATCATCCAGCGCGGCGCTTTAAATCGGACGATGCGCACATAAATCCAGATATAGCTGGCCATAAACACCAGACATGCTGCCATTAATACAGCGGTATTATTCCAGAATAGCGTGGCCGGAATCACGGCCGACAGCGAAAACAACCATAAATACGGCGATGTCAGCGAATTGCGGCGCACCAGCGCGCGCGCTTCCTTGCGGCCCACGGCCCACTGCACCACCCGGCGGAAGATCAGGCTGTGCAAATGTATGCCATCGGGCACGGCCGGCGACTTGCCGCGCACAAACATGCGCCGGTACACCGAGAACAGCGTTTCGAACGCCGGGTAGATCAGCAACAACGCCGCATACCAGGTGGAGACCTGCGGGTTGCGCATCACCAGCAGCAACGCCAGCTCGCCGACCATGAAGCCGATGAAATATGCACCGCCATCGCCGAGAAAAATCAGGCCCACCGGATAATTCCAGATCAGGAAACCGGCCGTGGCGCCAGCCACCATCAGCGCTGCCACCAGCACGAAGGTATCGTTGACTTGCAACGCCACATAGCCGAGCGACAACAACATGCAAATGCATACCACGCTGGCCAGGCCGTTGAAACCGTCGATGATGTTGACCGCGTTGGCAATGCCGGACACGGCCAGCACCGTCAGCGGCAGGGTCAGCCACCAGTGGCTGAGCGGCAGCACCGCGAAGGGCCAGTCGATGCGGTCGATGCGGGCGTCGAGCAGGAAAAACCCCAGCGCGGCGGCAGTCATGGTGAGCAGCAGGCGGCGCAGTGCACTGACCCGGCCCGTGTAATCTTCGATGATGCCGCCCACGAACGCCACCGTGGAGCACAGCAGCAAGGCCGCCAGCCAGGGCCCCATGGTGGGCACGCGCCAGACCGAAATGGCCGAACTGAGCGCCACCGCCAGGAAGATCGCCAGACCGCCGATGCGCGCCACCCGGTGCGCATGCACCTTTTGCACACCGCGAAAATCTGCATCGAGCGCCGGACCGTGCAGGCGCGATTCCTTAATCACCAATAAGGTGAGCAGCGCTGAAGCAATGAAGCTCAGTAAGAAAGAGAACATAGATGGTCCATGTACCGGAGGCGCCTGCTACGTCGGACGGGCTTGGGTTGTCAGCACGTCAACTTGATTGTACCGGATCGCCGGCCACAGTCATATATCAATGCGGGGGTGCGCGCGCGGCGCAAGGGGAAGCGCGGTTACCGTCAGAACGACGACAACCGCAGGCGATGCGCCGCGCAGTGCAATGCGCGGGCATCTTAGCAGTGCAATATTGGTAGATCTCTTATACTTACCAATCGATACAAGTGTTACCAGAGCGTTTGACAGAATCTCCAGCGCGGCGTTGCAGCTTCTTGTCGTACTGTCGTACTGTCGTCGTCGCTGCGCCTTGCTCTGAAGCCTCTGTCAGGCGCTCAAGTTTCAGCCCATGCAGAGGTGCAGGGCTTCTTTCCAGTCCGGCAACCGGCCAAAGCGCGCCATCAGGCGCTCGGACGACATCACCGAGTATTGCGGGCGACGGGCCGGGGTCGGGTAGTCGGCGGCGCCAATCGGCAGGACGCGGCAGTCGAGAGCGGCGGCCTCGACGATGGCTTGGGTAAATTCGCACCAGGTGGTCTGGCCTTGCGCGCTCAGGTGATACACGCCACTGTTTTCACGCCACCAGTCGCTGCCGCCGCGGCGAGCGTCAGCCGCTGCCTGCGCCAGCACCAGTGCTGTGGTGTCGGCAATCGTGCGGCTCCAGGTGGGCGCGCCGTGCTGGTCGGCCACCACGCGCAATTCTTCGCGTTCCTTGGCCAGGCGCAGCATGGTCAGCAGGAAGTTCTTGCCGCGCATGCCATACACCCAGCTGGTGCGGAAGATCAGGTAATCGATGCCGGCCGCCGCGATCGCCTGCTCACCGGCCAGCTTGCTGGCGCCGTAGACATTGATCGGGCCAGTGGCGTCGTCCTCGCTGCGTGGCGCCGGCTCGCTGCCGTCAAACACATAATCGGTGGAGTAGTGCACCATGGCCGCGCCCAGCAACTTGGCTTCCTGCGCCATCAGGCCCGGCGCTTCGGCGTTGACGCGGTAGGCCAGTTCCGGCTCGCTCTCGGCCTTGTCCACGGCCGTGTACGCGGCCGGGTTGACGATCAACTGGGGCCGCACGGTGCGGATCACGTCGCGCACCTGGTCAAGGTTGGACAGGTCCATGACGTTGCGGTCCACCGCCACCACCTCGCCCAGGCCCTGCAGGCTGCGGGCCAGTTCGTACCCGACCTGGCCGGTGCTGCCGGTCAACAGGATCTTCATGCGAAGACCTCGGCATCGGCCAGCAGCACTGCGGCCTGGTCCTTGCCCGACAATTGCGGGGCGACGTCGAGCGGCCAGTCGATGCCGATCGCCGGGTCGTTCCACAGCACCGCGCGCTCGTGCTCGGGCGCCCAGTAATCAGTGGTCTTGTACAGGAAGGAGGCGACGTCGGACGTCACCACGAAACCATGCGCGAAGCCGGGTGGGATCCAGATCTGGCGCTTGTTCTCGGCCGACAGCTCGGTGCCATACCACTGGCCGAAGGTTGGCGAACTCTTGCGCAGATCGACGGCAACATCAAACACCGAACCCTCGGTCACGCGCACCAGCTTGCCCTGCGCCTGCTGGATCTGGTAGTGCAGGCCGCGCAGCACGCCTTTTGCCGACCGCGAATGGTTGTCCTGAACGAACGGAGCATCAACCCCGGTCAGCTCGGCAAAACGGCGCGCATTGTAGCTTTCGAAAAAATAACCGCGGTCGTCGCCAAACACGCGCGGTTCCAGCACGAGCAGGCCAGCCAGGGGAGTGGTTAACACATTCATCGGGAAATGACCTTATCTTCCAAAATCTGCAGTAAATACTTACCGTAATTGTTTTTCTTCAGCGGCTCGGCCAGCTTGCGCACCTGGGCGGCGTCAATATAGCCTTTGCGATAGGCAATCTCTTCCGGGCATGCGACTTTCAGGCCCTGGCGTTTTTCGATGGTGGCGATGAACTGCCCCGCTTCCAGCAGCGAGTCATGGGTGCCGGTGTCGAGCCAGGCCATGCCGCGCCCCATCACTTCCACCTTGAGCCTGTTTTGCTCGAGGTAGACGCGGTTGACGTCGGTGATTTCCAGCTCGCCGCGCGCCGATGGCTTGATGCTGGCGGCAATGTCGCACACCTTGTTATCGTAGAAGTACAAACCGGTCACCGCGTAATTCGACTTGGGCTGCACCGGCTTTTCCTCGATCGAGATGGCCTTGCGTCCAGCATCGAACTCCACCACGCCGTAACGCTCGGGGTCGTGCACGTGGTAGGCGAAGACGGTGGCGCCCGCGGGCTCCTCGCTGGCACTACGCAACAGGGCATCGAGATCGTTACCGTAGTAAATGTTATCGCCCAGGATCAATGCCGATGGCGCATCGCCGACAAACTCTTTGCCGATGATGAACGCTTGCGCCAGGCCATCGGGCGACGGCTGTACCGCGTAGCTGAGCTGGATGCCCCACTGGCTGCCGTCACCCAGTAATTCCTCGAAGCGCGGCGTGTCTTGCGGCGTCGAAATCAGCAGGATTTCGGTGATGCCGGCGAGCATCAGCACGGTCAGCGGATGGTAAATCATCGGCTTGTCGTAGATCGGCAGCAATTGCTTGGACACGGCCATGGTGACCGGGTACAGCCGGGTGCCGGAGCCGCCGGCCAGGATGATGCCCTTGCGGTTCACCGTGGTTGGAGCGGCGCTCATTGCTGGCCCTCGCGGTTGAAGTAGTTGGTTTCCACCCAGTTGGCATAGCTGCCCGACTGCACGTCGCTGACCCACTCCTGGTTGTTCAGGTACCACTGCACGGTCTTGGCGATGCCGGTCTGGAAGGTCTCGGCCGGTTTCCAGCCCAATTCGCGCTCGAGCTTGCGGGCGTCGATGGCGTAGCGGCGGTCGTGGCCCGGACGATCTTTGACATAGGTGATCTGGGCGCGGTAGCTGCTGCCGTCGGCCTTGGGTTTTTGCTGGTCGAGCATGTCGCACAGCGTGTGCACCACGTCAAGGTTGGCCATTTCGTTCCAGCCGCCCACGTTGTAGGTCTCGCCCAGGCGGCCTGCTTCGAGCACGCGGCGGATCGCCGCGCAGTGGTCGCTGACATACAGCCAATCGCGCACTTGCTGGCCGTCGCCGTAGATCGGCAGCGGTTTGCCGGCCTGAGCGTTGGCGATGATCAGCGGGATCAGTTTTTCCGGGAAGTGGTACGGACCGTAGTTGTTCGAGCAATTGGTGGTCACCACCGGCAAGCCGTAGGTGTGGAAGTACGAACGCACCAGGTGGTCGGACGCCGCTTTCGATGCCGAATACGGGCTGTTTGGCGCAAACGCGGTGGTTTCGGTAAACGGCGCATCGTCCGGACCCAGCGTGCCATAGACTTCATCGGTGGACACGTGCAGGAAGCGGAATGCCGCCTTGTCTTCATCCGCCAGCGCCGACCAGTAGCTGCGGGCCGCTTCGAGCAGGCTGAAGGTGCCGTTGATGTTGGTGTTGATAAACTCGCCAGGTCCCAGGATCGAACGGTCGACGTGGCTTTCGGCAGCGAAGTGCACAATCGCGCGCGGTTTGTGTTCATTGAACAGCGCCAGCACCTGGGCCTGGTCGCAGATATCGCCGCGCACAAAAATGTGGCGTGGATCCTGTTTCAGTGTGGCCAGGTTATTGAGGTTTCCTGCATATGTGAGCTTGTCGAAGTTGACAACGGACTCATCCGATTGGGCCAGCCAGTCGAGGACAAAATTCGAACCGATGAAACCGGCACCACCTGTAACAAAAATCATTTAGTATCCTGCAGCAAGCGTTAGTTAGTATTAAGCGATATTTTATGTGAAACTTCGGTGTTAATGGACAAAAATCGACACCGTACGCGGGTTTTCCCCGGCATTTCAAATCCCCCAGCAACGATTCAATGAGTATTTAATATGAAAACCTATGTCATCGGGGATTTACAAGGCTGTCACGAACAGGCTGTGTCCATGCTCGACCGCATTCATGCGCATGCCGCCGAAGTGGGCGAGATGGCGCCCACCATCCTCTTCGCCGGCGACCTCATCAACCGGGGTCCCGACTCGCTGGCCACGCTGCGCCACGTCCGCCAACTGGCCATGGCCAGCGGCGGCCGCATCGATAGCGTGCTGGGCAACCATGACCTGCATCTGCTGGCCGTGGCCTACGGCATCCGCGCCGAGCACAAGTCCGACACCCTGGCTGACATCCTGGCCGCCCCCGACCGCGACGAGCTGATCGACTGGGTGCGCCGCCGGCCGTTGGCGCTCGGCATCCACACCGCCGGCCAGCAGCATGTGCTGGTGCATGCCGGCCTGCTGCCGCAATGGACGGCGGAGCAGGCGCTGGCACTGGCCGGCGAAGTGCAAACGATGCTACGCGGCCCGGACGACCAGTTTGCCGCCTTCCTGGCGCAAATGTATGGCAACCAGCCGGCGCAATGGACGGAGCAGCTGGCAGGCGCCGACCGCCTGCGCTGCATCATCAACGCCATGACCCGGCTGCGCTTTTGCGATGCCCACGGCGTGATGGATTTCAATATGAAGGAAAGCGGCAAGGCCGATCCGGCAAGCGGCTTGATGCCGTGGTTCGAGGTGCCGGGGCGCCGCAGCGCCAACGCCACCGTGGTGTTCGGCCACTGGTCAGCGCTGGGCCTGACCGTGCGCCCTACCCTCATCGGCCTCGACAGCGGCTGCGTGTGGGGCGGGCAATTGTCGGCCGTGTGCCTGGAAGACCGCAGCTTGCTGCAGGTGCAATGTCCGCAGTTCCAGGAACCTGCCAGGAAAAAAGCGTAACCCGACAGCCTCTTTCAGCAGACGCCAGCGTTACCGATCGAGGTCTGACCCCGTTCGGGGTCAGACCCCGGCCTGGTCGTGCGGGGTGGCAGGAATACCGAGCGCAGCAGCCACCGCGCCGTGCGCCGCTTCGGCCAGCTCGCGCCGATGCGCACCGACCGTCGCGATGGCCGGCATGATGGCCACCCGCGCCGTCACCGGCGGCCCGGACAAAATCGCCACGATGCTCGCGGCAAAGGTCATCTCGCCAATGAAATCCACCGAATGGTGCAAGGCGCCCCGGGCATCGACATAGCGCAACGCCAGCGGTTGCACCGGCACGCCAGCGTCGATCGCCGCCTCGAACAGGTTGGCGTGGAAGGGCAGCAATTCGCCCTGCGCGGCCGTGGTGCCCTCCGGGAAAAACGCCACCCGTTGGCCGCGCTGCAAGGTGGTCACCAGTCCCTCGAAGATCAGGCGCAGGTCGCGCCGGTTGCCGCGCGCAATGAATACCGTGCCCGCTTTTTGCGCCAGCCAGCCAGCCAGCGGCCACGACCGGATTTCGGCCTTGGCCACGAAATGGCTCGGCGCCAGGCTGTGGATCACGAAGATATCGAGCCACGAGACGTGGTTCGAGACCAGCATGGCCTGGGCCAGCACCGGCGCCGGCGCTGCGGCCAGCGCACCGCCGTCCTGCGCCACCGTCACATTGCACAAGGCCAGCAGCCGGCGCGACCAGCGGCGGATCTGGCCGTTACGCTGGTCCTGGCCCAGCCACGGGAACACGGTGGCGCAAATCGCCATGCCTTGCAGCACGTGCAGCAGCACGCGCGCCAGGCGCAACATCGTCGACAGCTTCATGCCATCAAGGACGCTGGAACGCGACGTGACCGGCAACGATGGTGGTGCGCACCTGCCCGGCCAGGTTGTAGCCGAGGAAAGGCGTGTGCTTGCCCTGGCTGGCCAGCGCGGCCGCTTCCACCGTCCAGTGCGCTTCCGGATCGAACACGATCACGTCGGCCACCGCGCCGACCGACAGGGTGCCGGCGGCCAGGCCAGCCACGCGCGCCGGCTCCGACGTGATGCGGGCAAGCGCGCGCGCCAGCGGCCGCACGGCGCCGGTGTTGTGCTGCGCTGCGTAGTCGGTGGCCCATTTCAGGCTCAGCGACAGCAGCAGTTCCAGCCCGGTAGCGCCTGGCGAGGCTTCGCCGAACGGCAACAGTTTTTCGTCATCATCGACCGGCGTGTGGTCCGAGCACAAGGCGTCCACGGTGCCGTCCAGCAGGCCGAGGCGGATGGCGTCGCGGTCGCGCTGGCTGCGGAACGGCGGCGTCATGCGCGCATTGGAATCGAAGAAACCGATGTCGGTATCGGTCATGTGCACGTGGTGGGCACCGACGTCGCAGGTGACTGGCAAGCCTTCGGCCTTGGCACCACGGATCAGTTCCAGGCCGGCAGCCGACGAGATGCGGCACAGGTGCACGCGGGCGCCGGTGGCGCGCATCAGCTCGAAAATCGTGTGCAGCGCGATGGTTTCGGACATGACCGGCACGCCGGACAGGCCCAGGCGCGACGCCAGCGGACCGCTGGCCGCAATGCCGCCGCGGCCGATGTGCGCATCCTGCGGTCGCAGCCACACGGTGAAGCCGAACGTGGCCGCATATTGCAGCGCGCGCAGCAGCACGTTGGTGTCTGCTATCGGCTCTTCGGCCTGCGAAAAACCGATGCAACCCGATTCGGTGAGCTCGGCCATTTCGGTCAGTGCCTTGCCCTTCAGCCCCATGGTGAGCGCGCCCAGCGGGTGCACGTGGGCCTGGTTCAGCGAGCGGGCGCGGTGTTTCAGCATTTCCACCAGGCCCGGCTCATCGAGCACCGGGTCGGTATCGGGCGGGCACACCAGGCTGGTCACGCCGCCTTGCATGGCAGCCTGCATTTCCGAGTCGAGCGTGGCCTTGTATTCGTAGCCGGGTTCGCGCAGGCGTGCCGCCAGGTCGACCAGGCCGGGGGCCACCACCAGGCCGGTGGCGTCGATGGTGTGGTCGGCCGTAAAGCCTTGCGGGGCGGTGCCAATGGCGGCGATTTTGCCATCGACAATGTAGACATCGTGCAAGCCGTCGATGTTGTTGGCCGGGTCGATCAACTGGCCGTTCTTGATAGTGATATTCATTGCTGCGCTCATCCCTGCGTTCCTGCCACGATGCTCATCACCGCCATGCGGACGGCGATCCCGAAAGTTACCTGCGGCAAAATCACCGCTTGCGCGCCATCGGCCACGGCCGAATCGATTTCCACGCCGCGGTTCATCGGACCGGGGTGCATCACAATGGCATCAGGCTTGGCCAGCGCCAGGCGCTCTGGCGTCAGGCCATAGCTCTTGAAATATTCCTGCGCTGACGGCAGCAGCGCGCCGCTCATCCGTTCATTTTGCAGGCGCAGCATGATGATCACGTCGACGTCTTTCAAGCCTTCATCCATATTGGTAAAGGTGCGCACGCCCATTTGTTCCAGGCCGCCCGGCAGCAGCGTATGCGGGCCGATGGCGCGCACTTCGGGCACGCCCAGCGTGGTCAGCGCGTGGATGTCGGAACGCGCCACCCGGCTGTGCAGAATGTCGCCCACGATGGCCACGCGCAGATTGGTAAAGTCTTTTTTGTAGTGGCGGATCGTGTACATATCCAGCAACCCCTGGGTGGGGTGGGCATGGCGGCCGTCGCCGGCATTGACCACGTGCACGTGCGACTGTTTGGTTTCCATCAGGTGCTTGGCGATCAGGTACGGCGCGCCCGACTGCGCATGACGTACCACGAACATATCGGCGTGCATGGCCGACAGGTTGTCGATGGTATCGAGCAGCGACTCGCCCTTGCTGGCCGACGAGGCCTGGATGTTCAGGTTGATGACGTCGGCCGACAGGCGCTTGGCCGCGATCTCGAACGTGGTGCGGGTGCGGGTGGAATTCTCGAAGAACAGGTTGAACACCGATTTACCGCGCATCAGCGGTACTTTTTTCACATCGCGGTCGGAAATGCCGACAAACGACGAGGCGGTATCGAGGATGTGATTGAGGATGGACTTGGGCAGTCCCTCGATCGACAGCAAGTGCTGCAGTTCGCCGTGTTTGTTCAGTTGCGGATTGAGCATGGTGGATGGGCGTAGAGTTAAGCGTAGGGTTATGCGTGATCGATGGTGAGTGTGAACTGTCCGTCATCGGCGCGCTTGAGCACCAGCGCCTGCCCTTTCTGCACGGTGACGTGGGCGGCGACGAAATCGGCGGCGACCGGCAGCTGGCGTTCGCCACGATCGACCAGGGCCGCGAGCATAATGCGCGCCGGGCGGCCGTAGTCGAACAGCTCGTTGATCGCGGCGCGCGTGGTGCGGCCCGTGTACAGCACGTCATCGACCAGCAGGATGTTGGCAGCTGCCACATCGAAGGTGATGTTGGTGGGCTTCACCTCGGCCGGCAAGCCTTTCTTGGCGTAGTCGTCGCGGTAGAACGACACGTCGAGCACGCCGCAGCGGTCGGACAGGCCAAGGTCGGCCGCCAGGCGTTCGGCGATCCAGGCGCCGCCCGAGTGGATGCCGACAATGGCGACATCGGCCACACCGGCCAGGCCGGCTTTGACGTCGGCCAGCAGGGTGGCGTACAACGCTTCGGCGTCGAGTTGATGGGGATTGATTGTGGACATGGTCAGTTCGTATCGAAATATTGTTGCAGGATGATGGCGGCCGCGCGGTCGTCGATGGCTTCGCCGCGCCTGGCGCTGATGACGGCGGAGGTATAGCGCTCGTCCACCAGTTCCACCGGCAGGTTGAAGCGGCCGTGCAGCTGGTTGGCAAACTTGCGCGCGCGCGCCGTCATGTCGTGGGGCGTGCCGTCCGGGTGCATGGGCAAGCCCACCACCAGCAGCGTGGGCTGCCACTCGTCCAGCAGGGCCTGGATGGCGCCGAAACGGCTGGCGTTGTCGATGGCGGCAATCACCTTGACGGGCGTGGCCTGGCGGATCATGGTGTTACCCATGGCCACGCCTATCCGTTTCACGCCGAAGTCGAAGGCAAAAATGGTATCCACGCTCACAGTGGAAACTTTTCAAGCATGGCCGGCCTCGGACGTGAGCATCAGCGGATCGATGCCCAGCAGGCGCATGGCGGCCGTGTAGCGCTCACCGATAGGCAAGCTGAACAAGATCTCGGGGTCGGCGCCGACCGTGAGCCAGCCGTTGCGGCCGATTTCATCTTCGAGCTGGCCCGGACTCCAGCCCGAGTAGCCGATGGAAATGAGCATGCGCGGCGGGCCGTCGCCGGCCGCCACCGCTTCGAGCACGTCGATCGACGTGGTAAACGCCACGTCCTTGGTGACCGTGAGCGACGACGAATAGCGCTGGCCCGGCGTGTGCAGCACGAAACCACGGTCGTCCTGCACCGGGCCGCCAAACATGACCGGCTCGTGCACATGGCCGTCGAGCTGGTCTTCCAGCTTGAGGTCGATCCGCTCGAACAGCACTTGCATGGTCATGTCGGTGGGCTTGTTGATGACCACGCCCAGCACGCCGTTTTCATTGTGTTCGCACACGTACACGACGGTGCCGCCAAACACCGGATCTTGCATGGAAGGCATCGCAATCAAAAAATGATTTGCCAGATTCAATTGCGTGGCGACGTGCGCGGCGGACGCGCCCACGGTGTCCGTGGCGGCCAGCGGTTCTTCCTGTAACAGGCCGGGGACAGGAAGCGTTTTGCCGGTTTTGCTCTTCTTCATACACGTTGCTCTCTGTGTGCGGGGTCGCTTGATGCGGTCGGTGCTAGTATTCGCGTTTTAAAATTAAATGCAAATCACCGCGTAGTTTACACTGAAATCAGGGCACACCCCCGATTGCGTTCCCCCACGAGATTGACACAGACTTAATGAAACACGATTCCACTCTGGTATGGCTGCGCCGCGATCTGCGCGTATTCGATCATGTTGCACTCAATCAGGCGCTGCAGGACAGCCACAAGGTCTATTGCGTTTTCGTCTACGACACCACGATTCTCGACCAGTTGCCACGGCGCGACCGCCGCGTGGACTTCATCCACGCCAGCGTGGCCGAGGTGGATGCCGAGCTGCGCCAGCTGGGCGGCTGCCTGCTCACCCGGCATGCCGATCCGCTGCAGGCGATTGCGGCGCTGGCCGCCGAACTGAACGTCGATGCCGTCTACTGCAACCACGACTACGAACCGCAGGCCATCGCCCGCGACGATGCCGTGGCCGCGACCCTGGCCGCTGCCGGCTGCCGCCTGGTGAGCTTCAAGGACCAGGTAATTTTCGAAAAAAGCGAGGTGCTGTCGCAGACCGGCGGCGTGTTCTCCGTGTTCACCCCGTACAAGAACGCCTGGCTGAAAAAACTCGACGCCGATCCGTCGGTGCTGGCGCCGTACCATATCGAACCGCATGCAGCGCGCCTGGCGCCACCGCTGCCAGGCGCCACGCTGCCCACCTTGCAGGAACTCGGTTTCGAACCAAGCAACCTGGCCGAACTGAGGATCCCCACCGGCATGTCGGGCGCGGCGCAGCTGTTCGACGACTTTTTGCCGCGCATCGCCGAATACAAGACGGCACGCGACTTCCCGGCCGTGAAAGGACCATCGTACCTGTCGCTGCATTTCCGTTTCGGCACGCTGTCGGTACGCCACCTGGTGCGCACCGTGGTAGACCTGATGGCGCGCGGCGCCGGCGGCGAAGGCGCACCGGTGTGGCTGGCGGAACTGATCTGGCGCGAGTTCTACGCCATGATCCTGTTCCACAACCCGCACGTGGTGGGCGGCGCCTTCAAACCGGCGTACGACGCCATTGCCTGGGAAACCGGGCCGGAAGCGGACGAACTGTTTGCCGCCTGGTGCGAAGCGCGCACCGGGTACCCGCTGGTGGATGCGGCCATGCTGCAACTGAACCAGACCGGCTACATGCACAACCGCCTGCGCATGGTCACCGCGTGCTTCCTGATCAAGGACCTCGGTATCGACTGGCGCCGGGGCGAAGCATATTTCGCGCTGCACCTCAATGACTTCGACCTGGCATCGAACAACGGCGGCTGGCAGTGGGCCTCGTCGTCGGGCTGCGATGCGCAACCGTACTTCCGCATCTTCAACCCGATCACGCAGTCGGAAAAATTCGACGGCGCCGGTAAATTCATCCGCCGCTACCTGCCGCAGCTGAAGCAGTTGAGCGACAAGGAAATCCATGCGCCTTGGCTGCATCCGCGCATGGAAAAGCTCGACTATCCGGGGCCGATCGTGCGCCACGACGAAGCGCGCAAGCTCACACTTGAGCGCTACGAGGTGGTCAAGAAGGTCAAGCTTCCCGAGGATTGAACAATTCCTCCATGGTCGCCAGCAGCTCCGCTTCCTGGAACGGCTTGCCGAAGAATGCATTCACGCCCAGTTCCAGGGCATAGTTGCGGTGCTTGTCGGCGCTGCGCGACGTGATCATGATGATCGGGATCTGCGCGGTGCGGGCGTCACCGCGCACATTGCGGGTGAGGTCGAAACCGTCCATGCGCGGCATCTCGATATCGACCAGCAGCAGGTCGGGCACCACGTCATGCAACTGCTCCAGCGCCTCGACGCCGTCCTTGGCCAGCAACACGTGGTAGCCCTCGCGCTCCAGCAGGCGCTGGGTAACGCGGCGCACCGTCATCGCATCATCGACCACCATCACCGTGCGCGCCTCGGGCGACGGCGCCAGGCCGGCGCCGTGATTGCGGCCGGACGCCGCCAGTGCATACTGCTGGCGCGCCTCCGGGTGCTGTGCCAGGTGCTGCACCAGCGCCACCGGGTTGAGGATCAACACGATGTCGCCCGACCCCAGCACCGTGGCGCCGGCAATCCCGGCCATGCGCGCCAGTTGCGGGCCCAGATTCTTGACTACCACTTCGCGGTTGCCCACCACGGTATCGACACGTAGCGCCAGCCGCTCGTTGCCGTTTTTGAGCAGCAGCACCGGCGCGGACGGCTGCGCCGGTGCGGTGGCCGCATCGGCGCCCTCCTCGCCCAGCAGCGCGGGCAGGTAGTGGAATGCTGCCGGCTGGCCCTGCCCGCCCACCTGGCCGCTGGTCTGGCCACTCATCTGACCACTCATTTGACCACTCATCTGACCACTAAGCGGCGCCGTCATGTGGCCGCTGCTCTGCGCCTCGGCCAGCGCGGCCTGTTTCATCTGCAGCACCTGCTCGACCAGGATCGACGGCAGGGCCCAGGTGCGGCCGGCGGCAGTCACCAGCACCACTTGCGTGACGGCCAGCGTGAGCGGCAAGCGGATCACAAACCGCGTGCCCTGCCCCGGCGTCGATTCCAGGTCCACCCGGCCGCCCAGCGCCTGCGCCTCGGACTGCACGATGTCCATGCCCACGCCGCGCCCGGACAGCTCGGTCAGCGCTTCGGCAGTGGTGAAGCCTGGTTCGAAAATCAGGTCGGCCACCTGGGCGTCAGTGACGTTCTCGCCCTCGTTCAGCAGGCCGCTCGCTTCGCCCTTGGCCCGAATGCGCTCCAGATCGAGGCCGGCGCCGTCGTCCGAAAATTCGATCACGACCTCGTTGCCCTGCTGCGCCACTTGCACCAGTAACTCGCCGGTTTCGTTCTTGCCGGCGGCGGTGCGCGCCGCGCGCGCCTCGATGCCGTGGGCAATCGCGTTGCGCAGCAGGTGTTCGAATGGTGCGGACATCCGTTCGAGCACGCTGCGGTCGATTTCCACGCCGCCGCCCCGGATGTCGAGGTTGACGCGCTTGTCCACTTCCTTGGCGCTCTGGCGCGCCACCCGGAACAGCCGCTCTCCGATGCTGGCGAACGGCACCATGCGCACCCGCATCAGGTCGCGCTGGAGGTCGCGCGTGAGGCGCGCCTGCTGCACCAGGTCGTCGCTGGCGCGCTCCACGCTGCGCGCCAGGTGGTCGTGCAGGCTGGCCGCGTCGTTCACGCTTTCCGCCATCATGCGCGTGAGCTCCTGCAAGCGGGTAAAGCGGTCGAATTCGAGCGGATCGAAATCGCGCTCGCTCGCCTCCGCCATGCGCGACATGCTCGACGCAATCTGCGACTCGGCCTGCATTTCGATCTCGCGCAGCTGGCGGTGCAGGCGCGCCAGGTTGTCGGACACATCGCCGAGTGACCCGCGCATGGCGGCCACCTCGTTTTCCACCCGCGAGCGCGCGATCGATACTTCGCCGGCCTGGTTCACCAGGCGGTCGAGAATGTCGGCGCGCACGCGCACCAGCGGCGACCGGGCATGGGCTGGCTGGTCATCGGATTCGGGCGCGGCTCCGGGCACGGCGCCGTGACTGGCGCCGGCATCGGCCGATCCTGGTATGGCCACGGCTTGCGCGCCAGCGGCATCGACTGCAACGTCGGCCGCGCCGGCGCCGGGCGGGTGCTGCAATTGTTCGAACAGCAGCAGCGCGTGGTCGTAATGGGCCAGCAGGTCCTCGAACGCCTCCGGCGTGGCAGAACCGGCATGCACCATGTTTTCGATATGGGTTTCGATGTCGTGCACGTGCTGGCCCAGGCGCATGGCGCCGGCCATGCGCGCGCTGCCCTTCACCGTGTGCAGCAGGCGCAGCAAGCCTTGCGCATGGGCGGCATCGGCCGGCGCGTTTTGCCAGGCGCGCAAGGCTTCGCCTACTTGCGGCAGCAGGTCGGCGCCTTCTTCCAGGAACACCGGCAGCAGGTCGGCGTCCAGTTCATCGTTGAAGATGGCCGGTGCAGCGTCGTTCAGGGCCGCTGCGGCCAGCGGCAGTTCGATGATGCCGGCGCCGGGATCAGGCACGTGCGCCGGTTCTGGTTCTGGTTCTGGTTCTGGTTCTGGTTCTGGTGCTGGTTCCGGTGCTGGTTCCGGCTCCGGCTCCGGTTCCAATTCCGGCTCCGGTGCTGGTTCAGGGTCCGTTGCCGCTGCGGGTGCCGGTTCGATGACCGGTGCCGCCGGTGGCGCGGCGATGTGCAACGGCGGGTCGGCAAAGGTGTCGTCGAAGGCGGCGTTGAACAGGTCGTCAATATCGTCATCGATGCGCGGCTCGGCTTGCTTGAACGGCTTTTTGGGTGCCGGCGCCGGCGCCTCGGATTCCGGCACGCTGCCGCTGAGCTGCGCATACACCGCGCGGAACATGGCGTCGAGCGGGCTGTCGTCATGCTCGCCGGAGGCGTCGTGCGCGGCCGCTTCAGCCACCAGCTGGTCCAGCTGCGCCTCGATGGCAGCGGGCGCCGTGGCTTGCAACTGCAGGCGCAGTGCAGCAAGAGCGGCAACCAGTTCCGGCTGCGCCGCCGGCGCAGTACCGGCGGCAACGTTGGCCAGCATCTGGCGCATGCGCTCCACCACAAAATCCAGCAGGTCATGCTGCGCCGGATCGAGATGCGGCGCGGGCGGTTGCAGGGCTTCCAGCGTGTGCTCCAGCGCCAGCGCCGGTTCGCGCAACTCGATCACGCCCACGGTGCCGGAAATGCCCGCCAGCGTGTGCGCCGCCTGCAGCGATGCCGGATCGACCGGACGGTGCGGCGCCAGGCGCCAGGCGCCGAAATCCTGCGCCAGCCGGTCCACCAGTTGTCCGGCTTCGTGCAAAAAGATCGCCAATAATGGCGATGGCGCGGCCGGTGCGGCCGCTGGCGGCGCCGTGCTGTCGGTCGTGGCTTCGGCTTCGGCTTCGGCTTCGGCAGCGGCCAGCGGCTCGCCGCCAGCAAGCAGTCGCGCGGCGGTGGCAGACAGCGCCTGCGCCGGCGCGCCCAGTGGCGCCGTGGCGCCGGCGGTCGCCAGCAGGTCCACCCAGGCGCGCAGTTCGCGCGCCGCAGCGTCCAGCAAGGCATACAACGGCTGGTCTAGCGGCCGTTCTTCGGCCAGCCAGGTATTCATTACCCGCTCGACCGCCTGCGCGCCGTCGGCAAAGTCGTCCAGCGCCACCGTGCGCGCGCTGGCCTTGAGCGTGTTGAAGGCGCGTCGCAGCGTAATCAGCCGCTCTTCGCTGCCCGGCGCAGCCAGCGTGGCATCGACAAAGTCCAGGGTCTCGCGCGCCTCGGACAGGAACAGTTCCAGCAATTGCGGCGCATTCGCCGCCGTATCGGCGGCCGGCGCCAGGTCTGGCGGCAGCGCGGCCGGCGGTGGCGCCGGCACCGGCTGGTCGAGCACCGGGATCGATTCGGCGCCGGCGATCTTGGCAAACGGCACCGAGCGGAAGCTGCCCTGCTCCGCGTCGAAAGCAAAGCGCTCACGCGCACCGGCCGCATTGTGCGCCAGCAGGTCGGCAAAAAAGCCCAGCGCGCCCACATTTTGCACCACGCCGTCCAGCACCTGTTCCTGCCGCGCCGGATCGCCGGTGGCGGGAGCTGCCGCCAGTTCGTGCAGCGCCGCCTGTACCTGGCGCGCTGCCTGCGCGGCGGCCGGCTGGTCCAGCGCCGTCAGCGTTTCGCGCACCGCGTCGAGCACCGGCGCCACGTCGGCGAGCAGCACGCGCTGGCCGGCATCCACATGGAACGCGTCCAGCGCGTGCTCCACCCGGCGCAATGCCGCCTTGATGTCGGCGCTGTGCGCCAGGGGTACGGCATCGTGCAATGCCCGCGCCGGCGCCAGTGTATCGACACCATCCCGGCCATAGCGGTGGCTTTCGTAGTCGGCCGGCACCAGGCCGTCCAGCGCGAACGCCTCATACACGGTGCGCGCCGTGGCCGATCCGGCGTGGGGGCCGGCCACCGCGATGAAGAACAGCGCGTCGCGCAGCATGGCCTCGGGCTGCGCCGCGTTGCCCTGGCTCAGGCGCCGCAGCTGCAGGTTGATCATGCCGAACAGCTGCTTGACCGGCACGCTGCCGGCCACCGCGCCGCTGGCCACCAGCTCGGCAAAGGCCTGCAGCGCCAGCCAGAACGTGCGCGCACCGGCATCCTCCTGGGCAGCGGCCACCGCGGCTACTGCGCCTTGCAGGACGGCCGCATGCTCCTGCTGCTGCGCCGGTTGCGCGCTTTTCAGGTACGGCAGCAGCGCCCGTTCGAAGCGCTGGCGGCAGGCCGCGTAATCGGCCGCCGCCACGTCCGGCGGCATCATCGACGCCATTGCCGCGGGATCGGCCGCGCGCGCCAGATCGGGGAAGAACAGGTCGGCCGGGTGGATGCGCTCCGCACCGATCATCTGCAGCACCGCGCGGTAGTACGGATACAGCCTGGCGGGCTGCGATGGCGCGCCGGCCAGCAGCTCGTCCAGGTAAGCCGCCAGCGCCTGGTACAGCTGGGTGACGGTTTCCACATGGTCGGCACTGCATTTGACGGCGCCCGACTTGAACCGGTCGAGCGCCGTTTCGGCCAGTTCGGTGATCCGGCCCACGCCTTCCACGTCCACCATTTGCAGCGCGCCATGGGCCTGGTGCAGATGGGTTTTGGCCAGCTGCAGCTGGGTGGCCTGGTCTTCCGGCGCGCGACCGCCCGCTTCCAGCAGCGCCGTGCGCGAACGCGCCAGCGCTTCGCGGATTTCCACCATCACCCACGACAGCGGGCCGGTGTCGAACGCGGGCGCGGATGATGTTGCGGTCGCTGCGGTCGCTGCGGTGGAATGTTCAGTGGTAGTCATGCTGCCGGCCTTTCAATGTTGTGCCGCTCAGGAGGCGATGCGGAACCGCGCCACCGAGTTTTTCAGTTCCTGCGCCAGCACCGACAGTTTATGGATCGACTGCGCCGTGTGCTGGGTGCCATCCTGGGTCTGTTCGGTGACCTTCAGGATCAGCTGGATGTTGCGCGCCACGCCGCTGGCCGACGTGGCCTGCTGGCCGGTGGCCAGCGCGATGCCGGAAATCAGTTCCGCCAGGTGGTGCGACACCTGCGAGATGTCGTTCAGCGCCGTGCCGGCGGCGTCGGACAGGCGCGTGCCCTCCACCACCCCGCGCGTGGATTTTTCCATGGCCGCCACCGCGTCGTGGGTATCGGTCTGAATGGTGCGCACCAGCGCGCCGATCTGCTTGGCGGCGGCGGCCGAACGTTCGGCCAGCCGCTGCACCTCCTCCGCCACCACGGTAAAACCGCGCCCCGCCTCGCCGGCCGACGCGGCCTGGATCGCGGCATTCAGCGCCAGCACATTGGTTTGCTCCGTGATATCGGAAATCAGTTCGGTGATTTCGCCGATTTCCTGCGACGATTCGCCCAGGCGCTTGATGCGCTTGGACGTATCCTGGATCTGGTCGCGGATTTCATGCATGCCGAAGATGGCATTGGCCACGGCGGTGGAGCCGAGGTTGGCCGCCGATACCGACTGCCGCGCCACGTCGGCCGATTCGCTGGCGGAGCGCGAAACGTCAGTGATCTGGTCCGCCATGCGCACCACGGTGCTGCTTACGTCCTGGATCTCGCGCGACTGCTGCTGCGACGCCTTCAATAAATCGTTGGACATGCTGTGCGCGTGCAGCGAGGCGCGCGTGACCTGTTCGGCGGTGGCGGTGACCCGGCCCACCAGCACCCGCAACTCTTCCACCGTGTAGTTGACGGTATCGGCGATGGCGCCGGTGACGTCTTCCGACACCGTGGCGTGCACGGTCAAGTCGCCGTCTGCCACCCTTTGCAGCTCGTTCATCAGGCGCAGGATGGCGGCCTGGTTCTGGTCGTTCATCGCCTTGGCTTCTTCTTCCTTGCGCTGCGAATCGATGCGCAGGGCATCGGCCTCGCGGCGGCGGCGGTCGGCGCCGCGCGTGCGGTTGTTGGAATCGACCAGCAGCACGCGGCCGATGGCGGCCGCCATCACCAGGGTAAACAGGCCGCCCGCCACCATCAGCCAGAACGTGAGGCCGAGCGAATCCTGCTCGGCGCGATACGCCTGCTGCAGCACGTACAGGCGCTGGCGCAGCGCCTCGTTCTCGTTGAAGATCAGCTGTTCGGCGTTCTTGGCGGCGCTGAATTTATCGAGCTTGTCGAGGATGGCAGCCACCAGCTTCTGGTAGTCCTCGAACTGCGCCTTGAGCAGCATGATTTTCTCGCGCAGCTCGGGATCGCGGGCGGCGGGCAGGCCGAGCGCTTCGCTGCCGCTCAGGAAACCCTCGAGCGTGTTGCGGAATACCGTGGTGTCGCGCCCCAGCTGGAAAGCGGTTTCGGAGCTGATGCCGCCGGCGGTGAGGAATTCGCTGGCGCTGCGGCTCATGCGCTGGGTGAGCATGGTGAGCTTGCCCAGTGCCGCAACCTCGCGCACGGTGCCGCCGCGCGCCACCCGCAGCGCGCCCAGTTCCTCGGCGCGGGCCAGCAGGTCGGGCGACATGGCGTTGAGTTTGTGCAGGGTCTGGTCCACGCCACTCAGGTCGCCCTTGAGCGAGAGGATGGTGCCGGCGGCCAGGTCGGTGGCCACCCACTGCTTGCGCGCAGCAGCCACGATGTCGGCCAGCTCGCCGGCCGGCTCGCGCAGCTGGCGGCCTTGCACCTTGCCGCCACGGAGCATGAGCTTGATGTCGCCATTGAGTTCGCGCCGGCTTTCCTCCAGCTGGCGGAAGCCCTCGTCGCTGCCCTGCACCGCGTTGGGCGTGGCCTTGCCGATGCGCTGCGAGTGCATCAGCGCATCACTGGCCACCTGGGTTTGCGCCGAACGGTTGGCGCTGTGGATGGTATTGAGCGCCACGCAACCGGCGGACACGCTCAGACTGACCGCCAGCGCGGTGGACAGGATGCTCAACTGGCGCTGGGTGGACAGATGGCCGATCAGCGGCAGTTTTTTCATGCCAGGTTTTGCTTCGTGCGGGCCGTCGTGGGCTCCCGCGACGCCGGCGGGAGCCACCAGGCGGCCCAGCGCATCGCGCAGGCGCAGCGGCGCGCCATGGTCGGCGCGTGCCGCCGCACTGTGATCGAACGTCCCCTGGTCCAAACCCGTCTCCCTCGTTAGCATCGGCATTCGCGTGTGATGGCCGACTAGTAGCCGACCAGTAAAAAGCGCGGCTCGCGCACCAGCTGCGCCAGGTCCAGCAGCGTCCAGCGCTGGCCTTGTGCGTCTTGCAACTGGTGGCCTGCAGACTGCATCTCCGACGACTTGCGCAGACCCAGCACGCGGTCGGCCAGCAGCGCGCAATTGAACCCCAGTTTAGGCGAGAACGTGATCAGGCGGCGCTCCGCCTGCGTGGCGGCGCCGGTGGTGTCATCGGCAGCGGGCCCCAGGTAGCGCGCCAGGTCGATCACGCCGGTAAGATCGCCGCGGATATTGGCCAGGCCCAGGTACCAGTTGCGCGCGAACGGCACCGGCGCCACCGGTTGCGGCGTGACGATCTCGCCGATTTGCGTGAGGTCGAGCAGATAGTGGCGCCCGCCGATGACCACGCCCAGTTCACGCACGCCGACAGCAGCGCCGCTTTTGGCCGCCTGCATCCGTTCGAGCAGCTGCACCTGGTACTGGCGCAACCGGCTGCGGCGCTCACCGCCCGCATTGGAGGGGATGGTCACGGGATCGTAGTGGTCGGGCGCCGCGTGGTCCATCGGTCAGCCGAGGGCGGCAATCTTGTCCAGCAAGTCGCCCGGTTTGACCGGCTTGACCAGGTAATCGCGCGCGCCCTGGCGCATGCCCCAGATACGGTCGGTTTCCTGGTCCTTGCTGGAACAGATAATCACCGGCACTTCCTTGAACACGGGGTCGCGCGCAATCGCGCGCGTGACCTGGAAGCCGTTCGCGCCGGGCATCACCACGTCCATCAGGATCAGGTCGGGCTTCTCGGCGCGCAGCTTGACCAGCGCTTCCTCGCCGCTTTCCGCGACGTCCACCGTATAGCCGTTGTGGACCAGGATGTCGGTCAGGTAGTAACGCTCGGTGGGCGAGTCGTCGACGATCAAAATGCGTTTAATGGCCATGGGTCCCCCTGCGGGTGTCTTATTCTGGTAATGGAACGGGCATGCCGCCGGTATGCGCGCGCACTGCCGCCAGCATGCCGTCCCGGGTAAAAGGTTTGGCCAGGTACGCGCTCGATCCGGCCAGCGCGCCCCGCGCGCGGTCGCACAGGCCTTCCCGGGCCGACAGCATGAGGACCGGGGTGGCGCCGAACTTTGCGCTTTTTTTAATCATCGCGCAGGTCTGGTAGCCGTCCAGGCGCGGCATCAGCACGTCGCAGAACACCAGCGCCGGATTGTGATCGCCGATCTTGGCCAATGCGTCGAAACCGTCGCTGGCCAGCACCACGCGGTAACCGGCACCGGTGAGGAATATCTCGGCCGACCGACGGATGGTGCTGCTGTCGTCGATGACCATGATCGTCAGGGATTTGCTCATCACTCCACCATAGCACAGACGAATTGGCTCAGATGGCGACCATCTCGAAATCGTCCTTGCGGGCGCCGCATTCCGGGCAGCTCCAGTTCATGGGCACGTCGGCCCAGCGGGTGCCGGGGGCGATGCCTTCGTCGGGCAGGCCGGCCTGCTCGTCGTAGATCCAGCCGCAGATCAGGCACATCCAGGTCTGGAACTCCTGCGTTGTTTCATTGCTACTCACGTTCTGCCACCCTTCAATCAAGTAAAATGCCGAATCAGGTATCTTAATCTACCAGCCGTGCAAAACCAAACTTCTCCTCTCATATTAAGCTTCGGCGCCGCCGATCCTGCCGGCGCCACCGGTGTCCAGGCCGATCTGGCCGCTTTTTCGGCGCTTTCCTGCGTTGGCCTGGCCGCCACTACCGCGTTGCTGATCGGCGACACCGCCCGCATCGAGGACACCCAGGAGATCGATCCCGACTGGGTGGCCGACCAGGCCCGCGTGGTCCTGGAAGACATGACCATGGCCGCCTTCAAGGTCGGCGCGCTCACCAACGTCGAGCAGGTGGCGGCAATTGCCGAGATCCTGTCCGACTACCCCGATGCGCCGCTGATCCTCGATCCGTTCAGCTCCCGCCTGCCCGACCTGGCCGACGACGATGCCGAGGAGCTGCTCACCGCCGTGCGCCAGTTGCTGGTGCCGCAGGCCACGCTGCTGATGCTGTCGGTGGTGGAACTGGGCCGGCTGGCCGAAACCTGGCGCGATGGTGGCGTGGAAGGCGACGGCACCGACAACATGCTGCAGTCGGATGTTGAATACCTGATCGCCCTGGGCTGCGAATACGTGCTCGTTACCGGCACCCAGGCCGGCGCCATGCAGGCCAAGCTGGGTAACCGCGTGGTGCCCAACACGCTGGCCAATACCCTGTACCACACCGATGGCGTGGTCAGTCACGACGCCTGGCAGCATTTATCGGGTCCGTTCATCGGCGCCGGCGGCACGCTGTCGGCCGCGATCACCGCCTTCATGGCGCGCGGCGCGGACGCCCCCGAAGCGGTAAAAGCGGCGCAGGAGTACACTGTGGGCGCGCTCGCGCATGCGCAGCGCTACGGCATGGGCAAGTTCGTGCCCAACCGCTTTTTCCACTTGCTGACGACGGCCGCCGACATGCAGTAAGCATGGTCCGCCCGTTTTATTCACCAGACACCGAGATAACCACATGACCACGATTTCCAACAACGACACGCTGTTTGCCCGCGCCCAGAAAACCACGCCCGGCGGCGTCAACTCGCCCGTGCGCGCCTTCCGCTCGGTGGGCGGCACGCCGCGCTTCATCACGCGTGCCGAAGGCCCGTACTTCTGGGACGCCGACGACAAGCGGTATATCGATTACATCGGTTCGTGGGGTCCGGCCATCGTCGGCCATGCCCACCCGGAGGTCGTCAAGGCGGTGCAGGACGCGGCCACGCGCGGCCTGTCGTTCGGCGCGCCCACCCTGGGCGAAGTGGAAATGGCCGAGGAAATCTGCCGCCTGGTGCCGTCGCTGGAACAGGTGCGCCTGGTGTCGTCGGGCACCGAAGCGACCATGAGCGCGCTGCGCCTGGCGCGCGGCGCCACGGGCCGCGACAAGATCGTCAAGTTCGAGGGCTGCTACCACGGCCACGCCGATTCGCTGCTGGTGAAAGCGGGCAGCGGCCTGCTCACGTTCGGCAACCCCACGTCGGCCGGCGTGCCCGAGGACTTCGTCAAGCACACGCTGGTGCTCGACTATAACAACGTGGTGCAGCTGGAAGAGGCATTTGCCAACTTCGGCGACGAAATCGCCTGCGTCATCATCGAGCCGGTGGCCGGCAATATGAACCTGATCAAGGCAAATCAGGACTTCCTGCAAGCCACGCGCGACCTGTGCACCAAGCATGGCGCGCTGCTGATCTTCGACGAAGTGATGTGCGGCTTCCGCGTGGCGCTGGGCGGCGCCCAGGAACTGTACGGCATCACGCCGGACCTCACCGCGCTGGGCAAGGTGATCGGCGGCGGCCTGCCGGTGGCGGCGTTTGGCGGCAGCGCCACCATCATGTCGAATATGGCGCCGCTGGGCGCCGTGTACCAGGCGGGCACCCTGTCGGGCAACCCGGTGGCGGTGGCGGCGGGCATGACCACGTTAAAGCTGATCCAGGAACCGGGCTTCTACGAAAGCCTGGGCGCCACGGCGGAGCGCCTGGCGAAAGGCCTGACGGCGGCCGCGCAGGAAGCTGGCGTGGTGTTCTGCGCCGACTCGGTGGGCGGCATGTTCGGCCTGTATTTCAGCGCCACGCCGCCGAACAATTACGCCGAAATGATGGCCGGCGACCGCGAACGCTTCAACGCGTTCTTCCACGCGATGCTGGACGAAGGCGTGTATTTCGCGCCGGCGGCGTTCGAGGCGGGGTTTGTGTCGGCGCAGCATAGCGATGCGGTGATCGACGAGACCATTGCGGCGGCAAGCCGGGTATTCAAAAAGCTGGCGGCTTAAGTTTCCTCACTAGCGACACTCCATCGCTAACATCCAATCCGTCATTCCCGCGCACGCGGGAATCCATAGAACCTGTGCTCCGTAGTCACTATTGCTCTATTCAAGCGCTCTATGGATTCCCGCTTTCGCGGGAATGACGGTACAGCGGTTGCGGGTATATTCAAACAGCCCGTTCCGCCGCCTGAATCACCCCCGTATTGAAATCGTACTCGAACAAATCCCCGTACCGCCCCCACTCGATCGCCACCCGCAGCGCCCGTTCCGCTTCTTCTTCGCTCAAGGTAAACCGCAGCAGCTTGAGGAACAGGTCTTCCGGCAAGTCTCCCGACTTGTCCTGCGCCAGCCCGTGGCAGATGTAGGCGATCAGCGGCACCTGCTCCAGCAGCTGCTTGCCGAACACCGCCTGCCGCGCGTTGCTGGCGACGTACTGCGCGCCCAGTTCCGTCAACAGGATGTCGCCATTCTCCAGATGCGCAAAGCCCAGCAGCAGCAAGGCGTTGGTCACTTCCAGCAGTTCGGCGTCGGTAAGGTCGGTTTCCTCGGCCAGCAGCGGTAAATCGGCGCGGCCGGCGAACGGCTCTTCCGCCAGCAATTCCAGTATCCCTTCCATGTGGGCGATGTCGGCCTGCGGCAGGCGGTCGCCCAGTTGCAGCTTCACTTCCTTTTCGCTGATCGGTCCACGGCGGCCGGCGCCCGCCGTCATCAGTTCGTAGACCTTGTCGATCAGGTGCCGCACTTCCGGCCCTTCGGCCTTGCGCGGCTGCGACAGCGCAATGGGCAGCTCGGCGCGCACCCGGCCCGGGTCACTGGCGAAAATCAGCACGCGGTCGGCCATCATCACCGCTTCCTCGATATTGTGCGACACGACCAGGATGGCCTTGGTGGGAATGCGCCCGGACTGCCACAGGTCGAGGATTTCCTCGCGCAGCCGTTCGCCCGTGAGCACGTCGAGCGCGGAAAACGCTTCGTCCATCAGCAGTACTTCCGGCTCCATCACCAGGGCGCGGGCGATGCCCACGCGCTGGCGCATGCCGCCCGACAGCTCGCGCGGCAGCGCGCCCTCGAAGCCGGACAGGCCGATCAGGTCGATCACGGCCGATGCCCGGCGCGCCCGTTCTCCGGCCGGCATGCCCTGCGCTTCGAGTCCCAGCTCCACGTTCTTTTGCACCGTCAGCCACGGGAACAGCGCAAACGACTGGAATACCATGCGGATGCCGCGCGCAGTGCCGTACAGCGGCATGCCGCGATACAGCACCTGACCTTCGTCCGCCTGGATCAGCCCCGCCATCAGGCGCAGCATGGTCGATTTGCCGGAGCCGGACTGGCCGAGCAGCGCCACGATCTCGCCCTCGCGCAGGGTAAAGTCCACGCCTTCGAGCACCGCGCGCGCGGAGCCGTCGGCGGCGCGAAAATGCTTGGCGACGCCTTTGAGTTCGACGATGGGTGCGCCCACGTTCTGGTTCAGATTGTTGTTCATCACTGTACTCCTAAAAATGCAGCCGGCTCTCGGCCATGATGTACAGGCGGCGCCAGACGAAGTGGTTAAAGCCCATCACGAAAATGCACATCACGCCGATACCGAGGGCGATGCGCGGGAAATCGCCGCTGGCGGTCATCTCGGCAATGTAGCTGCCCAGTCCATGGGCTTTTACGGTGGTGGTGCCCCAGCTGACGTATTCGGCCACGATGCTGGCGTTCCACGAGCCGCCCGACGCCGTGATGGCTCCGGTAACAAAGCTGGGAAAAATCGCCGGCAGCAGGTAGCGCCGCCATTTGAGCCAGCCCGTCAAACCGAAATTCTGCGCCGCGTGCCGCAACTCGGTCGGAATGGTGGACGCGCCGGCAATCACATTGAACAGCAAATACCACTGGGTGCCGAGGATCATCAAGGGCGAGAGCCAAATGTCCGGATTCAGGTGGTACCGCATGATGACGATCACGGCCACCGGGAACACCAGGTTGGCCGGGAAGGCGGCAAGGAACTGCGCCACCGCCTGCGTGCGCGACGCCCAGCGCGGGTTCATGCCGATCCATACGCCCACCGGCACCCAGATCAGCGCGGCCAGCACCAGCAGCACGATCACCCGCACCATGGTGTACATCCCCAGCACCAGCACATGCCCTACTTCCCCCCACCCCACTTCGGTGCTGATGAAGTGACCAAGGCTCCACAGCGCATAAAACACCACGGCCACGATCACCGCATCCCACACCCGTTGCGGCACCAGCGACGGGTGGTCGCGGCGCGCGCGGATCGACGTGCCGTCATGGCCGAGGCGAAACAGCGCGATGGAGCGCGACAGCAGCCGGCCGCTCCACGCCACCAGCTCCTGGGTACGGTCGGTGCGGCGCACCCACGTGAGCAGCCAGGAACTTTGCGCGGTGTCGCCGCCGGTTTCCTCGAAGCGGAATTTGTCGGCCCAGGCCAGCAGGGGCCGGAAGAACAGCTGGTCGTACATCAGGACGGCGATCAGCATGGCAAAGATGGCCCAGCCGATGGCCCCCAGGTTGCTTTGCTCGATGGCCAGCGCAATATAGGAGCCGATGCCGGGCAGCTTGATGTTCTGGTTGGAGACGGAAATCGCTTCCGATGCCACCACGAAAAACCAGCCGCCCGACATCGACATCATCATGTTCCACAACAGGCCCGGCATGGCGAACGGCAGCTCCAGGCGCCAGAAGCGCTGCCAGCCCGACAGCTGGAACACCTGCGCCGCTTCCGACAGTTCGGCCGGCACATTGCGGAACCCCTGGTACGCGGAAAACGCCATATTCCAGGCCTGCGACGTAAAAATCGCAAAGATGGCGGCGCACTCCACGCCCAGCAGGTTGCCGGGAAAGAGCGCAATAAACGCCGTGACGGTGATCGACAAAAAGCCGAGGATGGGAATCGACTGCAAGATGTCGAGCAGCGGCACCAGCACTTTTTCGGCCAGCCGGTACTTGGTGGTGAGCGCCGCGAACACGCAGGCGAAAATCACCGAGGCGCCGAGCGCGAGAAACATGCGCAACGTGGTGCGCAGCAGGTAGTACGGCAGGTTGGTCGGGTCGAGCGACAGCGGCAGCGCCTGGCCCAACTGGTAGGGGCGGGCCATCTGCTGGCCGCCGTAGGCCAGCAAAACGAACACGGCCAGGACGATGGGCAGCAGCGCCCAGTCCCAGCGGTTGCCGCCGGCCTCCACGACCTGCCGGGGGAAAAATTGGCGTTTCTTGTGCATGTGGAGGGCTCCCGGTCCGTGGATTGGCCGCCATTCTAAGCGCATCTGGCCGACTATTTTATTACCGATATGAAAGTCCTTTCACATAGTCATGCGTTACATCGAATAAATGACGAATATGATGATGGCCATCAAATCACGCTCCTACAAATCGTCACTTCCCAACATTTCATTGCTGTAGAAAAATAAAAGCGTCATTTTCGTCATTTTCTATTTGTTTCCACTTGGAAATTACAGTACACTCTTTCCATACCCCACCTCTTTTGAGAGATGCCAGATGCCCAACAGTAAAGACGCCGTCCTGACCACCCGCGCCACCGCCGAGTTACTGGGCGTGGCCGTGAGCACGGCGCAACTGTGGATCGAGAATGGCGCATTACCGTCGTGGAAAACCCCGGGCGGCCATCGGCGCGTGCGCCTGAGCGCGGTCAAGCGCCTGATCGAGGAACGCGGTCTGCCGGTCGTTGCTGCCAGTGTCCCCGCGGTACCGGTGGCCGCCAGCAGCGCCGAATTTCTGCCGCTGGCCGCACCGTCGTACCCGGTGGCGCATGACGAGGCCCGGCGCCTGCTGGCGGTCGATGCCGCCCATCTCGTCGATACGCCGGCGGAACCGGTGTTCGACCGCCTGACCTGGCTGGCCACGCAGACCACCGACACGCCGATGGCGTTGATCAGTTTGCTGACGGCGCGGCGCCAGTGGTTCAAGTCGCGCATCGGCGTGGCGGCGGACGAGACCCCGCGCGAGTGGGCTTTTTGCGCCCACGCGATTTTGCAGGACGGCTTGTTCGTGGTGGAAGACGCCGCGCGCGACCCGCGCTTCCAGGACAATCCGCTGGTGCTGGGCGAACCGCACATCCGGTTTTATGCAGCATTCCCCCTGCTCGATGCGAATAATATGCCGCTCGGTACCCTGTGCGTGCTGGACCGCGAACCGCGCCGCCTGCGCGATCGCGAAATCCGCTCGCTGCGCGAACTGGCCACGATGGCTTCGGAAGAAATTCAGCGACGCGCGCCGCGTTAGCGCCACCGTCCTGACGCACGACCAATTTCCCGGCACGCCGCCCTGCCTCCCCGCCGGCGCGCCGCAGTATTCGCAGCACCTGCAATACCGTCTGTCCCGGCACCGCCCAATTCTTGCGACTGCCACAAAAAATAATACACAGTACCCAGTCGCCGCTTTGCGGTCTTCGTTTCCCACGCCTGCCCGTCGCTTGTGGAAACGTACAACGTTTCCAGGAAGAATATTATGAACGCGTTCAAAAAACTCAAAATCGGTACCCAGTTATCCCTGGGCTTTGGCATGGTCACCTGCCTGCTGCTGTTGCTGGCGGCGGTGTCCATCTTTGGTGTCAACTCCATCAATGCCGCGTTCAAGCAGCAGGACCTGGTTAATAACGAGCACCTCGATCCGCTGGTGGACGCACGCGAAGCGCTGGCGCAGACCGGCCTGGCCGCGCGCAACGCCTTCATTTTCAAGGACGATGCGGCCGCCGCCAGGGAACTGAACATCCTCGACGAGCAAAAGGCGCTGTACCTGAAAGCGGTGGAAAAAATGACCCCGGCATACGCCGGCAACGCCCAGTTCGACAAGGTCAAGCGCGGCCTGCTGGCCATGGCCGAAGAACTGAAAAAGCCGCGCCAGTTCCGCGAGGCCGGCCAGATGGACGAATACGGCAGCTTCCTGGTCAACGAGTGCAGCCCGCTGCGACGCCAGATCGTGGCCGACATGGCAGTGCTGGTGGACGCCGCGCAAAAAGAAGCCGACCTGGCCAGCAACCTGTCGGAGCAGCGCGCTGAAAGCGCCCGCAGCTGGATCATCGCGCTGGCCGTGGCCGCCTTCCTCCTGAGCATCGCGGTGACACGCCTGATCAAGCACGTGCTGATCCGCCAGCTGGGCGGCGAACCGGCCTACGCCACCGAGATCGCCGGCAAGATCGCCCACGGCGACCTGGCCGTCAATGTGCAGTTGCGCAGCGGCGACCAGGACAGCCTGCTGTACGAAATCAAGAGCATGCGCGACAGCCTGGCGGCCATCGTCGGCAAGGTGCGGGAAGGCACGCTGGCGATCGACACGGCATCGAGCGAAATCGCCACCGGTAACGACGACATGGCCAACCGCACCGCGCACCAGGCTTCGTCACTGGAGAAAGTGGCCACTGCCATGGAAGAGTTGACCTCGACCGTGCGCCAGAACGCCAGCAACGCCCAGCAAGCCAATACCCTGGCGCAGACGGCATCGTCGGTGTCGGTGGCCGGCGGCGCCGTGATGCAGCAGGTGACCGATACCATGGAATCGATCAATGCGTCGTCGAAGAAAATCGTCGACATCATTTCCGTGATTGACGGTATCGCGTTTCAGACCAATATCCTGGCGCTGAACGCGGCAGTGGAAGCGGCGCGCGCCGGTGAACAGGGCCGTGGCTTTGCCGTGGTGGCCACCGAAGTGCGCAACCTGGCGCAGCGCTCGGCTTCGGCCGCCAAGGAAATCAAGGCGCTGATCGACGATTCGGTCACCAAGGTGGGCAGCGGCACCGAACTGGTATCGAAAGCCGGCACCACGATGCAGGAGGTGGTGGACAGCGTGCGGCGCGTGACGGAAATCATGAGCGAGATCAGCGTGGCCAGCGCCGAACAAAGCCTGGGCATCGAACAGGTGAACGGGGCGATAGGCGAAATGGATGGCATGACCCAGCAAAATTCGGCGCTGGTCGATGAAGCCGCAGCGGCAGCCCAGGCCATGAACGAGCAGGCATCGGCGTTGACCGAGGTGGTGGGGTTGTTCAAGCTCGAGGGGGACGGACGCGCGGTGCAAGCGGCGCCGGTGCGGGCGGCGCCGGCCGCAACACAACGCAGCAACAACCTGCGCCTGGCGCGCGGATAAATCCTGGCGTCGAAGGTCATTCCGTCATCCCCGCGAAAGCGGGGATCCATAGACCGTTTGCTTCGCTGTCAAGAATCACGTAGCCACGGTTCACCTGCTCTATGGATCCCCGCGTGCGCGAGGATGACGGATCGACGGTCCGATGACTGCTGTAAAACTAACTTACTTCAACCAGCCGCGCCGGCGGAAGTACCAGAATGGCGCGATGGCGCTGGTGACCATCAGCAGCAACGCAAACGGGTAGCCGGCCTGCCATTCCAGCTCCGGCAGCCACTTGAAGTTCATGCCGTAGATCGAGGCGATCAGGGTCGGTGGCAGGAACGCCACGCTGGCCACCGAGAAGATCTTGATGATCTTGTTCTGGTTGATGTTGATGAAGCCCACCGTGGCATCCATCAGGAAGTTGATCTTGTCGAACAAAAACGACGTGTGGCCGTCCAGCGATTCGATATCGCGCAGAATCTGGCGCGCTTCCTCGAACTGGTCGGCATTCAGTAGCCGGCCGCGCATCAGGAAGCTCACGGCGCGCCGCGTATCCATCATGTTGCGGCGGATGCGGCCGTTCAAGTCTTCCTCGCGCGCGATCGAGTTCAGCGCTGCTGCCGCGTCCTGGTCGGTGAAATGCTTTTGCAGCACGCGGCCACTGACTTCTTCCAGGCTCTGGTAAATGCCTTCGAGCGCATCGGCCGAATATTCGGCATCGGTCGCGTACAGGTCGAGCAGCACGTCCATGTAGTCGGCAATCGAACCGGGGCGCGAGCGGGCGCGCATGCGCACCAGGCGGAACACCGGCAAGTCGTCGGTGTGCACCGAGAACAGCATCTTGCGCGCCAGGATGAACGCCACCGTCACCACGCGCGACGGGCCGTCGTCTTCTTCCAGCAAAAAGTCGGTGCGCAGGTGCAGGTCGCCGTTTTCCGCTTCGTAATAACGGGCTGATGCTTCGATGTCCTTGACTTCGTCTTCGCCGGGCAAGGTCACGCCATAAATGGTCTTGACCCACAACCGTTCGTCGTCCGTCGGGTCGGTCAGGTCGACCCACACCGGCTCGGCGTTGACGAGGTCTTCGCGCGTGTCGATCGGTACCTGGTTGAGCCGGCCATTCTGGAGAACGAAAACATTAATCATGGGTGCGTGAGCCTTCTGGAAACAGCGCAAGTGTACTCGGAAAGGCCTTGGCGTAGCCAGCTTGCCCTGTGGTTTACGGCCATTTTACCAGCAGGGTGTTACGGTAACTCTGCCGAATTCATGCGCGCCAATATGGTACTGGTGCGGCGGTTCAGATAATTGGTATCGCGATGGGCGTCGTAGTAGCGCGGGTTGGGCAACATCACCGCCAGCCGCGCAGCCTGGCCCGCGTTCAGGCTGGCCGCGCTGGTGCGGTAATAGTGGCGCGACGCCGCTTCGGCGCCAAACGTGCCGGTGCCAAACTCCACCACGTTCAGGTAGATTTCAAAGATGCGCTGCTTGGTCATCAGCATTTCCAGCATATACGTGATCACCAGTTCCTGGCCCTTGCGCAGATAGCTGCGCGAACCGGACAGGAACAGATTCTTCGCCAGTTGCTGGGTGATCGTGGAACCGCCCGACACGACCTTGCGCTTCTTGGTGTTTTTTTCGTAGGCTTTTTGCAGCGCATCCCAATCCACGCCCTCGTGCTCGGAAAAATTCGCATCTTCCGACGCGATGATGGCGCGCTTGAGATTGTTCGAAATGCGGTTGTACGGCACCCAGGTCTGGCGGATCTCGGCCTTCGGATTTTTCTCCTGCAAGGCAGAGCGCTGCTCGCGCATAAAGCTCGTCATCGACGGGTTATGATCGACCCACCACCAGATCTGCAGGAAGAAATACAGTTGCACGGCCAGCACCAGCAGCACCGGCACGATGAACATCCACTTGACCCAGCCGAACCGGCCGCGCGCGCCACCGCTTTTGGCCGGCGACTTCTTTGCCGCCCTCATAACTGGTCGCGCAACGATTGCAGTACCTGGGCCGTATCCGGATGCACGCCGCGCCACACGGCAAACGCCTCGGCCGCCTGCTCCACCAGCATGCCCAGGCCGTCGCGCACCTGCGCGCCGTGGCTGGCGGCAAATTGCAGGAACACGGTCGGCTCTTTTCCGTACATCATGTCCAGCGCCAGCGCGCCGGGTGCGAAAATCGCGCCCGTCACCGGCGGCAGCTCGGCACTGAGGCTCGCTGCCGTGGCGTTGATCACGAGGTCGAACGCACCGTCGATTTCATCGTAGCCGCAGGCGGACACCACGCCGTCGCCGCCCAGCGCGGCAAACTGCGCGGCCAGCGCCTGCGCCGTGGCCACGGTGCGGTTGGCGATGACCAGTTGCGCGGGACGGTGTTCGAGCAGCGGCAGCACCACGCCCCGCGCGGCGCCGCCCGCGCCCAGCAACAGCACGCGGCGGCCGGTAATCTGCATGCCGGCGTTATCGACGATATCGGCCACCAGGCCGGCGCCGTCGGTGTTGTCGCCGATGATGCCGTCTTCGGTAAAGTGCAAGGTGTTAACGGCGCCGGCAGCCTGGGCGCGGATGGTCAAGGCATTGGCCACCTTGACTGCTTCGAGCTTGAACGGCACCGTGACGTTGGCGCCGCGGCCGCCCTCGGCAATGAACGCATGGACGGCAGCGGCAAAGCCGTCCACCGGCGCCAGCCGCTTTTCATACTGCACGGCGTGGCCGGTCTGGGCCGCGTAAGCGGCGTGGATATCCGGGGACTTGCTGTGCGCTATCGGGTTGCCGAACACGCAGTAACGGTCAGGTTCGTGGATTTGGTCTGCTGGTGCTGTGGTGACAGTCATTATTATTTTGCTCCGCCGAGCATCTCGGCTTCCAGTTTATCGTCGCGGGTGAATTTGAAGGTAGTGATGACAACCCACAGGTCGTCGCGGTCGCTCGACCGCATATTGGGCGGGAACTTGCCGAACGGCGCGGCACGGCGCACGATGTTGATCGCGGCCTGGTCCAGCGCCGGATTTTTCGAACTCGTGGTGACCTCGATGCCGCCCTCTTTCTCGTAGATGGTGCCATCCTGGAACACCGGAATCGACAACACCAGCTGGCCATACAGCTTGCGGCCGTCTTTCTGCGGGAAGTTCAACGTACCCACGTCCTCGATGCGCTTTTGCAGGGTCTTGTAATACATGGCGTAACCGACGCCCCGGGTGCTGGGACTGAGGAACGTCTTGCGCGGGCGCTTGTTCTGGTCTTCGATGGTTTCGCTGATCTCGGCAGCGCGGCGGGCAATCGCCTTGCTCGATTCGAGCAGGTCGGAACCGCTGGCCAGCGGATCGACCTTGGTGTTTTCCGTGACCGGCGGCGCCTTGAACGGATCGTCGCGTTTTATCCGCGTGAGCAGGTTGCGCTGCTGCTCTTCCAGCGCGGCAATGCGGCGCTGGGTGGCCTGGATGCTGTCGCCGGTTTCCATCCTGCGCATGTCGGGCAGCGGCGACTTGGAACGCCCCTTGTCGACCGTGCCACCACCGTCGAGGTTGGCCTGGGCCAGGGCCTCGGCCTTGAGCGGGGCGTTCTTGTGCTTGGCGTTTACCAGGATCACTTCCAGCCCGGGATCGGCAGGTTTTACCGGATTTGGTGGCGGCGCGACAAAGCGCACCGCCAGCAACGCGGCATGCGCCAGCAGCGAAATGCCGATGGCGGTGTAGAGGAAGCGATTTTGCTGGAATGACTTCACGCGGTGCCGGGGTGGATAGGGTTGGGCAATTTTACGTTAAACAAACAACGATGAGCTAACCGTTAATCCGTCATTCCGCATCGGCGGACCGCCGCGCAGGCGGGAATCCACGGAACCGGTGGGCAGCGGCAGCGGTTGCTGATGCCAGCGGTCTATGGATCCCCGCGTGCGCGAGGATGACGGAGCAGGAATCGGTGGTACTTACGGCGTTATGGGCTGTTCAGCCTTAGCATCGGCTTCGGCTTCGGCTTCTGCCTCCACCGCCGCCTCGGGCGCGTCGACTGCTTCTTCCGGCGCGTCCAGCTCCTCGTCGTCGAATTCTTCCTCGGCGCCGGTCGGCGCAGCGGCCGCTGGAATCTCCAGCAAGCGCGCTTCGATGGTCAGTTCCACCTCATCCCAGCGCAGGATGTCGAGCCTGACCTGGGCGCCGCGCGCCACCGACGGCATGCCCGGCAGGCGGATAATCAGCGGCAGGTCCGTCAGGCGCAGCACTTCATCCTTGAGCACCACGGCGTCGACCTGGCGGGCATTTTCCTGGCCCAGCCAGCGCAGGCACCAGTAGCGTTCCATGTTCGACTGGTGATCGCCATACGCCGCGTACGCTGCATCGAATTGCGACACGATGGCGAACAGCGCCGAATCCTTGTGCTTGAACTTGGCCACCAGCGGCGCCGTCACGCCCTTCTCGGCGCAGGCGAGGATCTGCCACTGGTTGACCAGGTCGGTATAGCGGCGCAGCGGCGACGTGCTCCATGCGTACTGGTCCACGCCCAGGCCCTGGTGCGGCGCCGCGTGCGTGAGCATGCGCACCTGCATCTTGGCGGCCCAGCCGCCCACGCCCTGGCCCTGGCTGCGATAAATGCCGGGCACGCCGCAGTCGTGCATCAGCTTGCCCCAGGTGCTGTTGGCAAAGATCATCAGCTCGGCCACGATCTTGTCGAGTGGCGCGCCGCGCTTGCGGCGGCTGACGGTGACCACGTCGTCTTCCACGTAGAAGTTGAAATCGACGCGGTTGTTCTGTTCCGGTTTCAGCCCGAAGCCTTCGCGCTTGACCATGCGCGCCGCTTCCAGCACTTGCGCCCACTGCCAGATCAGGCCCAGCGCTTCCTTGTGCGGATAGTCGCCGGCGCCGCTGGCCAGGGTTTCTTCGTTGACCAGGTCGTCGAGGTCGTTGTGGCGCAGGTTATTCGCAATCGGCACCAGTTCGGCGCGGGTTTCCGTAGCCAGCACCGACCAGTCGGCCGGATTCAGCGTGGCGTACAGCGACAGCGCCGGGCAGGTCTTGCCTTCGGCCAGCGTGAATGCCTCCACCACGCTGTCGGGCAGCATGGTGATTTTATCGCCGGGCATGTACACGGTGGACATGCGCGCGCGCGCCATCTTGTCCACGGCGTCGTCCGGCTTGATCGCCAGGCCCGGGGCGGCAATGTGGATGCCGATCCGGATGTTGCCGTCGTCCAGGCGGGTAACCGAAAACGCATCGTCGATCTCGGTGGTGGTGACGTCATCGATGGAAAACGCCTGCACATCGGCCACCGGCAGGTTGGTCGGTGGAACCGGCACGGCCACGTCCGGGAAGCCGGCGCCGCGCGGGAAGTTCTCGAACAGGAACTTGGCCATGTGGAAGGCCTTGGGCGAAGCAAGGCCGCCAACGTCGAGCATCAGGCGCTGCGGATTGGTGTGCAATTCGTTGCACGCCGCTTCCAGTGCCTTGTACTCGATGCCGTTCTTTTCCGGCTTGAACAGCAGTTGCAGCACGATGGGCTGCATTGCCTCGGGCAGCTTGCCCGCTTTCAGCTCTTCCACGTACTGGGCCTGGATGACTGCTTGCTGTTTCTTTTTCTCGATGCCCGCTTGGGCGGCACGCAGTGACTGCTCGGGCGCCGCCTTGTAGCGGCCACGGCCCTTTTTATAGAAATAGATCGGCGCCGAATGCAGCGAGAGAATCAGGCCGGCCGCTTCGGCCGGCAATGGCGCATGGCCGAAATACTCGGCGCCCAGCTCGGCAAAGCCGAATTCTTCTTCACCGGCTACTTCCCACAGGAAGTCGAGGTCGATGTCAGCGGACACGGCCTTGGCCTGGTCCATCAGCTCGCCAGGCGACGGCTTTTCGTATTGCAGCAGCACGTCCTTGATCTTGACCTTGGTGCGCTTGCCACTGGCCATCTCCACCTGGTAGGCCTCGCCCGCTTGCGACATGATGGCGCCGACCTTGAAATCGCCGGATTCTTCGAAAAATAGATTCATTGCTTCTTCTGTTCTTTATACGTTAACTTGTTTCAGTTCCATCACCGAAGGCAAAAACACTTCCGTAACCAGCAGGGTACCGCGCCGGCGCCGATATAAACAGCGTCGTGCATATAATATGTCGGGCTGCGCCGCTTCGGCACCCAAAGCTGCCCGCGCCCGCTGCGCCAGCGGATGCCCTTCGCGCAATCTTGCAAATTCGAGCACACTGCGCCGCACCAGCGGATCGCCAAACAGCGTGGTGCCCAGCGACCGCTCGCCCAGCGCGCCAAACAGCGGCCAGTCGCTGGCCGTGGCCGACAGCGGCACCACCGTGTGGGCAAACACCGCAGCCGTATTATCACACCGCAGCAGCACTTCCCTCTCCCAGACCTGGCCGCGGCCATGCATGCCCAGCGCCGCCGCCTCGTCCGCCAGGCAGCGCGCGGTGCGCTGGTGCAGGCACTGGACGCGAAACGCGTGGCTGTGCGCTTTCAGTTTTGCCGTGAGCGAACCGGCCGTCGTGAGCCAGTCGCGCAACACCGGCGGCGCATTCAGTGCCCGCGCCTGCGGTTGCCAGCACGCCTGCCGCAACGATGCGCCGCGCCCGCCTTTTGCCCCCGTCAAGCGGCCGCCTCGACACCGCAAAACGCCAGCACCGCATCGACATAGTCTGCAAACTCGGCAATGCCATGGTCGCTGCCGTCGATCACGTGCTGGCGTGCGCCCGCATAGTGCTGGACCATGTCGCGGTAGTCCAGCACTTCGTCGCCGGTGGCGGCAATCAGGAAATAACGTTCGGGGCGGGTGATGCGGTCCACCGCCAGCGCGCGCAGCTCGTCGATATATTCGCGCTTGAACTCGAACGGTTCGTCCGAGTGATACTGCGTGGTCACGCCCACGTGCTGGTCAAGGTCCTTGAGCGGCACCACGGCCGGATTGAGCAATACCGCGCGGCAGCCGAGGCGTTCGGCCAGCCAGGTGGCATAGTAGCCGCCCAGCGACGAACCGACGATGGCCAGCTCATGGGCCGGCACGCCGTCCACCAGCGACAGCGCCAGCGCCATGGCCTGCTCCGGCGAGGCCGGCAATTGCGGGCTGACCAGTTGCCCGGCCAGGCCCAGCGCCGCCATGCGGTCGGCCATCACGCGCGCCTTCATCGACTGCGGCGACGAGCGGAAACCGTGCAGGTAGAGAATCATGCGAGCGCGCCCAGGATTTTCTGGTGCACGCCGCCAAAGCCGCCGTTGCTCATCACGATGACGTGGTCACCCGGCTGCGCGGCCTTTGCCACGGCAGCCACCAGGGCGTCGAGATCCTCGAAGGCGCTGGCCTTGTCACCGAGCGGCGCCAGGGCGGCACCGAGGCTCCAGCCCAGCGACTGCTCGCTGCCGAAACCGAACACCAGGTCGGCATCGACCAGGCTGCCCGGCAACGCATCTTTCATGGCGCCCAGCTTCATGGTGTTCGAGCGCGGCTCGAGCACCGCCAGGATGCGCGTGTCAGCGCCGATTTTCTGGCGCAAGCCGCCCACCGTGGTGGCAATCGCCGTGGGGTGATGGGCAAAGTCGTCGTACACGGTCACGCCCCCCACCACGCCGCGTACTTCCATGCGGCGCTTGACGTTTTCGAACGTGGCCAGCGCTTGCACCGCCTGCGCCACCGGCACGCCGACGTGGCGGGCGGCGGCAATTGCCGCCAGCGCGTTGGCGCGGTTATGTTTGCCGGTCAGTTGCCAGTCGACGCGGCCGGCGATCTCGCCCTGGAAGATGACGTCGAAGCTGCCATCGGCATGCTCGGTGAGGGTCCAGTCGGCATCGTCGGTGTGGCCGAAGTTTTCCTGCTCGCTCCAGCAACCGCGTTGCAGCACGCGCGCCAGCGTATCTTCGTCGGCGTTATAGATCACGCGGCCAATGCCGGGCACGGTGCGCACCAGGTGGTGGAACTGGGTTTCGATGGCAGCCAGATCGGGGAAGATGTCGGCGTGATCGTACTCGAGGTTGTTGAGGATGGCGGTCTTGGCGTGGTAGTGGACGAACTTGCTGCGCTTGTCGAAGAACGCGGTATCGTATTCGTCCGCTTCGATCACGAAGAAGATCGACTCCTTATCGCCTTGAATGCGCGCCGAGACGCCGAAATTGCGCGGCACGCCACCGATCAGGAAGCCCGGTGCATAGCCGGCGTCTTCCAGGATCCACGTGAGCATGGCGCTGGTGGTGGTCTTGCCATGCGTGCCGGCCACGGCCAGTACCCAGCGGTCTCTTAATATATGTTCGCCCATCCACTGCGGCCCCGATACATAGGGCAGGCCGCGATTGAGGATTTCTTCCATCAGAGGATTGCCGCGCGAAACCACGTTGCCCACCACGTACAGGTCGGGATTGAGCGCGGTCTGCTCGGGACCAAAGCCCTGGATCAGTTCAATGCCCTGGGCTTCCAGCTGCGTGCTCATCGGCGGATAGACATTGGCGTCGCAGCCGGTCACGTGGTGGCCCGCTGCTTTGGCCAGGACCGCCAGGCCGCCCATGAAGGTGCCGCAGATGCCGAGTATATGTATGTGCATAGTAAAAGACTGTGGTGATGCGCCGTGGACCAGCGCGACGGAATACGCGATTTTACCTGAGCCGACGCCCTTTTCCCGGTTCAGGGTATTATCTCGTCCATGACGCCCAACGTGATCGACGAAGTCCAGCTGCTGCGTGCGGAAATTGCCGCTGCGGCCGCGCGCCTGATTGCCGAAGATGGCGCCGACTACGGCACCGCCAAGCGCAAGGCCGCGCGCCAGGTACTGGGCGACACCCAGCCGCCACCGAACCTGCTGCCCGATAACGTCCAGATCGAAGCGGAAGTGCGCGTGTACCAGGCACTGTTCCACGCCGACACCCAGCCGGCACGGCTGTTCCGCCTGCGCACCTTGGCAATCGAGATCATGGATGGCCTGGCCGCATTCAATCCGTTCCTGACCGGCGCCGTGCTGAACGGCACGGCCGGTCCGCACGACGACATCCGCTTGCAGCTGTTTGCCGACAGCGCCAAGGAAGTCGAGATCTTCCTGCTCAACCGCAACCTGCAAATCGACATTTCCGAGTCGCCCCATTTCAAGGGTCCGCGCCACCCGCCGGTGGAGACCGTGAGCTTTCTGTGGCACAAGGAAGGCGTGCATGCCGAGCTCTACGAGCTGGACGACTTGCGCGGCGCGGTCAAGGCACGCGGCGACCGGGTGCAGCGCGCCGATATCGCCGCCGTGCGCTCCCTATTAGTTAACAGTACCGGTACTGTTCATCCTGAAGAATCGAACCATGAATAAAAAACATCTTGCCATTTATGCAGGCGTGGCGGTGCTGTTTGCTGCGTCCGGCGCTTACGTCGGCTTCAAAAAACAGAATGCGGCGCCCGTCACTGCTACCGCGCCCGCTGGCGTGACCGGTCCGGTGCAGGCGCTGATGACGCAAACCCTGCCTGACGCGGCCGGCAAAGCCACGCCGCTGGCGCAGTACCAGGGCAAGCCCATGCTGGTCAATTTCTGGGCCACCTGGTGTGCGCCGTGCGTGCAGGAGATGCCGGAGCTGTCCGAGCTGTCGAGCGGAGAAGCCGGCAAGAAGCTGCAAGTTATCGGCATCGGTATTGATTCCCCGACAAATATCGCGGAATTTAGCGCCAAATATAAAATCACGTATCCGGTGCTGGTGGCCGGCATGAGCGGCACCGACCTGTCGCGACAGTTCGGCAACGTCAACGGCGGCCTGCCGTTCACGGTACTGATCGGCGCCGATGGCCAGGTCAAGAAGACTTACCTGGGCAAGCTGAAGTTTGATGAACTGCACAAGGATCTGGCGGCGCTGTAAGTCGCGCTCCATGCTGGTGCGTGCTTTTTTTTCTCTTGCCAATGGGGGCAGTTGGCGGCAAAATGCGAAACTTTCGCGGAAAACGGTCACGAACCATGGCAAAAAAACTCCTCCTCCTGAACGGCCCCAACCTGAATTTGCTGGGCACCCGGGAGCCGGAGATTTACGGCGCCAGCACCTTGGCCGACATTGAACAAGCTGCCCAGGCGCAAGCGCAAGCAGCCGGTGCAACGTTGTCATGCTTTCAGAGCAACCACGAAGGAGCGCTGATCGACCGCATCCATGCTGCCCGCACCGAGGGCGTGGACGCCATCGTCATCAATCCCGGTGGCCTCACCCATACCAGCGTGGCGTTGCGCGACGCTTTGGCCGGGGTAGTGATTCCGTTTGTAGAAGTGCATATTTCGAATATTTACCAGCGCGAATCGTTTCGCCATCATTCATTCCTGAGCGCGATCGCCATGGGTACGATCTGTGGGCTCGGTATCGAAGGATATCGGTTTGCCATCGACTTCGTCCTTAAAAGGCGATAATCTACGCGATCTGCGCGCAATTTAACGCGGTTCCGCCCAAAAGGCAGCACCGCTACCACTTAAAAACAAGACATTCCTGGGGGTTACATGGATTTACGCAAGCTGAAGACCTTGATCGATTTGGTCGCCGAATCCGACATCGCCGAGCTCGAAGTGACCGAAGGCGAGAGCAAGGTCCGTATCGTCAAATCGTCGGCCATGCCGCAGAACCAGATGATGATGATGCAGCCGCAAGGCATTCCGCAATACCACGCAGCGCCGGCGCCAGCCGCCGCGCCCGTGGCTGCCGCCCCTGCCGTGGCCGCCGAGCCAACCGGCCACATCGTCAAATCGCCGATGGTCGGCACCTTCTACCGTTCGTCGGCGCCAGGTTCGCCGGCCTTCGTCGAAGTGGGCGCCGTGGTCAAGGAAGGCGAAACCCTGTGCATCATCGAAGCGATGAAGCTGCTCAATGAAATCGATGCCGACAAGTCCGGCACGATCACCCAGATCCTGGTCGAAAATGGCCAGCCGGTCGAATTCGGCCAACCGCTGTTTGTGATAGGCTAAGTCGGTTCCTGCGCCCGCCCCGCTGCACGGTGGCTGGGCGCGCCGTCTTCCGCCTCCTTCTGGAGGTTTTCGCAAAAGGCCCAAGGTATGGGCCTTTTTCGGTAGCCTCCCCACCTGACGTACCGGTGGTTCTTCCCGGTACTCACAGACATACGCGAACCTATCATGTTTGAAAAAATCCTCATTGCCAACCGTGGCGAAATTGCCCTTCGTATCCAGCGCGCTTGCCGCGAACTGGGCATCAAGACGGTCGTGGTCCACTCGGAAGCGGACAAAGACGCCAAATACGTGAAATTGGCCGACGAATCGGTGTGCATCGGTCCCGCACCCTCGTCGCTCAGCTACCTGAACATGCCGGCGATTATCAGCGCGGCTGAAGTCACCGACGCCGAAGCGATTCACCCCGGCTACGGCTTCCTGTCGGAAAACGCCGACTTCGCCGAGCGCGTGGAAAAATCGGGCTTCGTGTTCATTGGTCCGCGTTCGGAATCGATCCGCATCATGGGCGACAAAGTGTCGGCCAAGCAAACCATGATCAAGGCTGGCGTACCGTGCGTGCCCGGTTCGGAAGGCGCCCTGCCTGACGATCCGAAAGCCATCGTGCAAATCGCCCGCAAGGTCGGCTATCCGGTCATCATCAAGGCGGCCGGCGGCGGCGGCGGTCGCGGCATGCGCGTGGTGCATACCGAAGCGGCGCTGATCAATGCCGTGGCCATGACCAAGACCGAAGCCGGTACCGCCTTTGGCAATCCGGAAGTGTATATGGAGAAGTACCTGGAAAATCCGCGCCACGTGGAAATCCAGATCCTCGCCGACGAACACAAAAACGCCGTCTGGCTCGGTGAACGCGACTGCTCGATGCAGCGCCGCCACCAGAAAGTGATCGAAGAAGCACCGGCGCCGGGCATCCCGCGCAAGCTGATCGAAAAGATCGGCGACCGCTGCGCCGAAGCCTGCCGCAAGATCGGCTACCGTGGCGCCGGCACCTTCGAGTTCCTGTATGAAAACGGCGAGTTCTACTTCATCGAGATGAACACCCGCGTGCAGGTCGAACACCCGGTTACCGAAATGATCACCGGCATCGACATCGTGCAGGAACAGATCCGCATCGCGTGCGGCGAAAAGCTGCGCTTCCGCCAGCGCGACGTCATGCTGTCGGGCCACGCCATCGAGTGCCGCATCAATGCCGAAGACGCCTTCAAGTTCACGCCGTCGCCGGGCCGCATTACCTCGTGGCACGTGCCGGGTGGTCCTGGCATCCGCGTCGATTCGCACGCGTACGCCGGCTACTACGTGCCGCCGCACTACGATTCGATGATCGGCAAGGTCATTTCGTACGGCGCCACCCGCGAGCAGGCGATCCGCCGCATGCAGATTGCGCTGTCGGAAATGGTGGTCGAAGGTATTTCCACCAACATCCCGCTGCACCGCGAGCTGATGATCGACGCCCGTTTCATCGAAGGCGGCACCAATATTCACTACCTCGAGCACAAGCTGGCCGACATGCCGGATCTGAACAAGCTGAGTCTTACTCCCAAGGCGCCATAATGAGCTGGACTGAAATCGTTATCGAAATCGCGCGCGAACACGCCGAGGCACTGTCCGAGGCGCTGATGGACGTGGGCGCATTGTCGGTCTCCGTCGAGGACGCCGATGAAGGCACCGACGCCGAACGCCCGCTGTTTGGCGAACCCGGCATGGAACCCACCGAAGCGGCGTGGGACCACAGCCGCGTGGTGGCCCTTACCGACGAAGCCGACGATCAGGCCGTGATCGTGGCAGCTGCGGCCGGCCAGGTCGGCTTGCCCAACCTGCCCAAGTTCACCACCCGCAAGGTGGAAAACCAGGACTGGGTACGCCTGACGCAATCGCAGTTCGCACCGATTCACATCGGCAAGAACATCTGGGTCGTGCCAAGCTGGCACGAAGCACCGGACCCCACCGCGCTGATCCTGGAACTCGATCCGGGCCTGGCGTTCGGCACCGGCAGCCATCCGACCACGCGCTTGTGCATGGAGTGGCTGGAAGCCAACCCCGCGCCCGGCAAAACCGTGCTCGACTACGGCTGCGGTTCCGGCATCCTGGCCATGGTGGCCAAGAAGGTTGGCGCTGGCGAAGTCGTGGGCGTGGACATCGATCCGCAAGCGATCGAGTCGGCGGCCGACAATGCCCAGCGCAATCACTGCGAGATTGCCTACTTCCTGCCGGACACCTTTGCCGAGTCGCAGCACGCGGCGCAAAAGTTCGACATCGTGGTGGCCAACATCCTGTCCAGCCCGCTGAAACTGATGGCGCCGATGCTGTCGGGTCGCGTCGCCCCCGGTGGCGCGCTGATCCTGTCGGGCGTGCTGGCGCGTCAGGCCGAAGAAGTGGCCGCCGCGTATGCACCGTTCATCAAGCTGGGCGTTTGGGCCGAGCAAGATGGCTGGGTGGCCCTGCATGGTCGTCTCGGCAGTGACGTGGTTCCCGCCGCGCGCTAACCGTTACGATGGCGCTCGCCACCAAATGCCCCCACTGCAACACGATATTTCGGGTCGCTCATGACCAGCTGAAATTACGTGGGGGCATAGTACGCTGCGGCTCCTGCAATCAAGTCTTTGATGGCAATGCGGCGTTGCTGGAACCGCTGGCGCCAGTAACACCTCAGCATTCCCCCTCCCCCGTATCAACCGACCTCGACCTCGATTTCGACGACCTCGACGACGGTCCGTTGCCCGCATTGCCGGCAAACGCGCAAGCGACGCTGCCCGATTCGGTGGCCACGCTGAGCCTGGAGTTCGATGACGCGGAACCGGCAGCCCTCCCGACTCCTGAACCTCGGCCTGAACCCGCACCGCTGCGGGAACCGGAGCCGGAACCAGAGCCGGTGCCGGAACTCACCGCCCAGGACTTGCTGAGCGGCGCCGCGCTGACCGAAGAAGAACTGCAAGCGGCCATCGAAGCCGAACTGGCCGCGCTCGACGCCCGCATGGCGGCCGCGCAACCGGCACGGCCGCTCCAGCTACCGGTCCAGCCACCGGCGCCCACCCCGGCCAGCAACAACGAACGGCGCGAACCCACGCTCGACTTTTCCGCCCGCCCGTACGAGCTAGAAGAAGACGACGAAGCCGCGCTGCTGCAATTATCGGCCAGCGAACAGGCCCTGGCCCGGGCCCAGGCCGACATCCCGCCAAGCCACACCTTGCTGCGCACCCAGTCGGCGCCGCCGGTGAACCCCTACGCCGAACCGGCGCTGCACACCGCCGAGCCGCTGGCCGCGGCAACCGCTCCATCGGCGCCCGCCCACACGTTCGATGCGCCGCCATCGGCAACGACGGCGGCCACTGCAACGGCCGAGTCCGAGTCCGAGCTTTTCACGGCGGAAGCGGAAGCGGAAGCACCAGTCATTGACGACGAGCCCGGTTTCGTCAAGCGCGAGCGCCACCGCGAGCGCTACGGCCGCGCCACCACCATCGCCCTGTGCCTGGGCGTGCTGCTCATGCTGGGCGCGCTGGCGGCCCAGGGCCTGACCACGTTCCGCAACCCGCTGGCGGCCTCGGCGCCATCACTGAAGCCGCTGCTGACCGCTGCCTGCCAGAAGTTGGGCTGCAAGATCGACCTGCCGTCGCAAGTGGACGAGTTGGCCATTGAACAGGGCGAGCTGCAAACGCTGAGCGAGAACACGTTCTCGTTTTCCACCGCACTCAAGAATGGCAGCAACAATGCCCAGGCGTGGCCGCACATCGAACTGGTGCTGGACGACGCCAATGACAAGACGGTGTTGCGCCGCGTGTTCGCGCCGCGTGATTATCTCGATCCCGAGGTCGAGATTGCCCAGGGTTTTCCCGCGCGCAGCGAACAACCTGTCAAACTCTACTTTGAATTGAACCAGCTCAGGGCATCGGGCTATCACATCGCTGTCTTCTATCCATAAAGAACTATCATGACCCAGACCTCCCTGATTTGCGGCTCGCTCGCGATCGACACCATCCTGCAATTTCCGGGCCGTTTCGACAGCATCCTGCTGGCCGACCAGCTGCACAAAGTAAATGTGTCGTTCCTGGCGCCCACCATGCGCACCGAGTTTGGCGGCTGCGCCGGCAATATCGCCTACAACCTGAACCTGCTGGGCGGCGCACCGCGCATCGTGGGCGTGATGGGCCAGGACAACGCGGCGTACATCGAGCGCCTGCGCAAGCTGGGCATCCCGACCGACAACATCCTGATCAAGGACGATGCGTACAACGCCCAGTGCTTCGTCACCGCCGATGAAGACAACAACCAGATCAACGCCTTCCACCCGGGCGCCATGTCGTACGCGCACGAAAACGATATCGCCAAGGCCGGCCCTGCCGCACTGGCCATCATCTCGCCCGATGGCCACCTGGGCATGCAAAAGCACGCGGCCGACCTGGTCAAGCTGCAGATCCCGTTCATCTTCGACCCGGGCCAGCAACTGCCAATGTTCAACGGCCAGGAACTGATCGACTTCATCAACCAGGCCACGTACGTCACCGCCAACGATTACGAAATCGAACTGCTGATGGAACGCACCGGCCTGACCGTGCCCGACATTGCCAGCCGCCTGGAAGCGCTGATCATCACGCGCGGCGAGCAAGGCTCGGAAATTTATACGAAGGGCGAGCGCATCGAGATCCCGGCCGTGCCGGCCGACGCGGTGCTGGACCCGACCGGTTGCGGCGACGCCTACCGCGCCGGCCTGCTGTTCGGCATCACCAACGGCTGGAAATGGGAAACCACGGGCCGCCTGGCCAGCCTGCTGGGTGCGATCAAGATCGCCAGCAAGGGCGCGCAAAACCATCGCCTGACGGCCGCCGAAATCGCCGACAAGTTTGAAGCCGCGTTCGGTTATCGCTACTAAGCACTACCAAGCATTTGCTGCAGCCATAAAAAAAGCCCGCGCCGGTCGAAACCGGCGCGGGCTTTTTTACGTGCGCCCCGCAGGACCAGGGCCGGGGTCGTACCCCGTACGGGGTACGCCCCCCAGCGGTACGGCATGCGTATCGCAGGAGGAGGTTGAGGGGTCAGCGTCCGTTAAAAGCCAGCCCCAGCAGCAACTGCGCGATCTGCAGCAGGATCAGCGCCACCAGCACCGACAAATCGAGATTGCCGATCAGTGGCACCACCTTGCGGATCGGACGCAGCAGCGGCTCGTTGAGCGCGCGTACGAACGGCGCCAGCGGTGCATGCGGGTTGATCCAGCTGAAGATCACCTCGATCACCAGCAAGGCCATGAAGCCGTACAGTATCCAGGACAGGAAGCGCTCGCACGCCACCAGCAGCACCAGTTGCACCGGCCAGCCGGCCAGGAAGAACACCGAGGTGGCCAGCAGCACGATCAGGAAGGCGCCGATCAGGCTGGCCCAATCGTACCCGCCCATGCCGGGCACCACGCGCCGCAGCGGACGCACCAGCCAGTCGGACAGCTGGAACGTGAATTGCGCCACCTGTGCCGGTGGCCGCACACGGATCGCCTGCATCCAGAAACGCAGCAGCAAGGCAGAACCAAGCAGAACCGCAATAGCGTCGACGATCAACTTCAGTATTGTTACAAGCACGGAGTCCCTCCAATAAAAAAGCCGCTGTGTGATTGTCTCACACAGCGGCCCGATTGCCTCAGCAGAAGCCTTCGATTACGAAGGACGGGTGCTGGTTGGGAACGGCCATGCGGCGGCAGGCGCCAACACGGTTTTTGCTGCAGGCGCAGCGACCGGAGCGGCAACTGGCTTGGCGACAGCTTCCTTCTTCGGTGCGGCAGCCTTTTTAGGCGCTGCTTTTTTTTCCGCCGGTGCTGCTGGCGCGGCTGCTGCTGGCGCGGCGGCCGGTGCTGCTGCTGGCGCTGCGGTAACTGCTGCGGCCGGTGCTGCTGGCGCAGGTGCTGCTACAGCTGGTGCCGGGGCGGCTGCCGGTTTGGCGGCGGCTTTCTTGGCGACTGGCTTGGCGGCGACAGCTTTCACTGCTGCAGGTTTTGCTGCGACAGGTTTTGCTGCGGCAGGTTTTGCTGCTGGTTTGGCGGCGACGGTTTTTGCAGCTGGTTTGGCGGCTGGCTTGGCAGCAGCCTTAAGCGGCTTTTTTGCTGCTGGCTTAGCCGCGACCTTTGCAGCCGGTTTGGCTGCTGCTTTTGCTGCTGGTTTAGTGGCGACAGCTTTTTTGGCTGCTGGCTTGGCTGCTGCTTTCGCGGCAGGTTTGGCGGCTACTGGTTTGGCGGCGGCTTTTTTAGCGACCGGTTTGGCGACTGCTTTGGCAGCTACTTTTTTAGCGGCTGGCTTGGCGGCGGCTTTCGGCGCTGCTTTGGCTGCCGGTTTGGCGGCTGCCTTAGGTGCGGCTTTAGCGGCTGGTTTGGCAGCAGCTTTTTTAGCGACTGGTTTGGCGGCTGCTTTTGCTGCTGGCTTGGCTGCTGACTTAGCTGCTGGCTTAGCTGCTACGGCTTTTTTCGCTGCTGGTTTGGCGGCTGCTTTCGCTGCTGGCTTGGCGGCGGCTTTTTTAGCGACTGGCTTGGCGGCGGCTTTTGCTGCTGGTTTAGCTGCTGGCTTGGCGGCCGGTTTAGCGGCTGCTTTCGCTGCTGGCTTGGCTGCTGGCTTAGCTGCTGGTTTAGCGGCCACGGCTTTTTTCGCTACTGGCTTGGCTGCTGCTTTTGCTGCTGGCTTGGCTGCCGGTTTAGCTGCGGCTTTCGCTGCTGGCTTGGCGGCGGCTTTCACTGCTGGCTTGGCGGCTGCTTTGACTGCTGGTTTAGCGGCGGCTTTGACAGCTGGCTTGGCGGCTGCGGCTTTCGCGGCGACAGGCTTTTTAGCTGCGGTGGTGGTAGCGGCGGCTTTAGCAGCCGGCTTCTTGGTAACTGGTTTCTTTGCGGCGGTTGCCATAATAGTTCTCCTTCATCGGGGATGGGAAAATTCACATACAAGATTTAAAACCCGTCGGACCCCGGATTGGGCCAGGCGAATTATTCATCGGCGCAAACGATGTCGGTTGCGCTAATGAATTCGGCACTAGCTGAACTGCTGCATCCCCTCACGAGTGCAGCGCTTCAGCCATCAAGCTGGACGCCGTCCGAGGCCGGCGCGGCGTACAGCATAAAATCTTGTAGCGACGATGTGCGGCAGGTCGGGCGTGTATTCAGCTCCATGACCTTCGTCGCAACCACCATCGCTGTCGATTCAAACAAAAAACCGCCCTGCCCGAAACCTGGTCAGGCAAGACGGCTGCTCGAAAACGGTGTGGTCTTGTGCATATCCGCGAATCAGTGTCCCGTGTGGCGATCGTTGTTTACATTCACGCTTTTTCATGTTCGTAAAGTACACGAAAACCTTATCGGTGCGCAACCAGCACATTGGAGAATCGCGCGCTTTTTTTCTTCTTATGCTCGCCAATTCACATACACGCCGCGCATCGCGGGGATCCATCTGCGTCAGCGCACTTCACCGCGCGCGCTCGTTCGGGTTGGGAAGTGCGACCGCCGCATCGCGCGAAAAAATCATCGCATCAAAGCGCGCCAATTGCCGCCTGGGTGTCTGCGATCATGACCTGATCGCCGCGCGCTGCGCGCCACCCGCTTCCGAATCCGGGAGCACCCGCGCATCGCATGCGCGCTGTCGTCATCTACCGTTTTCAAATTCGTCGCGATTATGAGACAGACTCCGGCGAATGGCAAGCACAATGCAGCGGGACGCCGCATGAACACTGCGTTCGACGACCGCGCGATGCGTCATGGCCGTGATGTAAATCGGCGTCAAGCGGATCGTCAGACATCGAGAAAACCCTTGCGGACATTGGTGCGCTTTCTCGCCCGACCGATCATGGCGCGCGGTGGACGACTACGCGCTTACGCTATTGAAGCGCACTGAAAGCATCGCGTTGAACTATCGCGTTCAACACGCATGGGCGAAAAAAAACCCGGCGTATGGCGCCGGGTTTTTGGTGGGTGGTGCGAACCGGTTAGTCCCAGTTCAACGCGCCGCCGGTCTGATACTCGATCACGCGGGTCTCGAAGAAGTTACGCTCTTTCTTCAAGTCGATCATCTCGCTCATCCACGGGAATGGATTTTCTTCCTGGTCGAACAGCGTCTCGAGACCGATCTGGGTTGCGCGGCGGTTGGCGATGAAGCGCAGGTAGCCCTTGAACATGGTGGCGTTCAAACCGAGCACGCCGCGTGGCATGGTGTCTTCGGCGTACGCGTATTCCAGGTCCACGGCCTGCAGGAACAGCTGCTTGATCTCTTCCTTGAAGGCGGCGGTCCACAGCAGCGGATTTTCCATCTTGATGGTGTTGATCAGGTCGATGCCGAAGTTGCAGTGCATCGATTCGTCGCGCAGGATGTACTGGTACTGTTCGGCGGCGCCCATCATCTTGTTCTGGCGGCCCAGCGCCAGGATCTGGGTGAAGCCCACGTAGAAGAACAGGCCTTCCATCAGGCACGCGAACACGATCAGGGACTTGAGCAGTTTCTGGTCGCTTTCCACGGTGCCGGTGGTGAAGGCAGGGTCGGTCAGGGTGTCGATGAACGGGATCAGGAACTCGTCCTTGTCGCGGATCGACTTCACTTCGTTATAGGCGTTGAAGATCTCGGCTTCGTCCAGGCCCAGCGACTCCACGATGTACTGGTAGGCGTGGGTGTGGATCGCTTCCTCGAACGCCTGGCGCAGCAGGTACTGGCGGCACTCGGGCGCCGTAATGTGGCGGTAGGTGCCCAGCACGATGTTGTTGGCGGCCAGCGAGTCGGCGGTGACAAAAAAGCCGAGGTTGCGCTTGACCAGGCGACGCTCGTCGTCGGTCAGGCCGTTCGGGTTTTTCCACAGCTCGATGTCGCGCTGCATATTCACTTCCTGCGGCATCCAGTGGTTGGCGCAGCCGGCCAGGTACTTGTCCCAGGCCCATTTGTATTTGAACGGTACCAGCTGATTGACGTCGGTTTTGCCGTTGATGATGCGTTTATCGTCGGCGTTGACGCGGCGCGCTACCTGCTCGGCGGTGGTGCCTTCGGCGGCCAGCGTGTCGGGGTTGATGGCGGCAGGTGCGGCCACCGGTGCGGTGTCTTCGTCCCAGGAGAGCGACATGATGTGGTTCCTTCTATATATATGAGTGGTCCCGGCTGTCCGGGACGGCAAAACCGTCGTCCCCGCGCAGGCGGGGATCCAATTTTTGGGCGCGGCTGGCGCAATTGGATCCCGGCCTGCGCCGGGATGACGGCGCTGAGGCTAGCGGTGCACGGTTGCGGCGGCGATGGCGTTAGCGGTGGCTTTAGCAGTCGTCGTTACGGCACCGTGGCAAAATTACTGGCAGGCTTCGCATTCCTCGAAACCGTCGTCGCCGGGACGCAGGTAGCAGGCTTCGCCGTCTTCCTCGGCCGCTGCGGCGGCAGCTACGGGGGCAGCTGCGGCGACCGGCGCTACCGGAGCGACTGGTGCCGCAGCCTTGGCGCTGGCCGACATGCCGCCATCGACTGCCACGGCGTTCAGGGCGCCGGTTTTCGAGGTCGACTTCTCGGTGTGGGTGGCCGAGGTGGTGCGCAGGTAGTACGTGGTTTTCAGGCCGCGCAGCCATGCCAGTTTGTAGGTTTCGTCCAGTTTTTTACCCGAAGCGCCGGCCATGTAGATGTTCAGCGACTGGGCCTGGTCGATCCACTTCTGGCGACGCGATGCCGCTTCCACCAGCCAGCTTGGCGACACTTCGAACGCGGTGGCGTAGATGTCGCGCAGGTCGTTCGGGATGCGGTCGATCTTGGTCAGCGAGCCATCGAAGTATTTCAGGTCGGCGATCATGACTTCATCCCACAGGTCGCGGGCCTTCAGGTCACGCACCAGGTAGCCGTTGATCTCGGTGAACTCGCCCGACAGGTTCGATTTCACGTACAGGTTCTGGAACGTCGGTTCGATACAGGCCGACACGCCGATGATGTTCGAAATGGTGGCCGTTGGAGCGATGGCCACGCAGTTCGAGTTGCGCATGCCAAACTTGGCGATGCGTTCGCGCACCGGGGTCCAGTCCATGGCCGACGACAGGTCCTGTTCCAGGTAGCCGCCGCGTTCTTCGGCCAGCAGCTTGATCGAATCCTGCGGCAGGATGCCACGGTCCCACAGCGAACCCTTGTACGACGCATAGTGGCCGCGTTCTTCGGCCAGCTCGGTCGAGGCCAGGTAAGCGTAGTAGCACACCGCTTCCATCGAGGTATCGGCAAAGTTTACGCACTCTTGCGAGGCGAACGGCACGCGCATCATGTGCAGGCAGTCCTGGAAGCCCATCACGCCCATGCCCACCGGACGGTGACGCATATTGGCGTTGCGTGCTTTTTCGACGGCGTAGTAGTTGATATCGATGACGTTATCGAGCATGCGCATCGCGGTGCGCACGGTTTTCTGCAGCTTCACGTGATCGAGCTTGCCCTCTTTCATGTGCGCCGGCAGGTTGACCGAACCGAGGTTGCAGACGGCGATTTCGTCCGGGCCGGTGTTCAGCGTGATCTCGGTGCACAGGTTCGAGCTGTGGACCATGCCCACGTGCGACTGCGGCGAACGGATGTTGCATGGGTCTTTGAACGTGATCCATGGGTGGCCGGTTTCGAACAGCATCGACAGCATCTTGCGCCACAGGTCGAGCGCAGCGATTTTCTTCGATACGCGGATTTCGCCGGCGGCCGCCTTGGCTTCGTAAGCGACGTACGCTTTTTCAAAGGCCTTGCCGACCAGGTCGTGCAGGTCCGGGGTGTCCGATGGCGAGAACAGGGTCCATTCGCCCTTCTCCATCACGCGCTTCATGAACAGGTCGGGAATCCAGTTGGCCGTGTTCATGTCGTGGGTGCGGCGGCGGTCGTCGCCGGTGTTTTTACGCAGGTCCAGGAACTCTTCGATGTCCATGTGCCAGGTTTCCAGGTATGCGCACACCGCGCCCTTGCGCTTGCCGCCCTGGTTGACCGCCACGGCGGTGTCGTTGACCACTTTCAGGAACGGCACCACGCCTTGCGATTTGCCGTTGGTGCCCTTGATGTGGGCGCCCAGCGCGCGCACCGGCGTCCAGTCGTTACCGAGGCCGCCGGCAAACTTGGCCAGCAGCGCGTTTTCCTTGATGGCGTCGTAGATGCCTTCCAGGTCGTCCGACACGGTGGTCAGGTAGCACGACGACAGTTGCGAACGCAGTGTGCCCGAGTTGAACAGGGTAGGCGTGGACGACATGAAGTCGAACGACGACAGCAGGTTGTAGAACTCGATGGCGCGCGCTTCGCGGTCCTGTTCATTGAGCGACAGGCCCATGGCCACGCGCATGTAGAACGCCTGCGGCATTTCGATGCGCACGTCGCGCACGTGCAGGAAGTAGCGGTCGTACAGGGTTTGCAGGCCGATGTAACCGAATTGCAGGTCGCGGTCGGCAACCAGCGCCTTGGCCAGGCGTTCCAGGTCGAACTCGGCCAGTTTGGCGTCGAGCAGTTCGTTCTTGATGCCGTGGGCGATGTATTGCGGGAAGTACGTGACGTATTCGGCGGCAGCGGCGCCTTGCGCGACTTCCTTGCCGAAGACTTCCTTGCGGATCGTGTGCAGCAGGATGCGAGCCGTCACTTGCGAGTAGGCCGGGTCTTTTTCCATCAGCGCGCGCGCGGCCAGGATGGCGGATTTGTGCAGCTCTTCGACCGGCACGCCGTCGTACAGGTTTTTCAGGGTTTCAGCGACGATGGCGTCGGCATCGACGTGTTTTTCGAGGCCGATGCAGGCAGCGTTGATCAGGCCCGTGACACGGGAGATTTCCAGCGGCTTGCGCTCGCCGTTTTCCAGCACGTTGATTTGCGGCGCGGCGATGGCAGCGGCGCCACCTTGGGCTTCCTTGGCGGCGCGGCGTTCTTCCATGTGCTTGGCGCGATACAGCACGTAAGCGCGGGCCACGTCATGTTCGCCCGAGCGCATCAGCGCCAGTTCGACCTGGTCTTGCACATCTTCGATGTGGAAGGTGCCGCCCGAAGGCTGGCGGCGCACCAGGGCCGATACCACGCTGGCGGTGAGCTGCTCTACCAATTCGCGCACGCGGGCCGAAGCGGCGCCCTGGCCGCCGTTCACGGCCAGGAAGGCCTTGGTCACGGCGATGGCGATTTTCGACGGTTCAAACGCGACGACCGCGCCGTTACGGCGGATGATGCGGTAGTCACCGAGGTCGCTGGCGGCCGTGGACGGGCTGCTGGCGGCGCTCGCAGCGGCTGCTGGGACCAGCGCTGGATTGAAGGTGGTGTCTTGAGTAGATTGCATTGAAGCTCCCCGGTAACAGCGTGCAGCCGTGCTGCGCGTTGTATGTTGTAAATAAAAAGGCCAAAAGCATGCCGCCGGCCAGGCCGGCAATGCTTGATCATCTGTACTAAAGTGGGTGGTGACGCGTTCCCCGAGCAACTATCAGACTAGGGAACCGGTGTCATGAAACTACTATATCTAGTGATTACTCGAAACCGATACACTGATTGTAGTAGTCGCATCCGGTGAAGACAAGCGGGAAATTTCGCGATTGCCGTCAAATTACTATTGACTTTATGGAAGCCCATTTCCTACGCGCAGTCCGGGGTTAGCAGCTACTAACGAAGCAACCAAATCATTATATTTTTGCCATTCAAAAAACGGTCCGGGGTCGGTTTTCCGGCCCGGAGCAACGTGTTCATGACCCTGCACATCGGTGATCGGGTAGCGCGCCACTAGCGCCCCGGTCAGCACTGCCAGCGCCGCATATTGCGCCGCCTCGAACGGCACGCAGTCGCTGCCTTCGAGCTCGATTCCGATGGAAAAATCGTTACATTTTACCCGGCCCCGGAACATCGACACACCGGCATGCCAGGCGCGGTCGTTGGCCGATGCGTACTGCATCACGCGGCCGTCGCGGCGGATGAAAAAATGGCTCGACACCCGCAGCCCGCGCAAGTTGTGGAACGAGGGGTCGACATTATAGTCCAATCGGCCCGTGAACAGGTCCGACACATGCGGGCCGCCAAAGCGCCCACCCGGCAAACTGATGTTATGGATGACCAGCAGCGTGATGTCCTGCGGGTCGGGACGGGCGTCGACAAACGGGCTGTCATAGCGCGTGGCGGACGGCCACCAGCCGTCGGCATCGACCGCGACTACTGAATTCATGCTTCGGGTTCCTGGATATTCAATTTCTGCATTTGATAGCGCAGCTGGCGAAAACTGATGCCCAGCAGTTGCGCGGCCTGGGTGCGGTTGTACTGCGTCTGCGCCAGCGCCCGCAATATGATATCGCGCTCGATGCCGATCAGGTAGTCGGGCAGATTGCTGGGCAGTGCTGCTACTGCCGCAGCCGACGGAACGGCCGACGGCGTGGCGGCGCCCTCCCCGGCCGCCGCTGCCTTGAGCGCCAGGTCGGCCACCTCGATCACGCCGTCGTTGGCAAAGGCCAGCGCCCGCTCGAGGATGTTTTCCAGCTCGCGCACATTGCCGGGAAAGCGGTAGCCGCCGAGCGCCGCCAGCACGCCCGGCGCCAGCGCCGCCTTGTGGCCGGCCGCGGCCAGCCGTTCGAGGATGGCGTCGGCCAGCGCCGGCAAATCGTCGAGCCGCTCGCGCAGCGGCGGCACGGCCAGTTCGATCACGTTCAGGCGGTAAAACAGGTCCTGGCGGAACGTGCCCTGCTCCACGCACCGCGCCAGGTTTTTGTGGGTGGCGCTGATCAGGCGCACGTCGACCGGTTCTTCGGCGGTGGCGCCGATCTTGCGCACGCGCCGTTCCTGGATCGCGCGCAAGAGCTTGACCTGCATCGCCAGCGGCAGGTCGGCCACTTCGTCGAGCATCAGGGTGCCGCCGTTGGCGGCCTGAAAAAAACCGTCGCGGTCATCAAAGGCGCCGGTGAACGCGCCCTTGCGGTAGCCGAAAAACTCGGCCTCCATCAGCGCTTCGGGAATCGCGCCGCAGTTGACGGCAATGAACGGCTGGTCGGCGCGCGAACTCAGGGCATGGATTTCGCGCGCGGCCAGCTCCTTGCCGCTGCCCGATTCGCCGTGGATGGCAATGGGCGCCATCGACCGCGCCAGCCGGGCGATTTGCGTGCGCAGTGCGGCAATCACGCCGGAATGGCCTTTCAGCCGGCTGGCGCTGTCGGTACTGGCATCGGCACCGACAGCGCCGCGCGGCGCGCCCGGTGCGGCCTGGTTCAACCGCAGCGCCGAGCGTACCAGCAGGCGCAACTGGTCGAGCGCCACCGGCTTGGCAATGTAGTCGAAGGCGCCGGCCTTGAGCGCGACCACCGCGTTGTCGGCACTGCCGTAGGCGGTGACCACGGCAATCGGCGTGTTCTTATAGGCGGTGGCGACTTCGCGCACCAGTTCCAGCCCCAGGCCGTCGGGCAGACGCATGTCGGTGAGCACCAGCTGGTAACTTTGCCCGGCCAGCAGCGCGCGCGCCTGCGCTACAGTGGCGGCGCTGTCCACGTCGAGCCCCATTTTCAGCAGGGTCAATTCCAGCAGTTCGCGCAGGTCGGCTTCATCGTCGACGACCAGCACGCGAGGGCTTCTCACGCTCATACACACTGCCTTTCACTTAGAACCTACCGGGACAGGTTCTTATTTCTGCGGTGAGAAAGTGATGACAAAGCGGCCGCTGGCTGTGCGGTCGGCGCACTGGTGTTCCTGGCTGTCGTGGATATCGAAACGATACTCATAATCGAGCCGCGCTTCATTATTCAAACACATTTCCCGCGCCAGATACAGCCCCAGCCCGGTTCCTTTGCTCGATGTGGTGTAAAACGGTTCAAACAGATGCGCGCGCACCTCGCCGCTGATACCGGGACCGTCGTCCTGCACGTGCAGCTCCAGGTGGTGCGGCTGCCGCACCAGGTCGAGCCGCACCGACGCCGGTCCGCCGCTGGCGTAGCGCAGCGCATTGCCCACCAGGTTGGCGATCACCTCGCGCAGGTGCAGCGGATCGAAATGCACGGCGGTGCCCGGCGCTACCGACAGCGCGATCAGGTCCGGCGCCAGGCGATGGGTGTCGATGAATTCGTCGCGCAGTTCGGCCAGAAAGATATCGAGCGCCAGCGGCTCATACTGCACGTGCGATTTGCGCGACAGCTGCAGGATGTCCTCGACGATGCGGTTGACCCGCTTGACGTTGTCGTCCACGATGCGCAGCAGCCGGCGCTGGGCCGGATCGTCGATCTCTTCGTCGAGCAGCGCGTTGGCGTGGCCGATGGCCGACAGCGGATTGCGCACCTCGTGGGCGATGCTGGCGGTGAGCCGCCCCATGGCAGCGAGCTTGAGCTGCTGCGCGCGGTCCTCGATTTCGCTCACGTCCTGCAGGAAGATCACGCTGCGCACCAGCTGCCCGCCGGCGGCGTCCACGTGATCGAGGTCCACGGCGGCAAAGCGCGCTTTCAGGCGGATGCTGAAATACGGTTTGATGGTGATGAACGCGGTATCGAGTGCGGCGTCGGCCCGCCATTCGGCGTAGGCCAGCGCCAGCGGTGCATGGGCGGGCGAGGCGCCCAGTTCGGGACCGGTCAACCCGAGCATCTGCTGCGCCGCCGGATTGCCGGCCCAGATGCGGCCTTCGGCATCGACCACCAGCACGCCATCGGCCACGTTGGCCATCACCAGCCGGTTGACGGCCTGCTGCACGCCCACTTCCACGCCGCGCCGGATCGCCAGTTCTTCCTGGCCGATCAGGCGCGCGGCCATGCGGTTGACCACGAGGACGACGGCAAAGTACGCGGCGCCGTACAGGCCCGATTGCAGCAACAGCAGGTTGCCGTCGCCGGCCGTCAGGTCCAGCACCTGCAGCACGCCCACGCCCAGCATGAACAGCGCCACCAGCGCGGTGCAGAACAGCGCCAGCACCAGCGGCGCCAGGATCGCGGTGCCGGCCAGCGGAAACAGGTACAGGATGCCGAGGCCGCTGCGCAAACCGCCGCTATCTATATAGAGCAGCGAAATGATCGCCAGGTCGCAGGCGATCTGCACCAGCAACTGCGCCAGGAAGCGGCGCTGCACATACACCGCCATCAGCGCGAAGCCGAGGGCCAGGCCCAGGTAGGCCAGGCAAATCCACAGGTAGAGGTAATCGCCCGAGGCGCGCAGGCCGCGGCCGTCAAAGCTCAGGTAAACCAGCAGCACCAGCGCAATGACGATGCGGGTGGCGCCCAGGGTCTGCAGCGAACGCCAGAACGTGGCGCGGGCGCCACGCGAAGGAAGATGGTGGAAAGCGGCAGCGCCGGTGGCGCCTGACTGAGCCGGGGCGGCTGACAGGCGCGGCACCGGGTCAGCCCGGCGGCAGGGCGGCGTGCGCCTTGCTGCAATAAATCGCGCCGTCGAAGCGCACCGCCTCGCTGGCGGGGAAGAACACGCCGCAGTGGGCGCAGGCGAGCATGGTCTCGGCTTCGATCACGGCGGTTTCGGCAGCGCGGGCGCGGTAACCGGCGGGGCCGCCCGGCTGCTGTTGCTGCGCCTGCTTTTGCTGCGCCTCGCGGAACTTCTGCTCCTGGCGTTGCTGCGCGCCACGGATCTTGCTGCGGATCGCGAAGACCACCAGACAGATCAAACCTACCCAAAACAAAATACGGCTCATGCCCATCCCTTATGCAATACCACTTCAAACACAAAACGGCTGCCGACATATGCCAGCAGCAAGGTGGCGAAACCGGCCAAGGTGAAACTGAGCGCGGTTTTGCCGCGCCAGCCGCGGAAACGGCGGCCCGCCAGCAGCGCCGCAAACAGCAACCACGACAGCATGGTAAACGCGGATTTATGGTCCCACTTCAGGGCCTGGCCGAACAGCTGCTCCGAGAACACGATGCCCGACAATACCGTCAGGGTCAACAGGGTAAAACCGATGCCTATCATGCGAAACAACAGTTTTTCCATGGTGAGCAGCGCCGGCAACTGGTCGAGCGCGCCCGACAAAAAGCTTTTCTTGTCGGTGGCCGCGTGCAGCCGCGCTTCCTGCAAGGCCATCAGCACCGCGTGGAAGGCGGCAATGGTCAGCGTGCTGTAGGCCAGCGTGGCCACCGCAATGTGCCAGCCGAACAGCGGGGTCTTGTCGCCCAGCGCAATCAGGCTGCCCGGATAAATCGCTTGCAGCGCCACCGCCACGGCGGCGGCCGGCATGACCAGGCGGCGCAGGCCGTCGAGGCCGAAATTGCGGTTTTCCAGCCAGTAGGCCGCCACCGACACCCACAGCGCCGACGACAGCATGGCGGCAAAGCCGAGCCGCAGCGAGCCGTCGGCAGCAACATCGGTCCACAGGCCGGCGCCGTGCACGATCCAGGCAACGACGGTGGCGGCCGAGATCAGGCCGCCGCGGCGCGCCGGCAAGGCGGCGCAAAGAATGTACAGCGCGATGGCTGCGATGAACAAATAGGTCTGCATGCTGCCAGTTTACACCATCGTTCAATCCACGGCAGCCATCCTCAGCTCGTCGTGGTGGTGGCGTTGTTGTTCCTCCATCACCAGCTGTGCCAGCTCGCGCTTGAGAGTGTTGAAGCCGGCGGCAGCCGGATCGCGCGGGCGTGGCAATTCCACCAGCAGGTCGCGCTTGACGGTGCCGGGGCGGTACGTCATGACCACGATGCGGTCGGCCAGGTAGATCGCCTCTTCGATGCTGTGGGTGACAAACACGATGGTCTTGTGCAGCTCGGACCAGATGCGCAGCAGTTCGTCCTGCAGGTTGCGCCGGGTGAGCGCGTCCAGCGCGCCGAACGGTTCGTCCATCAGCATGATTGGCGCATCGAGCGCCAGCACTCGGGCAATCGCCACGCGCTGGCGCATGCCGCCTGACAGGTCTTTCGGAAAGCGGTGGCGGAAGTCGGTGAGCGACAGCATGGCCAGCAACCGGTCGACCGTGGCGGCAATCTGCGCGCGCGGCTGGCCCTTGATGTGCAGGCCGAAGCCGATATTGTCGGCCACCGTCATCCACGGGAACAGCGCATATTCCTGGAACACCATGCCGCGTTCGGGGCCGGGACCGGTCACCACGCGGCCGGCGGCGGTAATGGTGCCAGTAGTCGGTGGCGCGAAACCGGCAATGGCATTGAGCAGGGTCGACTTGCCGCAGCCGGACGGCCCCAGCAGGCAGACGAACTGGCCCTGGGGAATCTCCAGGTCGATGCCGCGCAGCGCGACCATCTCGCCGCCGGCCGTAGGAAACACCTTGCCGACGCCGGCAATATGAATATGTGCGCTCATTTAATGCTCCAGGCCGCGATGCCAGCGCAGCAGATGGTTGTTCAACTTGTTCATGGCAATGTCGATCGCCAGGCCCAGGAGGCCGATGGTGATCATGCCGGCGATGATCTTGTCCGACCAAAAATACTCGCGCGCCTCGAGGATGCGAAAACCCAGGCCGTTATTTACGGCAATCATCTCGGAAACGATCACCACGATGAAGGCGGTGCCGATGCCGATCCGTACGCCCGACAGGATGTACGGCACCGCGGCCGGCAGGATCACGCGCACGAACATGGTGGGGCCGGACGCGCCGAGGTTGCGCGCGGCCCGCAAATAAATGCCGTCCACCTGGCGCACGCCGGCAATGGTATTCATCAGCACCGGGAAAAACGCCCCGAGCGCAATCAGGAACACGGCCGGCGGATTGCCGAGCCCGAACCACAGGATCGATAACGGGATATACGCAATCGGCGGTATCGGCCGCAGCAGTTGAACCAGCGGGTTCAGCCAGCGGTACACGCGCGCATTCGCGCCCATCGCCAGCCCGAGCGGCAGCGCCAGCCCGGCGCCGATGGCAAAGCCCACCGCCACCCGGTACAGGCTGCCGAGTGCATCAACGATCAGCTCGCCGGACACCGCCCAGGCCAGCCAGTTGCCCGCCGCCCGGTCGTACGGTTGCAGCGGCAGCAAGTAAGCGATCCACTTGTCCACCACGGCCAGCGGCGACGGCAGCACTTGCGGGTTGATCCATCCCAGCGTGGCGGCAGCCTGCCACAGCGCGATCAGCAGCGCCGGCACCACCAGTCCCACCCCTGCCTGTTGCCAGGAAAACGCAGCGGCGCGCATCTTATTTCACGCCCAGGTTTTTCTTGGCCGCCACCAGCAGGTCGGTCTTGACCCACTGCTGCGCGGCCGGCGGGCGGCCCATGCGGCCAACGCCGGTCTTGAACATGGTATCGGCCGTGACCTGGATGTGCTCGGGCGTGATGTCGTAGCTGTACGGCGAATTGCCGATGGCGTCGGCAAAGTCGGCGCGGCTGATCTGGCCCTTGAAGACGACGTCGCGCACGTATTGCTCGGCGGTGGCCGGCTGTTCGATGAAGGTCTTGGTGGCCAGCACGAAGCAGTGCATGAATTTTTCCGCCAGCGGCCGCTGCTCCTTGTAAAACTTTTCAGTCATCACCATGGTGCGCACCGGCTCGCCGATCACGGTATCGTACGGCTTGAGGATTTCATTGCCGTAGCCCTTGTTGATGGCCTGCGACGATTGCGGTTCGGACTGCATCATGGCGTCGATATTCCGGCCCAGCAGTGCCTGGTTGAGGTCGGCGTACGACAAATACACGAGCCGCACATCCTTGCCCGCCTGGTCGGAGGCGGTCAGGCCGTGGCGGTGCAGTTCGGCCAGCAGCAGCACGTCCTGGATCGCGCCGCGGGTCACGCCCACGCGCTTGCCCTTGAGGTCCTTGACGGTTTTCAGCGGCTGGTCGCTGCGCCCCACCAGCCGCGCGCCGCCGCGGGCAAAGCCGGCCACCACGTAGATCGGCGCGCCGCCGGCGCGGCCCAGGATGGCCGCTTCGGATGCCGTGGTGCCCACGTCGAGCTCACCGGCAATGATGGCTTGCATCACGTCGAGGCCCTTGGCAAATACATGCTCTTCGACCTTGATGCCGCACTTGGGCGCGATTTCCTTGATATACGAGACGGCGCCGAAATGGGCCAGCTTGAGGTTGCCAAGCCGGACCACTTGCTGGGCGCTGGCAGCGTGGCTGAGGCTAAACAGGGCCAGCACGGCGCACAGGGTCTTGAGTGTCATGCGATTCTCCTTATCATGTCCAGCGGTAAGATATACCGTGAGGAAACAGATCAGGCTTTGAGACGGATCAAGGTGATGGGCAGGTCAACACGGCCGCAGGCGGGGATCCGATTTGCGCGCGTCAACGCGGCGCATATAAATTAGATTCCCGCCTGCGCGGGAATGACGGCATTGCGGTTGCCGGGTGACCGTTGCGCCAACGGTCTCTTGCTCACCGCGCAGCGCGTATTCTGGCGATGCGTTCGTCGGTGGCCGGGTGGCTAGCCAGGTAGGACGGGCCGTGGTCGCCGCTGGCCTTGGCCAGCTTGATGAACGACTGCGCCATGTGTTCCGGGTTGATGCCGTTACGGCGCAGCATCGCCACCGCGTAATCGTCAGCCTCGTACTCGGCGTCACGCGAGTATTTCATGTCCAGCGCCACCGTCGGCAGCGCCGTCAGCAGCGACGAAATATCGCCGAACACCACCCAGGTGATGGCAGCCACGGCCGAGCTTTGCACCATGCGGCGCGTCAGGTGGCGCCGGTGCAGGTGGCCCAGCTCGTGCGCCAGCACCCCCATCACGGCCTGGTCGTCCTTGAGCAAGTCCACCAGCTGGTCCGTCATCACGATATCGCCCGACGGCAGCGCAAACGCATTGGGGCCGATGCAGCTGCTGCGAAACACCAGTGTCCACGTGGGCGCATCGGCCTCGGGAGCGATCATGGCGGCGAATTGCTGCTGCAACTGCTGCTGGCGCGCCACCGGCAGCCTGGTCGGCGCCAGGATTTTTTTATCGAGGAATTCCAGCACGCCCTGCCCCAGCTGGCGCTCGGCCTCGACCGGCAAGGCGGCGGCTACCCAGCTGGCGGCCGCCGGCAACAGGTAGAGATACGCTGCCGCCAGCACCACCACCGTGACGGCCAGCGCCAGCAGCACGCCGCGCCAGCTTTGCTGGGTGCGCACCACGTGGCTGTCGCGGTGGCCGGTTGCGGCCAGCAAGCGATCAAACGCGGCGCGGTCGTCGATCTCGAGCCAGGCGCCGTCGTCAAACGTCACTTTGCGGGCAGCGTGGCGCGCCCGTTCCGACACCCGCAAGCCGGCCAGCGGCGCGCTGCGTTCCGCCTCGCCGGACACCTGCGCCACGCCGTCGGCCACGGTCAAGGTCACGCGGTGCAGGCGCGAGGTGCGGCCGTCGAAATAGCGGGCCGCGACAGCTGGTGCGGCACTGTCGTCGCGGTTCACAGCGAAAAGTCGAAGTCCATGAAGTCGGACACGCCCTCGCCAGATGCGCCCACGTCGGCGCCAGTCTGGGCGACGAAATCGTCGAGGCTACCGTCCGGTATCATTTGCAGCGCTTCGATGCGGTAGCGCATCAGGCGCACCTGCGCGAACGGCAGGAACAGGCCCAGCGTGCAAATCACTGCAATCAAATTGGTGAAGATGATGAGGAACATGCGGGCCGGTATCACGTGCGAGCGGAACTGGTGCTGCGCCAGGCTGGCATGGTTCCACACCAGGTTTTGCACCAGCGCGACAAACAGCGGTCCCATCGACAGGAACAGCAGATAGAACGCCGCGCCGCCGAGCATCGCCCCCACGCCCATTCCGCGCATGGCGACCTCGGCCGGGGAACGCCCCGCGACGCTGGCCATCTGCATGGCAAACAGCACGCCGAATACCACGCCCGCCGCAATCAACACGGCCATGAACCCCGCATACAGCCAGTAGAAATTCCCTACCGTGGCGCGCGTGGCAAAACGGGCCTGGCCAAAGCGGCTTTCGTTGAATTGCCATGCCTTCAGGCGCTGGTGGATGTAAGGCGTCGCCAGGCCGAACGTGACCAGGTTCAGCAGCGGACGCAGCAGGCAATTGATGTATGCGGCGCGCAGCGTGCCGTCGAAGCGGAAGCGGATGCCGCGCCAGGCCGAGTTATGCAGCTGGAACTGCAGGCTGCGCCAGATGAACCAGGGCACCACGGCCGCCATCACCAGCATCATGATGCCCAGGAATACCGGTGAGAACTGGCCCGCCAGCGCATACGCGCCCACCACCACGGCGGCCACGATGCGCCCCTTGAGGATGGCGATCGGATTGCCGTGGTACGCGAAGCTGCTGCCGGCCAGCTCGGTGCTGGAATAAAAATACTGGTTGCGGCGCACCTTGGCCCACGCCGAATAAATCCCCAGCGTGATAATGCTCAGCAGCAGATTGACGATCCAGATGCGGAAGTATTCGCTGCCGGTGGCGTGGAATTTAAGAAACTGCGGCGGCGTTGCGGTCGCTGGTTTGTCGAGATCGATCATGCTGCGATTTACCTTGTTATTATCAAAAATAGAACGATGCGCTATCGCCAATATATTGTCAATAAGAAATTACCCGATCAACCTGCCAACGCCACGACCGGATCGAGTCCCGAAGCCTTGCGGGCCGGCGTGAAGCCGAATACCAGGCCGGTAATCACCGCGCAACCGAACGCGCCGATGATGGCCGACAGCGAGAAGATCACCGGCACCTGCCACACCAGCAACAGCGCGGCAAACGCCACGCCCACCACGATGCCGGCCACGCCGCCCACCGTGGACACCAGCACCGCCTCGGTCAGGAACTGGCGCAGAATGTCGCGCCGGCGCGCACCGGTCGCCATGCGGATGCCGATTTCGCGGGTGCGTTCGCGCACCGTCATCAGCATCACGTTCATCACGCCAATGCCGCCCACCACCAGCGACACCGCCGCGATCAAACTCAGCATCATGGTCATATTGTCTTGCGTGCGCGCCTCGGCCGCGATCGACGCGGCAGCGTTGCTGATGCCATAGTCGCGGATGCGGTGGCGCTCGAACAGCACCGCGTCCACCGCCGCTTCCACCTCGGCCACGCGGCCCACATCGGCCGCCGCCAGCACGGTATACGTGGGTTCGCGCTGGCCGAACACGCGGATGCCGGCCGTGGAAAACGGCAGCAGCAGCACGTCGTCCTCGTCCTTCTCGCCGGTCAGCGCGCCTTTCGCGCTCATCACGCCGATCACCTGGAACGGCACATTGCCGATCAGGATGGTCTCCCCCACCGGGTTGGCACTATCGGGCATCAGTTTTTGCGCCAGCCGCGCGCCCAGCACGGCCACGGTGGCCATTTCGCGCTCGTCTTCCTCGGTGAAGAAGCCGCCGCGCGCCACCGGCCAGGTCTGGATGCGCGGCAGCGCGGCGCCGGTGCCACGCACATAGGTTTGCACGTCGAGGTTACCGTGGCGGATCACCTTGTTGCCGGTGACATTGGGCAGCACGTGCGAGACGCCCGGCACGTCGGCCAGCGCTTCGAGATCGCCAAGCGTGATGCTGCGCCCCGGAATGCGCGAGCTTTCGCCGCGCGACGCCATATATAAGAGGTTGGTGCCGAATGCGCCCAGCTGCGCCATCACCTGCTGGCGCGTACCGAGGCCGATGGCCAGCATGACGATCACCGACGCCACGCCGATCACGATGCCGAGCAGCGTGAGTCCCGTGCGAAAGCGGTTAATCCACAGCACGCGCCAGGCGGCGCGGGCGGCGTCGGCCAGTTCCGACGCCAGCGAGGCGCCGCTGTCGTGCCGGGCCTGCGCCAGGTCGAGCGGCGGCAGCTGGGCCGCAGCCGGGGCAACCGCCGCGCTGGCGGTGGCATTGGTGGCATTGGTGGCGTCGGTGGCGTCGGTGGCGTCGGTGGCGTCGGTGGCGTTGGTGGCGTTGGTGGCGTTGGTGGCGTCGGTGGCAGCGACGGCATCGGCAACGATCTGGCCGTCGCTGATCTCGATCACGCGGCGCGCCTGCGCCGCCACCTTGCGGTCGTGGGTAATCAGGATGATGGTGTGGCCGGCGTCGGCCAGTTCGCCCAGCAGCGCCATCACCTCGGCGCCGCTTTGGCTATCGAGCGCGCCGGTCGGTTCGTCGGCCAGGATGATGCGCCCGCCATTCATCAGCGCGCGCGCAATCGACACCCGCTGCTGCTGGCCGCCCGACAGCTGGCTCGGGCGGTTGTCGTAGCGCCCTTCCAGGCCCAGGCGTTTGAGCAGCGCCGTGGCGCGTGCGTGGCGCTGCAGTGCCGGCATGCCTGCGTACAGCGCCGGCACCTCGACGTTTTCACGCGCCGATTCGGTGGCGATCAGGTGGTAGCCCTGGAACACGAAGCCGAACGCTTCGCGCCGCAGCCACGCCAGTTCGTCGGCGGTCATGCCGGCCACGTCCTGGCCGGCGAACTTGTAGGTGCCGGCGCTGGGCCGGTCGAGGCAGCCGAGCATGTTCATCAAGGTGGACTTGCCGGAGCCGGAAGCGCCGACGATGGCGACGAATTCGCCGGCGCGGATGTCGAGGTCCACGCCGCGCAGCACTTCCACGGCCGGCACGCCATCGGCGCCGCCATATTGTTTGCGGATGCCGCGCAGGCTGATTAATGCCTCCTGGTTCAAACCTTCCGTCATAGCTGGAACCTGCTCACGCCCTCGGCCACCTGCTCGCCCGTGACCAGCAGTTCGCCTTCGCGCAGGCCTTCGAGCACTTCGCCGCTCAGGCGGTTGCGCACGCCCAGGCGCACTGCGCGCTCCTGCACCTTGCCATCCTGGTCCATCACCCGCGCCGTGTAGGCGCCGGTTTGTTGCGGCACCGCCTTGAGCGCCGGCAGCGGCGCGGCCAGCACATTGTTGGCCGCCGCCGTCACGAAGACCACCTGCGCCGTCATCTGCGGCATCAGCTCGCGGTCGGCGTTGTCCACTTCGAACAGCACGGTATATAGAATGACCTTGCTGGTGGTGGGCGCCAGCGCGGTGCCGGCACTGACACCCCCGGCTACCGCAGGCGCGGGCAGCACCTGCCGCACCTTGCCGGTCCAGCGGCGGGCGTCGCCGCCCAGCGTGGTGAAGTACACGGCCATGTCGGGCCGCACGCGCCGCACGTCCGCCTCCGACACCTCGGTCCATACCGTCATCGCCGACAGGTCGGCAATGCGCAGGATGTTCGGCGTCTGGTACGTGGCGTTCAGGGTTTGGCCTTCTTTTGCATCGACGCTGACCACGGTGCCGGCCATGGGCGCGTAGATGCGCGTGTAACCGAGACGGGCCTCGTCGGCTTTCAGCGTGGCCTGGGTCTGGTCGATCTGCGCCTTCAGGCTGGCGATGCGGGCCACGGCCGATTCCAGCGTGGCCTGCGCCACCTCCTGGTCGTTGACCGAGGTGGCCTCGAATTCGGCCATCACCTTCTGGCGCGCGTGCTGCTGGCCGGCCAGCCGGTGCTGGGCCTGCTGCTCGGCCAGTTGCGCGCGCAATCCGGCCAGCGCGGCGCGGCCGGCATCGACGGTGGCCTGCTGCACGCTCGGATCGATCTCGGCCAGCAATTCTCCCTGCTTGACGGTGCTGCCCGGCGCCACGTGCAGTTGCGTGATCTGGCCCGACACCTGCGCGCCCACGTCCACGTAGCGCTGCGGCTGCAAGGTGCCGATGGCCGTCACGCTGGATTCGATGCTGGCGCGCTTGACCGGCGCGGTTTCATACACGACGGCCGGCTTGCGGGTAACCCAGAGCGCGGCGCCAGCGGCCACCGCCAGCAGCGCGATGGCGCCGCCGAGACGGGCGCCGGTCCGGCGTGGAAAACGAAAATCCATCGAAACTCCTCCAACATGATGTGAGCGGACGTGCGCGTGCGCTGGCCTGCAGCAGGCGGGAAGGCTGGCATGGGTGACGCTGGCTGAATGGAGCAGGCGGAACGGCGGCGACGCCGATATGTAAATAAGAATTATTCTCATTGTAGCGTCGATGGTGCTTTGATGCAATCCTTGCATGGTTTCTTCGCACCGGCCGCCGCTGCGAGGTAGCGATAATCGGGCGCGCATCCTGATGTAAAATGACGGCCATCGTCCGTCCGGACCCTGCCCTATCACCGCTTCCACAGGTTCATCATGCTAGATAATCTTACCCAACGCCTTGCCAAGGTGGTTAAAACCATGCGCGGCGAGGCGCGTCTGACCGAGGCCAACACCGCCGAGATGCTGCGCGAAGTGCGCATGGCGCTGCTGGAGGCCGACGTTGCGTTGCCGGCGGTGCGCGAGTTCATCGCCCGCGTCAAGGAAAAAGCCCTGGGCGAGGAAGTCCTCGCCTCGCTGTCGCCGGGCCAGGCGCTGGTCGGCGTGGTGCAGCGCGAGCTCGCTACCCTGATGGGCGCCGACCTTGGCCCCGAAGCTACCCAGCTGAGTTTTGCCCAGCAGCCGCCAGCCATCATCCTGATGGCGGGTCTGCAAGGTGTGGGTAAAACCACCACCGTCGGTAAACTCGCCAAGTACCTCAAGGAAGAGAAGAAAAAGAAAGTGCTGACCGTTTCGGCCGACGTGTATCGTCCCGCCGCGATCGCCCAGCTGCAATCGGTCACCGCGCAGGTGGGCGCCGACTTCTTCCCGTCCACCGCGCAGGACAAGCCGGTCGATATCGCGCTGGCCGCGCTGGACTGGGCCAAAAAGCACTACCACGACGTGCTGATCATCGACACCGCCGGTCGCCTCGGTATCGATGAAGAAATGATGAAAGAGATCGCCGCCGTGCACAGCGCGGTCAAGCCGATCGAAACCCTGTTCGTGGTCGACGCCATGCTGGGCCAGGATGCGATCAACACCGCCAAGGCCTTCAACGATGCGCTGCCGCTCACCGGTATCGTGCTGACCAAGCTCGATGGCGACTCGCGCGGCGGTGCGGCGCTGTCCGTGCGTCACATTACCGGCAAGCCGATCAAGTTTGCCGGCGTGTCGGAAAAACTCGATGGCCTTGAAGCGTTCGATCCGGCCCGCATGGCCAGCCGCGTGCTGGGCATGGGCGACATCATGGCGCTGGTGGAAGAAGCGCGCAAAGGCGTCGACAGCAAGGCTGCGGCCGACTTGGCGCAAAAAATGAAAAGCGGCGCCAAGTTCGACATGAACGACTTCAAGGCGCAGCTGGGACAAATGAAAAAAATGGGCGGCATGGCCAGCCTGGTCGACAAACTGCCGGCGCAGTTCCAGCAAGCAGCCGGCAACGCCAACATGGGCCAGGCCGACAAGCAGGTACGCCGCATGGTCGGCATCATCGATTCGATGACGCCGCAGGAACGGGCCAAGCCGGAACTGATCAAGGCCACCCGCAAGCGCCGCATCGCTGCCGGCGCCGGCGTGCAGGTGCAGGAAGTGAACCGCATGTTGAACCAGTTCGAGCAGATGCAAACGATGATGAAAAAGCTGTCCGGCGGCGGCATGATGAAGATGATGCGTTCGATGAAAGGCATGATGCCGGGCATGCGCTAGGCAGGGTCCGGCGCGTCGGAAAACCGCGCCAATACAGGGAAAAATGCTGGTGCACGCCCCTTGTGGGTGCACTGGCGCGCATAGCCACACAATTACGTGGTGTTTCCAAGCAAAAACGCGAAAAACACTTGCATAAGGCTTAAATCCCCACCAATATTAGCCGGTGCGATCAATTGCGCAATTTTCCATGTGTTCGTTAAGGAGGCTCGAATATGGCAACAGCCAAAAAAACCCCAGCAGCACCCGCTAAGAAGGCCCCGGCCGCAGCCGCCGCCGACAAACCGGCTGCAGCCAAGAAAGCTGCAGCACCTGCAGCCGCAAAAACCGCCGCTAAACCGGCAGCTAAGCCGGCAGCCAAACCAGCAGTGAAAAAAGCCGCAGCCCCTGCCGCACCGCGCAAGCCGAACGCCGCCTTCATGAAAGCGCTGACCCCGTCCGAATCGCTGGCAGCCGTGGTAGGCGCAGATCCGCTGCCGCGTACCGAAGTGACCAAAAAAGTCTGGGATTACATCAAGAAACTGGACCTGCAAGATCCGGCCAACCGCCGCATGATCAATGCTGACGACAAGCTCAAAGCTGTGTTCGGCGGCAAAGCCCAAGTGTCGATGTTCGAAATGACCAAGCTCATTTCCGACCACCTGAAATAATTCTCAGAATTGCGGCCGCGGCTACATGCCGCGCCAGAATGCCCCCACCGCTCACGCGCTGGGGGCATTTCTTTTTGGGGCATCGCTTCGAATGCGCTACACTGATATCAGGTCTTTTGATTCGAAGAGGTCTGCTATGGCTACGTTAAAACACACACCCGGCAATCATCGCGTTCTGGATACCACCGTATCGCCCGAAGCAGGCATCGAGGATACGATCGAGATGCGGCGAGCACGCCGCCGAGCGGCCCTCGAAAAGATAGCCGGCATATGGTCGAACCGCGCGGACATTCCAGCCGACGGGTTGGAGTACCAGCGGCAACTGAGGTTGGAATGGCGGGATTAGTTCTGTTCGATACCAACATCCTGATCGACGGAACCAAGGGTTACCAAGAGGCGCTGACCGAAATGGCTCATTGGGACCAGCCCGCCATCAGCGCGGTGTCCTGGATGGAGCTTTACGGAGGGGCCGAGGGCCACGACGTCCCCCGGTTCGACGAATTCATGGCTGACTTCGGGTTCGAAATTATCGAAATAGACGCTGAGATTATGCGGGCCGCAGCCACCATCAACGGCAGCAAGCCGCCGCAAACTCACGCGTATTCGATAGCGAGATTTACTTCCAGTTATTCCAGGCCTTCAGCACCGCGTTCGGGTAATCGGGCTTGCCGCGGCTGCCGTTGTAGCGGCCCAGGGCCAGGTACAGGTTGCCGCCTTCCATGTCGATGTACATGCGCAGGATGGCGCAGCCGTAGCGCAGGTTGGTTTGCATGTGGAACAGCGCGCTGCGATTGCGGTCGCCGATCACATTGGTCCAGAACGGCATCACCTGCATATAGCCACGGGCGCCGGCAATCGACACCGCGTACTTGCGGTATGCCGACTCCACCTGGATCAGCCCCAGCACCAGCCCCGGATCGAGACCGGCGCGGCGCGCTTCATACCAGGCAGTGGCGAGGAACTCGTTGCGGGTCTGGTCGTCGGGGATTTTGCGGTGCAGCCGCGCCGACATGGTGGCCAGCCACTGGTCGTAGCGCAGGCGGTCGGCGTCGTTGCGGAAGCTGGGACTCGGTGGCGTGGGGTCCTTGATGGCATTGGCCAGGGCTACGCGAACGGAGTCGGCAAGTGCTTCTTCCTTCTGGTTGCCGGCAGTGGCGCCGCCAGGCAATGCCAGCATCGCCGCCAGCACCGCCGTGCACCACCAGCCGCAGCACCGTCGTTCCCGCGCAGGCGGGAACCCAATCTTCGCGCCTACCGACGCAGCAATTGGATTCCCGCCGGCGCGGCGGTCCGCCGATGCGGAATGACGGATCATGCTTACTGGCCGAGTTTGCCTTGCACGAAGCCCAGGATGTCTGCCACCGGCACGGCGGTCGCCTCGGCATCACGGCGGCCCTGATATTCCAGGTTACCTTCCTTCAAACCACGGTCACCGATCACCACGCGGTGCGGCACGCCGATCAGTTCCCAGTCAGCAAACATCTGGCCTGGACGCAAACCACGGTCGTCCACGATCACGTCGATACCGGCCGCGACCGCATCGGCGTACAGCTGCTCGGTCGCTTCCTTGACCGCCTCGCTGCGGTCCATGCCCATCGGGCACAGCACCAGCTCGAACGGCGCCAGCGAGTTCGGCCAGACGATACCCTTGTCGTCGAAGTTCTGCTCGATGGCGGCGCCCAGAATCCGGGTGATGCCGATACCGTAGCAACCCATCTGCAGCGGCGCCGGTTTGCCGTTTTCGTCGAGGAACGTGGCCTTCATCGCGGCCGAGTACGCGGTGCCGAGCTGGAACACGTGACCGACTTCGATGCCGCGCTCGATGGTCAGCACGCCCTTGCCGTCCGGCGAGGCGTCGCCTTCGACCACGTTGCGCAGGTCGGCCACAATCGCTGGCTCGGCTACGTCGCGGCCCCAGTTGGCGCCCGTGTAGTGGTAACCGGCATCGTTCGCGCCGCAGATGAAGTCGGCCATGTTGGCAACCGTGCGATCGGCCACCACGGTGACCGGAGCCTTGGTACCGATCGGGCCCAGGTAACCGGGGACGCAGCCGTACACTTCCAGCAATTCTTCTTCGGTCGAGAAGCGGTGATTGGCCAGGCCGGCCACTTTGCCCACCTTGATCTCGTTGAGCTCATGGTCGCCACGCAGCAACAACATGAAATACTGTTTAGCTACTTTGCCGTCTTTTTCCGTTTCCACGGTCAGCGCGAGAGTTTTCACCGTGTGCGCCAGCGGCAGGCCCAGCTGCTCGGCCACCAGTTCGCACTTGGTCGCGTCCGGCGTGGAGACCTTGGCCAGTTCCTGCGCAGGCGCTGGACGGGTGGCGCTGACCGGCAACGCTTCGGCCGCTTCCATGTTGGCTGCGTAGTCGGACGTGGCGCAGTAAACCAGCGCGTCTTCGCCGGTATGGGCAATCACGTGGAATTCGTGCGAACCGGAACCGCCGATGGCGCCGTTATCGGCTGCTACCGCACGGAACTTCAAACCGAAGCGGTTGAAAATGCGCACATAGGCGTCATACATGATCTGGTACGAAGCCTGCA